>Ga0181612_176394_pt1 | contig 17451 bp, 7 predicted proteins | sample HoacroProtozoa21_FD_119630 | JGI IMG/M metagenome (GOLD analysis project Ga0181612, IMG submission 119630) | Hoatzin crop microbial communities from Cojedes, Venezuel. Combined Assembly of Gp0051906, Gp0051904, Gp0051908 | reverse complement strand
GTAATCGTGCATTAGTAAAAAGAAGAGAGAGAGGGGGGGGGGGGGAAGGGAACAATCAAAGACATCTCTTAGCTTGTCATTTTACAGTCCCCTGATAAGATCTTGCATGACACTACTGCTGGCCCTTTTCCATCAGAAACCATTTTATTTTGAAATGTATCTGGGTGTCAATCTGGATTGTTTCTTCTCCTGTCTTATTTTTTCAGAAGAGACTAGACTACCCCTGTACCGTACCTAAAGACTTTTACATTACTGTAAGACTGAGAGATGAGTGAAGGGGCAAGGATGTGTTAAAAACAATTCAGTGGTTCCATACTTCCTAGCTTTTAGCTGTACATATATATGAATGTATAATATATGTAACTATGCATATGCATACATACACACACAGACTTCGTTTTTTCTTATTACAGCCTAGAAAATAAAATTTGAAAACAGGTTTGCAGAACAGCTATGGTTTTCCAGTGTATTCAAATAAAAAGGAAACACTGTTTTCAAAACGAGTAAGCCCCAAACAGCTCATGTCAGTGTGAATATTTTCACAGACCAATCTGAAGTATTCTACCAGTTGCGAGGGTACTTCAGAGTACTTTCACAGCTTGTATCAGAACAAATTGATTTAAAAATTGCTAAAAAAAGGAGAAATTATCAAAGCATCCAAAGATACACACAGCGTTCTCAGAAACTAAATATTTCATGGCTGAGTTGGAAATTGAAACTACCGAAGTGAAACACAGCAAACAGAAAACTGATGAACTGTTAACTGTACTATTAAACAAAACTATTATTGATACTCCTCCAGCTACCAAATAACAAAGTCTTGGTGGGTAATAGAAGGTAAAATAATTTGTATACACTGTTACAATGATCCCACAAGGAAATAGTCATGGGATTAGCAAGTGACACGTTGATGATTATTCATCAGTAAGGAAATTCTTCCTGGTCGTTGAACTCTCTCTGCCTGCCTCTCTCTCCCTCAAGCAAATAAGCCTAGTGAACACCACTACGTGAACGTGGTGTTCTGGTCGGGCCATCCCTCCCTCCAGGCTTTTGAGGCTGAGGGGTGGTCTTTAAATGAGAGTATATAGTGGGTGCAGTTGAAGGGGCACCCTGTTTCGGAAGCAATACTCCCTTCTCATAAGGCTGTCAGAAACTGGTACCCAATGAACGAGAAGTTAGAAAGCCAGGAGGTGAGTCAGCAGTCAGCAACTTTCTCTACTGTTGTCTAAATAATAGTATTTAAAAAAAGGTTTCCGTTTTCGCTGCTCTTTGTTGTTGTAATACTCATTACCTTTAACAGAAAGTTTTACTGAACAGTAACTCATACTGTTAGTGTTATTTAACTTTTTTCCTATTAATTAACACCACTTACTCATGAACTAACAAAAGGCAGAAAAGCACCCTGATGAAAGGTCAAACAGCACTTAGTAGTCCAACTGTTTGTCAGAATTAGTGATCTCAAAGGAGTATTAGATAACTGCTTTGTTTTCCGCTCTCTTAAGGAAAAAGAGTGCACTAGGTATCAGAAAATGTTTGTTGTACAAAAAACCCCACAGTCATCAGACTTTCTTCTTAGCATTTTATAAAATATTCCTCCAGCAGTGGCTAAAAAATTCAAAATCTTCATTAGGACAGATACAACTCTTCCATAGATTGATTCATTTCCATGTGTACTCTACACAGAAGTTCCCAAAAGAAAATCAAACATAACATGGTAGAAAATGAAAGCAAAAGAACCCACAGTAAATAGTCTGGATTCACTATGCACAACAAGCTGTGAGTTCTGATGCTGTCTTTTCCTGAAAACTAGTTTTCGAAACGTTATACAGCATACATGTCAGGCTTGTATAGCAGCACCCAGCTGAAGTTTTTTTATGCCTGATGTCCCTGACAGCATGGAACTTCCGTAAATCTCGGAAAAACTACTCAAAATTTGTCAATAGATCACGAACTCACTGAGTATGTTACAGTCCTGTGTCTTTACTAAGCATTCTTCTTTTAAGAATACACAGACGAATTCTTTTGAATTGCACATTCATTCATCAACAGAGCACCAGGAAACTAAAAGGTGAGTGAACTGTATCTATAGCAGTGTTCATCAGAAGTAGATAAACTCTACATTGCCCACATCTAAATTGGACAATTTCTGCTTAGCTTTTCGCTTTTAACTAACCATAACCAATCATGACCAATACGCACCTTCTGATCTCTCTGAGTGATGGTATTTTTGACCCATATGCTTTATAGCTCCTTCTCTCTTGTCTTTATGGATTATAAAAATAAATACACAGGCCACAAACCACCTGGGGCTAGAGGAAGGGGCAATGATTTCATTTACCTAATTTAGGTGTTAAAACTGCATGTTCATTTTAAGTGTGTCCAAAGTATATTACTTTGAAGACTTCCAAAGAGACCTCCAGTCTCCTCAGGTTTCATCAACAGAAAACCTTCAAAATCTCATTTAGTGACAACATTAGGCAGTTGAAATGGAGGTCCAAATTTAGTATCTTGAGCTAGGCTGAGGTGACCCTAACCTGATCTCACCTCCTGAAAACAAGCACATAGTGTGATCGAAAAAAAAATGCGTTTACCATCTGTTTACATGTGTTATACAATAACAAAAGTTCAAACTTCGGAGTTAATAGAGCTGTATACAGCATTAAACCATTACAAAATTCTGCAATTACATTCCAGCAAAATGGAAAAAATAAAGCCCTGCATTATCCAAGTATACCATGTGCAGTAGTCCTAAACAATAACAATAAACTTTGTCAGCTCACTTACTGCTTATCACAGCTTTTCAGACTAGAGATATCTTAGTCAAATGCCAAAAGCCTAAGTGTGGCACTCCCGTATCTGTAGCATTACTACTGGGAAAAGTCACATAATGCTTTCAGGTTGGAGAAGGCTATTCATCATTAGATAGGAACTCTATATGTACTGCACAAACCTAAATATATGCTAATAGTATAAGACCACATAACGTTGCCTCTGCAACACCTGCTCAAGAATACACCAAATAAGCAGATAAGGAGTTCTGGCAAATATCTTACAGAAACAAATGTTTTGTACGTTTCAGGAGAACATACACTAATGGATGCCACTAAACTAAAGAGAACCAGGAACCATTTGAAATGCTACATACTACAAAGGTTATTACTAAGGCGTATAAATCTGTATTTAAAAAAAACCCAAATAATTTATAAAACAAATACTTAGCACATTTTAAATCTCATTCATATTATTTGCTTTTAGCTAATTTCTGGTGTTAGCACAGTAATAAAAAATGAAAAAACATATACAGAAACCACCAAACATTGCTACTCTGTATGTCCATGCTTTACTATTACCATCTTCTTCACATCAGTGAGCAACGCAAGCTACAGTCTAATATTAATTTTAACAAGTGCTTAAATAATGCTAGAATAAGGATGAGGAATGCTAACCTCATGTTGTTTTCAGATAAGCCATCAGCTTCACTTTTACCCCCTTTTTAATTTTTTGGAAAAGTTTTAAGTACATGTGAAAAGCCACTACTGGCACGAGAAGAATCTACTCTTTGTGCAATGGTATCTGGCCAGTGGAAGCTCCTCCTATTAGCAAAGACAGAATGTGACCTAGAAAAGCGATCTGTGTTTTTTTAAAACACAGATTAGCCTTTGATCAGTTCCTGTACATGTCATACTTATGGATGAAAATAATTATAATATCCCAGTTCTATTAACGTGGGAATTTCAATTATGCTCCTTGTCAATTTTATTCAAAAGATCATCCTACCCATTCATACCTTTTCTGCAAAGTAAAAGCAGCATTCTATTGGACACGCTTACTGCTTCCCACCACATTTCACATTTTAAAGGGGCCAGTTATGCTGATGGTCTTTGTAAGGCGCTCCGAGATCTAGCAGTTAATATGCTGGTTACTGCTATTTATTTGCAGCCCATGCCAACAAGTCACAAACGAGTTACCTGCACATAAATAAAACTATTAAGCATAATGGAAAGAACTTTGCTTCAGAAATGCAGCATGGCCGCTGTCGCCATGGATCTGCCCTTTGAAATCTACTGCTACAGAAAGTAGGAAAGGAAAGGGAAGAAAGAGGCGTTATACCTCCCATCATGAAACGCTGCAGCTTGTCAGGCTCAATAAAGTATTTCCTTGGTCCTGTCATAATGGGAAACAACTGCTTTCTAAACGGAAAGAATGATCAATACTCTGAGATCAATGCACTTTCCACCTAATAATGAAACATGCTAACATTTTTTTTAAATCAAGTCGAATCAACTCTTATCTAACTGAATCCGAGGAATAAAAAGAACAATGAGATGCTGAGCCAGAATAAATATTACAAGATTTTCTGCCCCCAACTTTAAAGGGCTTATATGATTTTATTTATTTATTTATACACCAGATACTGCCCTACAGTATGACTCGTCAATACAAATTTTCTGTTAAACATCTCTTTAAATTACAGAAACTACTATAAATGTTATATATCCGTATGTCCATATATATGATCAGAGATTAAAAAATGCAAAGACTTAGGGAGATAAAGTGTTGGAGAATTATTCACAAACCGAACACATTCTTACCACTTAACAAATAAGATTAACATTAAGGGAAAAAAAATGAAAACCACCAGATCCTTTGACCTCCTACCTAACTGAAATAGCCCCAATACCTCATTTGTTTCGTGTTCTGAGACCTGAAATCTGATTCACATTATTTAATTGAAATTTTCAACTAAATTTTTGAATTTTGACTTTTAAGTCTTTTACAAAGCATGAAACTGTTTTTATTTCCAAAGGGTACATGTTACGATCATGAATACATGAATGAGAAGTGACTAAAAAGATTAGGGATAACATTTTCACGTACATTGAGGCCCAAATTGTGGCAGTCTTACATTCTTGCATTATTAATGTCCTTTCTAAAATTGATGTATAACCAAAACTGAAGTGTGGACTTTTGAGCAAACCATCTTCAAAGACAGTCGAAATGAGCTTTTGGTCTGTTAAGTTTATTCCCACCTCAAGACAGCATATGTAGAATTCTACTTCATTTCACTTGTGAGGCCTCATCATTCATCTGTGAATCTTACCTGGAATCTAAACCACTTTCTCTGATCTCCAGGATCTGCCTCTGCTCAGATGGTATGTGCAGGGATTCTGCCTGTGAGATATTTCTATTAAGAGATTTGCAATGAACATATTTTTTACTGTTCGAAGGGTTCAGTACTATGTATGGTCTGCAAATGGAGTTCTGGTCATAAACTAAATGGAATACATGTTTAACTAGCCTCCTGAAACACGTATTATTTGCTAGAAAACCAAGGAAATACTTTTCAGTATGCTAGTAATACTTTTTTAAAAAAAGGCTATGAGTGTTTACAAAACAAGCCCTCCTATCCTTTGCAATTACCTTTCAAATATTAATATACTACATTTCTCAAGTTTCCTTTCTAATAATCTGACTGAAATACTAATACTCAAATGTTGAAGGTTACATTTAATTCAGGCATCTTGACTGCCTGCTGCCCCAAGGACTGAGATTTCAGGCAGCTGAGGAGTCTGGCCATACTCCTGAAGGGTATTCAGTAACTGAGTAATTTTTTCTCCTCGAGCATAAGGAGGCTGCACTAAGAAAAAAGAGGTTGTCACTGTTCAAAATAAGATGATATATCCTTCCCTGGCTGATCGTATCTGAACAAATATAACGCTTGTTTTCAGTCATTTAGACATGTTATGCAGGTGCAGAGAGTGTGATTAATTCAAACTAGACTCCAGAGACAAAGCAAACAGGCTAGTTGTGGCTTGTTTTTCAGGGGAAACACTTGGGCTCAGCTCTGAAAACCGGATTCTGAAGAGAACTCCTCTCTCCTCTGCCTCCCTCTCACACCTTCCCACCTACACGCATCACTCACTCCGTTAGACCAAAGCACTAGACCCCCCTTACCTACTCATATCCCACAAGAAGTGCTATGCGCCATTTTTCATGAATGAAATAAATATCCAGTCTTGACATCTCAGTTCTCATCTATCACCTGGAAAATACCAGGATTCCTGGGCTGGGTAGTCTCCACACAGAAGAACGCGCACCAGAACACTCTCCTGGGCTGATGACCTCTCAGCTGCTGAAAATGGTACTGCTGGCTCTTTGAGGGTCTCCATCAGCTGGCAAATCCCTCTGCAAAGGGCTGCTGTCTCTGAAGGAAGTGCTGACACTGCTTGCAAGGGTTACTTTAAACATACTCGGCAAAGCAGGACAGAGCTGGCACAGGCATGAAACACCCTTTCACAACTTCCACATTTTGGGAAAGGTGATTTACTTGAAAGATACTAGCTGTGTTGAAGGTGCACAGTGCAAACCAGAGATAAAAGAATTCCTGCTCTTACATAACTCTCACATTACATTGAGAGGATATCTCCAGAGAATCACTTGGTGTTTTTCATATGGGAGTCCACTACCATAGCAATTTTGAATATTGCTGTAGAGATGGAGGTAGCTATAACTGCAGAAAGACACGTAAGAAATAGATGCCCCTTCCTCACACAGATTGTATTTACTTCAGTTGTTGTATTTACTTCAGTTCCAGCAGGTAATTAGGACATAATGCAGACAAAAGCAAATGTTATTTTGTTTTTATTGCAGACAAAAGGTGGCAATGAGTCATATTTGGCTACCTTAATAATTTCTGTAAAGTGAAGAATGGTTGTATATCCATGCCTCTGTATCTAGACTCAATGATAAGTCAGGAAATTACACAACCCAGGTATTATGCATAGTCTCTTTACTGAAATGGTAAATGCCGGGCCTTTAATTACATAGCTGGTATTTTGCAGATAGGCTGATTATATGTTATATACCATACAGAAGTAATTAGGTATCAGCTATATTTGTGACTTTGCCAGAGAATGTTGCTATTTAGTCAGTATACAGCTTGCTTTCAGTACTAATCACAATCATGTTCTTAGTGCTTTTATGGGAGGAAACAAGTCAGCACTGAGGGCCTGCACCCCAACGTAGTTCTGGGTTGACGTTAGGGATATGAAACAAATTAGACTGTGGGAAGAAATTTTCAGTATCAGTGTTGCACAAACCCTGAAAGTTTTATGGATATTGTTACTTACCTATAAGTTCAAACATTTATTCACAGTTGAGCTGGATGAAATTCTCCTTGTGAAGCACCGTTTTGCTGATTGGAAAATGGCTGCTGGATTACAGACATCTTCCTAAGACAGAATTATTATCACTAGAAATGGGACAACTGGTTCTTCAGAAAAAAGAAGAACACTGAAAATTACACCTTTATGTTTTCCAAAATGTGGCAAAAATGGTTCAGGTGTTTTCAAAATTGTGCATCACTTTTTTGAAACAAAAAAGAGGAAAACAAAATTTGAATATTGAGTACAAAAAGTCCCACATGATTCCCTACAGTATACTGTAACAGACCCAAACCAATCCATATGGAACAAGAGCTGATATTCCCTCCTGACATCCCCAGAACCTTTGGAAGCATCAGAAGGTAATATGGGATGAAAACTCCGTCCCTCACAGCAGAATTTTGAAAGTAAAATACCCCTCAGAATGAAACTATCCATCCGATACTATTTTCTGATTTCTTCAGTGCCAAAAAGAAATAAGGGCTTATTTATGCAAACTTTTGTTCCCTCTCATTTTGCTGTGATTCTGCTGATGGCAACTTCACAATTAAAGAGAAGGAATGGCAGATACTAAGTGATTCAGTTTTCTGCAGTTTGCTTCCCCCAGAATGATACCATGTGATTCTTCAGTAAAAATTAAAAGTAAAGTTTCCTCTGGAAAAAACCAACAGACTTTCATACAGCAGCATTGACCTCACTCCTCTCCACTTTGTGTACTCATTTTCTCCTCCCTGCCTATGGTCATCCTTTTTCTCCCTTGTCTCTTTACCCCATCCCCCTGCATTTTCCACTAGTTCTTTCATTTTTATGTTTTCATAGCAAGAACTAAAACTCTATCTGTATTTCTTTGTTGGGCGATTCATAGATCCTCATATTCAACATACCGTGTTGCTACACCGCTACTTTTCTCCCTTCCAACACTCTCAGACCCAGGAGCCAGCTTTCTGCTTTCTTGAAAGGTAGTACTCCTCATGGAGAAGATTAGATTGAATGTGCATCATGGTTTCTTTTGTAAAGTACTCATCAATTAATGATCAACAACACCATTTTAGAGCTTGCTGCTACATTCCAGTCAGGGACTGGAAATCAGTTGTGCCCTACTGAAAGATACTGTGCTGAACCCAAAAATTAATTTATAAAACAGATTAAGCATGCATAGGGATAAGGAAAGAAAAGGCTACGAAGTGATCACGTACCAATACACGTTCTTCAGGTTACGTATTAAAAAGTAATGGTGACCATGCAGAGGTAAGCCAAATCAATAGTAGAAGTAACTCTGGCCAATAATTTTCCTGCGTACCATAAAGTGAACATACATCTTACATACCAAACACCCCAACGAATTCTGATTTAGGCTATCCATTGCTATCAAGACCGTAAACCCCGTAAACCATTATAAATGTAGGTAACTCCAAAAGCTAAGTGAAACACACAAGGTCCAATTCCAATCTTAGATACAGAACTTTTGTCATTCCCTATATACTACAGCTATTAAAATTATGAATTTTGCACACGAGACATTTTCAGTTGTATGACCTTTTCTCTTTCTTCTAAACAATGAAACCGAGATCACAATTGGGTTTATGTATGTACAGAATGACATATAGGTAGATTACACTCAGCAACTGAAGAATATTTGAAATATTAATGAGTGATAGCTATATATCATTACGGTACTATCTCAGAATTTACTTTACTTGCCCAAGGGTGGTGATGGCTCTACTCAGGTTGTTATTAATACTCACTGTAGCACCGCCAAGCCTGAGCTACTTTATACCATTGTAGGTATACAGGAAACACATGGACTCCTGTTCTTTATGAAACCTAACTTCTATGCTGTGAATAAAAATTAATGAGATGGCTGAGTTTTTTGATAAATTTGTACGTAAAACTTTATGGAAGTTTTGTTCACATGAAAATGCTTCCCTCTCCCTTTTACTCAGATAACCAGCAGACATACAGATATTAATGGGTGGCAGACAAAACCATTACTATAAAATAAGATTTTGCTTTTTTTAAAAAAAAGTATTCCTAGGTTTGCCTTTTATGGAAAAAAATCTTTTATAATTCCAAGAGTATATGCAAAATACACATTTTGACATGTAACCTTGTATCTCTTGTTTACCTGTACCTGGAGGTGTGTAGACGAGATCTGCATCTCCTTTTGAGATTTCCTTTTTCTCTAACATTTACTCTTCTTCTTGAAGTACGACAAAGCACCTTCTGAATCATAAGCTTTAAGTATTATTTTTTCATTTAACACTTCTTATCCTCTCACATTTTACCTCTACAAGAAAAGATTCTGAAGCTCCTGAAAGAGCTTGTATATCAAGTGTTTCCTGATGATGACTAAACATGTCTGAAGGGTGTGAAGACAGGATGCACTCAGTGTGAGAAATCACATTTACACTGTATCTGTCATACCAAAATCACAGCTGAAAGCACAGCAAACTTATTGTCAGAAAAAAGGCAATTCTCTGGGGCAGCCAACTATCAAAGTGAATTTATGAGAGCATCACACAGTGTGGGGCTGTCTGCTCCCCTCGAGAGCACAGCAAGCATACACCCACCCATCCCTTGGTGCACAGCAACTGTTAATTTGTAAGTAGCATTCCCACTGCCGATTAGGTTAACAGGACCTTGACCTTGAAGGCCCCTTCCAACACAAACCATTCCACGATTTTATGACAGCATCGCTGGCTGTACAAATTAATAATGCACCTTAAATCTAGAGTATGGTGTAGTGAAAAAACTACAGAAGAGAAACATTTGCATTTCTTCTGGCTGCTGAAAAAGACTTGTTTGTATTCTGATTTTCAAACTACGGGCATGAGGTTAAGATATCATTAATGCATGAAGTCATGCGGGTTTCATACTCTCTTCCTCTAGACATAACCTCATTCCCAATGCATAGAAATACATACAATACATCCACAGACTGTGTGGATAATCCAATGCACTAAAACTTTCATTTAGTTTTCTGAGCTGATAATTAAAATAACCAGCTGTACTGAAATTTGGAAATTATAAACATAAAATGAAAACTCGATGAATTTTCAATGGCCTATTCCATTTTGAAATAAAACAGTGAAAAATACCTTGTGTGCTTTCAGCACAGATACAGACACTCTGCAACTGACTACGCAGCACATATCTGTCTTATTAAACTACTGTTTCAGTTTAAAACAAATAACTACTGTAAGATGCCTAACTATAAGTACTTGATTTTTGCTGTTAGCAGAGGTATCATGACATTGGAAATTGATAAGACAGGATTTTTGAAAGCATGAAATTTAAGGGAGTTGTCCTTCATAGAAGTGGTATCAATAGCAGTCAGAGAGATACATACTTTTTTCATAGCAAAGCTTAAAAGTAGCACTTCAACAACTTGGAATTCAGGCATTTCTAGCAGAACATGATCTATTTAGTGTGCAAATTTCAGGAAATACTGAATTGTTGATCTTTTCTTTCAAATTTTCAAGCAAGTGTTACTTCAAATAAAGCCAACAGAAGTTAGGAATTAAAGCAGGAATAAGGTACTGGAGTCTACATAATTTCAAAAGATAAAGGGTTTTTTGGTGGATGATTGTAAGATACCTTAGTCCGTATGTATACATTGAGAACTGAATCATTGTCTTGAAGGATTGCAGAAGGCTTTCAAATGCTGAAAAGATGACTAGTCACTCAACTGTCCAGGTCATGAGGAAAGAGGCACCTACTTTAACCTGTGGAACCTCAAAAGTTTTTCAGCATTTCTGACGGAAAAGTTCAAGAGCATGTACGCAATGAGAGCATTACTTGATTTCCAGAGTCCTTATGAAAAGCTTTGTGGTGAACAATTAAACAGGCTTTATTCTTTTCCTGAAGGCTTCCAAGGCAAGCAATTAAAAGCTTTGCAGAAAACACTCTCTTGTATGACTCTACCAGCCTAAATGGGTTTCCATAAGTCCAAGCCATCGCTGTGTGTAACGCAAAACGGAAAGTTGGGTGAGAAAGGTATTGTTGTGTTTTAACTAGCTGGTGATTAACATAGGTGCAGATTTATTTCTGGGATGACTTGTGATGCCTAAATCCCTAAACAAAACAAACTGCTTAAAATCTATGAAAATTGCAATTGAAACTTCAAATTAGAATGGCTCTTATATGTAAGCATGTGGATAGTTTAATGACAACCACCGTAACTGCTTAAATACTTAAAGATAACTCCATAGGTAAACGGTATGACAGCTCAGGGCTGGGTGTTTCTGAAATCAAAACACAATTAGTCCATCTGAACTAGAAAGTGACAGTCAAGGAAGGGAAGAACAGTACTGCAAGGAATCCAAGTATGACATTCACAGAGGTCTCTCATAGCAGTTACATGAAGGAAAATGGACATTTCCTGTTACCTCTGCATACAAAGTAGTATGGTCTTCTATTGCATCCACACTAGGCTTAGATTAATAACATCATTTTTCTGTTTGAATTGTAATATGCTTAACTGTGATCTCAATTCTTCTTCTATTCACTTTCTCTGAGCACTGGGTGGTAAGTTACTGCAAGAATCTTCATTAAGTCAGCCACATTCAGTTCAGTATTCAGACCACAGAAAATGAAGACTGAATTTGAAATCAGGGTCCCTGTATTGGCCATGAAGCATTACAGCAAGCCCTTAGGAGTGCATCCAAGTCCAATGATGTCAGCAGAGATGCCTCAGTCAGAGAGAGCCTGAGGCCAGTTACACAAAAGATAAAAAATGCCATGCAGCCTGTGTATCCAATTACAACAACGACAGTAAATTGCTCTGAACAAATTTGAGTCCACCGGTTAACTGGAGTAAACAAATTGAATGGGAAAAGGCTGAATTTGTAATAAAACAATCATTGTAATGAAAAATAACTTAGCAAAACCCTGAACTCTGACTAACTGCTTGAAAAATTGTAGTAAAATTCTTCAGTGTCTTAACTACCATTAATTGTGCATTTGGAAGAATACTAGTTCGGGGCTTGAAAGATCTGTGCACTATCAGCCTGCAGCTTTTTGTCTATTTTTGAGCAGGTGTGAGTAAATTAAGAGTAGGAACTTAACTGGCTGCTCTGAGGATACTTTAAAATTTGGAAAGTATGCTATAATATGGTAGTAGAACTTTATGCAACACATGTCATAGTGATGTTTCTTTTTGGAAATTTACTTACTGATGTAGGATTTTTATGACTTACGCAAATGCCGAAAAAAAAGTAATACTAATATAAATATTTCAGCTATCAATAATAATACTAAAGCTTGTCAGTAATTTTCCTGAAATTATGATTCAATAAAGTTGCAATTTTTAACATTAATATTACGCTTAGAAACGTACAGTTTCATTGGAAAACAATTTCCGCTAATGGAAAATTCAGTGGAGTATCCTGCTTTTGCATGCCTAGAAAGCTTCTGTAGGGTTCACTTCCTGCTTACAAAGAATATGTGACTCTAAAGTAAAAAATGCTTTTAAGATGTGAAATTATTCATAAGGATTTCCATTTTCTAGCCAGCACTAATACTACTACTAAACTATAAATGGATTCACAATTATTTGTAACATAATGAGGGCTGAGATGTTGGTTAACGTTAAGTTTTGAAGTAATCCTGGCTCTGTCATGCTCTGGCAAAGCTCACAGACCCATGCACATTTTGAAGACTTCATTTCTAATTGGTGCCATTGAATTAAAAAACTGCACAGTTATCCTAACCTCATTTAAAAGCTGCTGACATTCCCTTTACTCTTACAGAGAGTACGTATTTGTTTGGTAAGAAAGCAAAGGTTTAGAATCTCAGCCAGTGCAGTAGCATTGCGAAGAACGGGGCAGATCTACACCAGCAGAGGAGGCACTGGCTTACAAGCTTTGCAGATACTTAATGCATCCCTCAGGAATTTTTTACTTTCTGCAGCAAATAAGCCCACTAATATCATAATAGTTCAATATGACCAATAGATCTCAATTCTCCTGAAAGTCTGGGGAACACAAAAAATGTTTTTAAAATTTATGTCTTAAGATAGTCAATATCTTAAAAAAGTAGAGCTCTTTGTGCAGAGTGAAACTGATCTTTCTTCAAAATCATGTAAATCATAAACATTCGTTTTACCCACCACAGTCATTCATAATACATCCAAAGAGTTCTAGAAATAAGCAAATTGCTTTTGATGATCTAGGGAGGTGGTATAGTGAGAACTGACAAATCCAAAATAAAGATAAATGTGTCCTACAGCCTTAGGTGTGGAGTTGTTAATATGGTCACTTCCACATGACAAGTTACTGATATAAGTTTCATTACACCATTAGCAACCATAATAAAATATTTTAAAATATGAGGCATTCATTAGAGAGTCACACATAACAAGGCTGGAAGGAATTTTAAGAGGACATTTGAAGTCCATCTGTCTCTGCCAAGGTTGCACCAAGTACATCCACTACAATTTGAATAATAAATGTAAGAAAATAAAATTTAATGGGTAAAATATAAAAAGGGAAGATTAGTAGATCAGGTTCTAGTTCCACTTTAATGCACATTTCAGTAGCAAAGAATGTGATTTCTGTAAGCTTCACTTCTTAGTCTAGTGACAAGTTGCAGTTATGGACCACAGTACAATAGGAAGATTTCCATTCAGTTTGCTAAGCATGGTGGACTGAGTCCACGGGAATCTGACCATAACGTGATCCACCATTTTATGTCATTTGCCAGAATTTCACTTTATTAATATCATGCTCTTCTCAAACCAGCACTTGTTCTTGAGTTGTGCAAATGAGTCCCTCTTGCCATTAATTCTTCTTTGGATATCGGCCAGAAAAGTTCTCCCTGTAAGACCATGCCATTTCCTACTCCCTACCAATCTCCATTCCATAAGGAGAGACTCCATTAAGCTCAGAGAAACGCAGGCCCTGAGGTGTCTTTCACACCCGGTCACCAGCCTGGCAGTATAAGCAGCTGCATGCCCTGGGGCCTAATGGGCTTCAGTAATCAACAATGAGCTTCATGAAACTCCCACCAGTCATATCTAGCGTTCCCATGGCACCATGACAAAATCCTCGAACGAGGATTTTTTGTCTTGACTTATTTGCTGCAGGAAAGTAACTGCAATACAAAATAAGGTATTCAGCTTTCAAATAAGAACCTTTTTATATAATGCATATTCACTGTTGCACTGTGGCAACACTGCAGCGAAGCATAAGAGTTTGCAAACTAGTTTGCACAAAGCTGTGAGTGGCTTTTGTAGCCTTGAAACTCGTAATGTGTAATACTTATTTTCACAATAGTTTTCAAAAATGAGGATGGCTTAATTACAGTCTTAAATAATGAAATCTCTTAATCACACTGACAGATAAAGCACCTAAAAGCCCTGATTACATACTGTAGCTGCAGCATGTCTTTGTGCTGTCATGCTGTAACTTCATTGTATCTTAGTAAATTAGATTCATAGTTTGTTCATGGTGAAATAATTCTATTTTAATTCACCTTTCGTGCTGTTGAATTGCATGAAGCAAGCATGTCAGTTCAGTAAGACTTGCTGACTACAGTTAGGCAGCACCCTATGTCTATTTTTTAACTGTATGACTAGAAAGCTGCTCAGTTAGGCATTTTTACATAATTGTTCATCACGTGCTTAAACATACACATTTCCACGCTTTGCTACTGCCAAGAGACTATCCAGATGTGGGAAGCAAATCAATGGAAAAACACCACCATACTTTCTTCCTGAACTGCGGACATCCACAAACCATGGCTTCAAAGCTGGAATAAACAGCTCACGCCCATAGATAGATGAATTTATATTTATTGACAATACACGCTATCTGCATTTGGAAGGATGAAGGTGTCAGTCCTACCTTTGTGAAATGCTTCAAACACCGCCTGAATGCTCCAAAGCCAACCTAGTTTTCTTGAAAGATAAACAACATATAGGCCCTAGGAAATTGCCGACGTAACAGATCTTGCTCTTCAGCAACATTTTCAAAACAGTTTTTCCATTTTTGGTATGAACTCTGGTGGCATATCTGATAAATCAGGGACAGTGTAAAATATAAAACTTAACAATAGCCAATAAATAAGGAAACAAATGTAACTATTCACCTTCACGTGCATAGCTTGATTGGGAATTTCTATTCTAGGCCTTATATTTCTAGAGACTCCAGAGTACTGTAGAAAAAAGTCAAGTCAACAGACACTTTAATCCATCTTATTCAGGCATGTTAATAACTCCATATTGAGATATTCACTATGCAAGAAATTAAATTGATTTGGGGGCCTTCCCACGGTAAGCTTTAAGAGCATGACAATTCTCATTTCATGGTGCTACAGCCAGTTTTAAATTCTTTTCCATTCCATACAGAATTTCTTTCCTGGTTTTTTTTCCTCCTATTTGATTTGATCTAAAAAATGGGTGTCTCAGTGTCTACAGGGCTTGCTAATTGCAACAGTTCCAACTTCCCTACGTAATGAGCATAACTACATACGCGTGTAACAGTTCCTCATGTCAGTAAGAGCTGAAAGACAACACACAACAGGTACCATTTTCAGAAGGGTTGACCGAGCTCATCTTAAGTCTTTGGGAACAGTAGGCCAGCACGAACAGGTTTGAAAATCCTATACCATTATGATGAAACTGTCACAGTCAGAAAAATGAGAAAACTGCAAAATGCAGAATACAAATACACAGAAACATGTCCAAATAATTTCAAGGAAATGCAAATAGATAAATTATAAAATATTTTCTGCAGGCAGCTCAATTGCTCCTTAAGGGTCATGGAAGTTTTACAGAAGTGCAGAGCAGTCACAGCGTTTCACACTGGGCTGGACTGCAGAAATCAGAAATGCACAAAACCAGGCCAATTTATAGGGAATACTTCAGAGCTGGCCCAAAAAAATTTTTGTATGTCATAAAGCAAGTTCTTGCCAGCTGCTGTGATTTGTTTGTAAAGATTTTGTTATTAGCAGTGATACTGCAGTTGCATTAAAAATACGTATTAAACAAGCTTGTTTCAATTGGAATCTCAAAGTGTATTTTCAGCAGTAGCTTACTTTAAAAAGCAAATGGGAATGAAGGGCTTGACTGGACAAGACTGCTCTCTACAGGTAGAGGACCCTATTGTATGTGGTCAGTAAAGTGGCTAAAGGCAAATAGAGGCCTTGCCTTGATCCTTCGTCATCTGTGTGCATACACAGAGACAGAATGCAGCATATACAGATTTATCTAAATCTCCATCTCCAGTTCCTGTTATGAAAGTAATTGTTTGGGGCTTTTCCACAATGAAAAGCACTGCAGGCATATTTTGGATTGTTCAATGCAATTTATCTCATCTTAGAAAAGAAACAATAACTTCCTGCACGTTTATCTATTTTTTACTGACTTAGAATTACTCCAGATCATGCACTGCACTCCCTGTTTTTTTAAGGGGATCAACGCCAATTTTGCCTGTGGGCTGGAAGACTGTTTTCAGGATAGTAACATGGGTATAAAACAGAAAACAATTTCCCACTGTGAATTAAAACAAGCACATGAAAAAAATGTTCATCTCTGGCTAAGATCCCTTCTCCCACTCAAAAAAGTTTTCCTATTCTACCGATTTAGGGGAAGGAAAAATACCTCTTGGCTTGACTAGCCTCAATACTGGTATGAGAAATGTAATCTCCATGATGAACAGAGTGTGAAATACACTGTGCATTGTCCCATTTATAATGTTATGTCTTCCACTGTAACCAAAGGCTTGAATGCATGAATCATGGTTCATTATTCAAAGTATTATTTTGATTTGGTTCTGTGTAGGCTATAGAAAACAACAGTTAAAATGGACAGAAATTGAGGGAGAGAGTTCTCACTGTATGAACCAGAAATGGGGAATGCACGTTATTTCTTACAGCAGAAATTCAAGGATTGAAATAGGGTTTTCCTGAGGATGACAATGAGAGGAAGGGGCACTAGTTTGAACCTTTACAGCAGAGTTGCTAACAGAGCTCCCTGAAGTGCTTTTGAAAATATCTTTGCATTGAAAGAAAAAGAAGTGAGACAACTTGATTTTATTTTTTTTAAAACATTTCTAGGGTCAAATTCTGCCCTTGTTAAAATCACTCAACGTTTTCCCACTGATTTCAACAGAACTCCATTCCTAATATACATAATCTCATTATAAACTGATCTCTTTTAAAGTCCCAGTGTACTTGCATCAAGGAATTTGACAAGGCTGGGCGTAGCACCGGTGGCTGAAAGGAAACATGATCAGAGATATACATTAAGAAGTTCACCAACTCCCAAGTCTCCAAGGGTACTTTTGTG
>Ga0181612_116136_pt1 | contig 17454 bp, 14 predicted proteins | sample HoacroProtozoa21_FD_119630 | JGI IMG/M metagenome (GOLD analysis project Ga0181612, IMG submission 119630) | Hoatzin crop microbial communities from Cojedes, Venezuel. Combined Assembly of Gp0051906, Gp0051904, Gp0051908 | reverse complement strand
TGGCAGCAACACCTCATAGCAGCTTCTCCTATCCTGAGTGCTTGAAAACTTCTGTTCGCAACTGTGGTGTAACCTCGCAGGGTAATGACTCCAGGCAATGGGCATGCGCCGGGGATCGCTGGCGGTAAGGACTGCAAAGGTTGTGCGTGGTGAAGGATGGGGTGTTGCAGACCTAGGCCGGACAGGGTAGTTCGTAGGGAGGGGGCAGTACTGAAGAGCAGAACTTGCTCTGCGGTCGTTTTAATAATTCATTATAGAAAGTTACCTTTAGCAAGCTATATGGAACATGCTCTGTGGCATGAGGACATCCGTATGGTTTTCTCTTTGCTGTTTCATCAAGAGTGCTCAGTTTTGTAGCCCAAGCTTTTTGGGTCACTGAAAGCAAGGCTTTATGCCCCAGAGGAGACCAATAGCATACCTCTACTTCTTCATCTTCAGTCTCATTCTCCATTTTCCAATGGAGCATTCTGCCTGAGCTTTGCGCTGTAGCTGAAGAACGGTTCCAGTCTCATGGATGTGTACATTTACACAAGGGTCTTTTCATCCCTGCCAGAATGCTGGCTCAACGTTTGGTGCTGGCTTCAGAATGCAATGTCCATGGAAAAAGCAGGTATAACAGTTTGGAAAAGCAAGACTGGTTTTCCACTGTTGCTCTGTGGCGTTATTTTGCCCTTCAGCCATCTGTCCGCACAGGCAACTGTACTGCTGGAGGAATACCAGTGTATTTTTCAAAATTTTTCATTTTCAAAAGCAACAAATACAAACATTTTCTTTTACTGAGCTAATACTGCATTAAGCAGAATAGCAGTTAAAGGTATGAATTCTGCAACAATAAAATGACGTTTTTCTTGCTGTAGATAACATCGCCTCAGAACTGGAGAATTTTATGGGTCTGATTGAGACAGTAACAGGGTATGTGAAGATTCGCCATTCCCACGCATTAGTCTCCCTGTCTTTCTTGAAGAGCCTGCGGTATATACTGGGAGAGGAGCAGGTGGACGGGTAAGTGTTCGGATATTTGTAGATGCGCTTTCAGTTTAGTAGAAAGCCGCAGAGAATGAATCTCCTGATAAACATTCACGTACCATCTTCTTTTACACTGATACGCAGCATTTTTCTCCTAATGAACACCATCACACAGTCATCACTCATTTGGATTACTATCCAAATCAGCATATTAAATTGAGTATATTAGGAGTATTTTTATGGTAACTTTGCTGTTGCTTTTCACTTTAGGTTTTTCTAGGGAGATTCTTTACATTGATAAAGTGTATTCATTTGTTCTTTTTGCTTTATTTGACAAAAGAGAATTTTTGGAGGCAGTTGGATTTCCTTGCAATTCTTCACTATTGGCTTTTAGCAGAATTTTATGGAGAATGTCAGCTGAAAGGAAACTTGAACTTCACTAACCAGACAGTGCAACTGGAAGTGACCCAACTAGTAGGAAACAGATTGCAAGTTACAATTGTTTGCAACTCCTTAAAATGCTAACATTAAATGAGTTATTTACTGAGGAGGAAAAAGACTGGTCAGGAAAAGTAAAGTTGATACCTTGAAATGTTTCCTGTGGGTTATATTGCTTCTATAATTACACAGCATGAGATAGTTTTTGCGGTGTGTAACTCCTGTTTTCCTGTGACAGTAAGACACAGTTGAGACGAGAGTTTTTATCTCTGCAGAATTTGCAGTGCTGAGCCGTGCTGATGATCTTTCAGCAAACTGCCTTGCTCTTTCTCTTCCCGAGTCAGGTAGCCATCCCAAGTTTAAACCAGTGTTCTCTGCGAGAAAGAAGTCTCCCTCAGTAATGAGAGAACTATTAAATGAAGAATTTTGGGAAATCATGTAAGAGAAGGTGGTGGGAGGGTCATGGGAGAGGTTGCTTGTGTCTGATTTATCCGCCCCGACAGGATAAAGTTACAGCATGAGGGATTCTTCACAGCCTCCCTCTTTCTCTCAGGCTGGTCTTTGGGCAGCCTCAAATTCTTAAAATTCCACCATCTGACAGAGCGAGTTAAAGGGCAGCTCTTCATCCTGCGCTTGAAAAGCACGCTGTCTTTTTCGGTAAGAGCGTTGGCTCTACGGAAAAGCTTGTTTCTAATTGCAAATCATAGAGGCTTGTCCTTTTGCCAGCACAAGGCTCATTCAGCCCACTTACGATGTGGCGTGCTCTCACAGATACTCCAGTTATTGATTTGGCTTTTCTTCTCAGCCCCTCTCCCTTGCTCTCTTTAAATTTGAGTTTAGCTTTGTGTTTGAAGTAGTAATTATGTTTATGGTACCTCGTATGTCAGCAAGGAGAGCTGATATGAAGGGAAGCAGCAGGTTTTTAAATCAGATGCCCACACAGAGAAGTAAATGGAGCAGCTTTGAAGAGCAAAATAAGTCTGAGTTGGGGATGTGAAATAGATCTATAGTAAAGAGCTACTTGTGTTAAAATTCACCCATTCTAGGAAATTACTGCAGTTACATACTTTGGGTCAGGGGCAATCTCTTTGCTTGGAAAACGCCTAGCATAATTTAGGCATTAGCACAGTCTAAAGAACATTTCCAAAAATACTTCGATGGAAGTAGGCACCTGGCAAGGAAGAACTGAGCTTGAACAATTACTTTGGCAGAGTTATGTACAGCAGGGAGTGGGGTCTTCACCTGGGAAGTGCTGGGCTGCTGGAACGATCGCTGTTTATGCCGGTGTTGCCTTGAGGGTTGAGAGGGAAGTTAACTTAAGATCCAGTATGATAGTTGTTCATTGCATGACTGACACCACCACCACTGCCTCCCCCCCCCCCTTTGTTTTTTTTATTGAACTGCACTAAGAAAGTGATACCTCAGTATTTCTCCCTTCCTTATTCAGTTGCTGGTGCCTGCCTTGGCTATCACAGAAAATGGAAAGTTTAGAGGGAATTGACTTGCTTAGTTTTCAGTGTATTCATTCTCTTTTGAATACTGTGTCCATAGTGAACGTGCACCCACGGCAAGAAAAAAAATGGCTCATTGCAAATGGGGAGACTGAAGCGGAGGTGTGCTGGAGGGGTCTCGGTGTCTGCTGCAGGGTGCTGATTCCTGGTCTGGGGTTTGCTCTGCCAGGCCCCTCTGTCCTCTGCCGTGGTGCTGCGTGTTCGCTGCTGTCATCAGCTGCAGCTGCCTTGTAGATGGTGGCACGTGGGCAGTGTTTCCCAAAGCATCTTCAGGCTGGGTACCTGGAAAATGAGTAGCTTGTGGCCTTCAGGAGCAAGCGAGGAGAGAGTGGCTGAGGCAGAGTTCCTGCTGTGGCACCGACCGGCTGCTGTCGTTGCGTTTCAACTTCTGCAGCAAACTGGAGACAGTCTGTATAAAAGCAAAACAACTCGTCCTGTTTTCTGCATCATGGTGAAGCAGGGCCATCAGCAACTGTCACGTTTGTTGGAAGGTGTGAACAGGATCTCTAGCTGTTGTATGGCTCCTCACTCAAAATTCTACGGTTTGCTTTCCTGGGGTCATTAGTGTCAGATGATGGTCAATTCAGACAGTTGGCATGGTAGCAGCAAAGCCAGTTATGGCCACAGTGTTTCAACAAAGTGGTTGCCCTGGGTGTTAGGGTGTTTTAGGAATGAGTAACACCCTGCGGGCTGGTGGTAAACACGGGTGGTGGGCATGTCTGCAGTGGCAGGCTCCCATGGGGGAAAGCTCCTCGGCTTTGTGCTTGTTTCTGGACAGTCTCTAAACACACTGGTTCTCAGCCATCCCTGTGTAAGTGAAGTTTCAGAAAGTGAGCTGGGGAGTTTGTTCGCTGAGGCATGAGGCTGGGTTTGTGTGGGATTTTAAGCAGCTTGTCAGTTTACCTTTCTGCACTGGACAAGAAAACACTGTATTGGTAAGGTGCATTACTTCCAAACCCATGGGTTAGTGTAAAAGCCCCCGGTTTGCTACCCACGTATTTACCTGTGGAGATGCAGTTCTTGGCCAAAATCAGCTGTTTCCAAGTTGCTTACAATTTACGTTAGCAAGATGTGTGTATCTGTTAGAGAGAAATACTCAGTTCATAACTTCAGTGGTTCTGTTGGAAGTGCTCATGGGCAAACACAAGCAAAAAGAATATACCAGCATTATTAAAACATTAGCAATGTTTTGGAATTTCGATAAAGTTCAGACTTGTAGAGAAATGCTGAAAAACGAACCTGTTCAAAGAGACACCATCAAGTGGAGCATTCTGTTCAAGTGTCGTCCTCCGCGTTGTTGTCTGTTGTGGTGACATGCTGTGTATGTTTGACTGTTGTTGTCAGGTTCTCATCAGGGATCAGGGTCACACTGTGATACAGGTGTAGAACATATGCCATGTTAGCACACAGTTTCTAGCCAACTTGTGGCACATTTTGTGTACGTAAAGCAATAAGAGTTTTTCTTTTCTCCTGTCTCTTACTGGTTAATGTCCCAGCTATCTGGTCTGATGGGATTTTCTGTCTTACTCATCATTGTAGCACTGAGAGATGAACGCCTGCTGTTCTGCATGTCCTGCAGGGTTGCTCATCTTGTCCCAGGGTAGTCAGTCAGCCATAAACCTCTGCTGCCTGGTCATCTTCTGTAGAGAGCTCAGCCGCCGCTCTCATTCATGGTTCTCTGCCAATTCGCATTCTCTTTTTGGTGCAAGTTACTTGCCTTTATGGATCGTGCGTTGCTCTCTTATTAACAGTCTACTTATCTGGCCATTACCTCTTCCAGGAGCTTTTTGTTTCCTCTGTGCTGTGAAGGGTGAATAAAGGGTGATTGAAAGCTTGTTGAAACATTTTCATTACCCACATCTCCTTTTGGTTTGGATTTCGTGTTCTGCCTCATAACTTTGATGGGTGAATGTGCACAGATGTAGCATCGCTTGCAGATACAGTGTGAAGCAGGTTTTTAATATATGTGGTCAATAATTAGGTGTCTGTGGGTGCTCTGCAGTTGAGGATACACATCGTGTTGTGGGAATTCTCTCCTGTGGATATGCATGGGTTATGCGGGTCACCTTGAGGCTTTTTATGGCAAGCCTGGGACCAGGTGTGCTTCCTGCTCCTGTTCAGAGGTTTAGTCTGTCTTCAGGCCATGATCTCCAGTCGTTCCCCTAGTTACTGTCTCCAGGGTTTGACTAGCAGTGCTTTGTTTTCCTGCAGTGAATCTTTTATTCTTTCCATGCTATCTTCCTTGGCATCCGGATTTTTTTCCACAGCTGTTAGAGCCAGAGTCTGATATAGTCTTTATTTATAACTTCATGTATAACCCAAGCCCTAAGTGCACTCTGGTTGCCTTCTGCTCCACCTTTCAAGCCATGCAGCGCGGCACCACTCCTGTGACTGGGACTGTATACAGCCCTCCAAATGTGGTTTCCCTGGTGCTTTGAATGGTGCTAGAATAACTGCCACGAGTTTATATTTCCAGTGTACATAGGAACCCCTAGGACCAGTTTGCCGTGCCTCAGATGGCTGCTGAAACTTGTGCAGATGGCTTTAATGTATGAGCCACAGTAACTCCCAACTCTGGCCCAGTTGCTGTGCAGTTGTGGAAAGCACCAGCGTGTGCTCAATTTGCCTCATGTATTCACACTCTTGAAAGCTTAGTCACGTTGCTTTAATACAAGAACAGTCTCTAGGTGTCTAAAGCATAATTACCACAGTTGTGAGCAGGAAACAGGCTTAGGCTGTTATTAAACATTTAAGACGGTTTCTGTAGCCATGGAGCCACACCTCTGTTTATTGTGTTCAGAGTCCAGCTTTTTGGGTTTTTCCTGAAAAGCTTAATTGCCATCACTTAGTCACATGGCTGATTATGGTGAAGTGTCATCTTTTCAGCAGTGCACAGGGAGCCGCAGGGATTTTAGTCACCTGTAACAGAGTAATAGGTGTCTCAAACACAGTTTTTGGTGATGTCTGTCAAATCCCGCAGGCAGTTTAGCATCCTTGTTCTCTCCTGGCAAGATGCTTTTAAAGCACAAACATGTATGTGCTCCCTTGTCAGCTGAGCAAATTCTTCCCAGCATCCATCTGAAGTGGTACCAGGTATATCAACTTCATTAGCCATCAAGTCCTGGATGATTAGGGGACAGCTGGAAATAGGAGAAACCACTTCTCTTTCACACTGTTCTGAAACTACACTGAGCATTTTGGTGTGTTACAAGAAACCGCAACTGTGGTCTGTGCAGATTGCAACCAGAGTGCACGGTTTCCACTTCAGGTTGGGTGAGGGAGGAATTGATGCTAAATTGTCAATGAAGTATCTGAAGGAAAACCATAAATGAGTAGTGTGTCAGTTAGTCTGCCATGTTACACTGCAGAAACTCTGACTGTGGTTAAAGGATTTGTAGAAAGCCTAGTTTCACTACGTTGATGTGGGCTTACCAATGCAGGCTGGCTCGCAGAGGTTGCAAGTCTGCTTTGTGTGAATAATGGATTTTATGTTGATGTAGTTAACATTGGTGAGACTTTGCACAGAAGAGCATGATAAATGCTGCCGTGATGGGTTGGTTTGATTTAGGTTCATTGGCTACACAGACCTTTAACTCATTTCCCAGTTGTGTGTTCCTGTTCCTACTATCCCAAAATGTAAGTGTCTTTGCAGGTGTTGTCTTGCTGCTGATGCAGAGTCTATAGTCTTGCTTTTGGTGCACCTTTTTTTTCCAATTCAGCACAATGGAGCAGTATCAGGAATTTCTTCCTAATACATGACAGGATTTACACACACAACTTTGCATTTCATACCTGTGGAAATAAAAGACGTTCATGTTCCTCCACTGCTGTGCGTAGGGAATGGGCTCAGCACATGCTGCTGCCTGTGTTGGTGGTTCTGTGCTTTGAAGTGAGGGTCCTGTGCTGTGCTGTCAGTGCAGCTGCTCACTGTCGGGTTTTGGTGGAGAGGCGCAACTGTACTTGGCACAACACAGGAAATCTTTGTTGGGCCAAGAGGTAAACGAAGACAGAGAGGCAAGGAAACCTCACTATGCACACTCTTATGGTTGCTTTTGTAAACGTAAGCAAGACAGCTGTGTTCGTGATTTTATTGTATTGTCACAAGTGCACCATGCTTTACCTACCGTGAGGTGTGTAATGTTATTGCTTCCCATTTGCTACAAAATGGAAAATCCAACGTAGAGACCTGCTGTTCAGAGGACCTGAATTTATATTCCTCATAGAAGCTTCTGTACAATTATTAAAACACGTGTTGGAGTGGGCTTGACGTGGTGTGGTGTCAGCCGTGGAGTCCTGTGTTACAGTTGTTTCCCTGCCCTCTCACCAAAGTGAGCATTCAGGGAAAACTTGCTCTGTGGGAGAGAAGAAAATCCTTTACTCTGCTGAACACCGGTTTAAAGTAATAAGAGGAAACACAGTGTTTTAACATTTGCTTATCTTAAGGTATTCTTGGTTGGAACTGGCTATGAATTAAACCTAATATTTTTCCTTCAAAAAATTCCCTTCTAGGAATTACTCCTTCTACGTGCTTGACAACCACAATCTTCAGCAGCTGTGGGACTGGAGCCATCATAACTTGACGATCAAGGAGGGGAAAATGTACTTCGCATTTAATCCTAAACTGTGTGTTTCCGAGATTTACCGTATGGAGGAAGTTTCAGGAACCAAAGGACGACAGAGCAAAGGAGATATAAATCCAAGGAACAATGGGGAGAGAGCCTCTTGTAAGTACACAAACAAAAAAAAGTCTCAAGGCAAAGTGCATAGGAGGGTGTCACAAAAAAGAAACCCAAACACACTGCCATGTTGCTGACCATTACAATATTTAGAGTTTAGAAATTACAGTACTTTCAGTCGTTCTACTTGTTCAGTTTTTAAAAGGTAGCTGTGAAAGTACGTTCACGTGTGGAAAATTATGTGGTTACACAGTCACTATCTCATCTGTAAAAACCATTCGATGAAGGTGATTGCTTTCCAAATAGTCTTTTTTGTGACAGCAGCATCATATAACAATAGAAGCATACCTGGGAAATGAGAAATAAAATCTAGTGTTTTGGTATGTCCAACGAAGAGCAGTTTGTCTGTTTCCTTCGCAAATGTATATCATTATAGGTATTTTCCTCTCTCAGATATCTACTCTTTCTTGATGCCAAGGAGGCTGCTGAATAACAATTCCAGAGACACCAAAACAAACTGTTTCTGTTACGTTCAAAGTTCTTTTCATCTCCTGCTGAGTATTGTGCCTTGTTGCTGGAAATGCTTGTTCTCAACTCGGTTTTCTGTGCTTTATTTTCAAATCACTTGCTTTTGAATTGAGAGCACTTCTTAGTATTTTACAGTATTCCTAAACTTCAGTGTCTTTGCAATTAATTTTGGATTCTGCAGTGGTTGAATTTATTGGACAGTCGTCTCTTGGCTTCGGTAGTCTTCACAACAGGTCTGCAGGTGTAACCAACACATATAAAAGGAATCTCTCATCTAGGAATTAAGATGACAGGATGCTTACAAATTTGACTTCATACTCAAACTCTTGGAACTGGCAATGCGTTTTTCTTGTGGTCTGTTTGTGGTGTTGTTGGAGCTGAGTAAATTAAAATGGATCTTGTGTATAAGTCAAGTCCCCTTGTTCTGGGTGGTGTTTACAAAACTAGGACACGTACTCTGCTGAATGTCTCTTTAGGCGTGATGCATAAATGCAGATGGCATAGATACTTGTTGTAAGCACACTCCATTCTTTGCACATTCAATAGAGCAAAGGCTTGCAGTCCTGGAGGAGTTACAGACACACAGCCAGTCCTTACTACCACTGAGGCTAGTGCCAGCCGCTGCCTGTTTTTTTAAAAAGCCATTACAGAAAGCTTTCTGACTCTGAGAAGGGGAAAAGAATCGACAAAAGCTAAACTGGCTTGGAAAAGATAGCACCAATAGTGCCAGTGTACACGAGGGTGAAACCCCCTTTATTTTCAGAGACTTCTACGGAACATTAGAAACTAACAGTTGACGCTTAGAACACAATTTCTTCATCCAAGAATGATGTTTTTAAAATGCTGAGTTGTTTTGCATTGGAAAGCTCTGTGAGTTGGTAGTGGGAAGCCATTCATTTCAAAGCTGCCGGCTTCCATCCAGCTCTGTTCAGAAGAGTAGCTGGAAGCTGCTGCCATCAAATGGTTGTGCCGTATATGAACTGAGTTTTGGAGTTCTTGGTGCAGCCTCTCATGAGTAGAAACGTAAACTCCTTTGTCCTTTCTGTGTTGGCCATTCCCCAGTAAAACAAATTGCGATTGTCAAAAGTTGTCCAGGAAAGTGATAACACAGAGGCTGGTTACTGCTCTGCGCGTGCATTGAAGTTGGTTCTGAATTTAGTGCTTCTGAACCAGTCCTGTGAATAACTAGGACTTCCATTCCTCACTCAGGGAAAGTCTGAAGTAGTTTTCAAGAGCTATCTGATGATGCATTGAAAGAAAATCTGCTGCAGAAAAAATAGAAGTAGCTCCAGTATATTCTAAAGTGATTGCCAATGTCACTGCTTACCCTTAAGCACTCAAATATAGTAGGATGAAACACCAAGTTCTACAGAGACATAGGTTGTTGGTATTCTGTGGTGTCATAGGCACTACTGGAAAGGCTAATGAGCTAAAACCCATACTTAAGAAACGGCAAAACTTAGTAGGCGGTGTGATGCTAACTCTGTCATGGCCTGTCCTTTTGTATTGCAGGTGAAAGCCACATTCTGCGTTTTGTTTCCAACACTACACTCAAGAATCGGATTAAACTAACATGGGAACGGTATCGCCCTCCAGATTATAGAGATCTCATTAGCTTCACTGTTTACTACAAAGAAGCGTAAGTAGATGTCGTCAGAGACTAACTGGGACAGTCCGAGCAATAGTAGACAGTTCTGTTCCGACTGTTGGTTTTACTAGCAAGAAAAGTCAGTCAGTAAAGTCCTTCAGGTTGTTCCTGTTTCATGCAGTTCACATATCTCATCCAGTTAACGTATTTCATCCTCAAGTCCCGCTTTTGTTCAATTTCTTTTCTTGGTTGAGCACAGGCCCCCTTTAAAAAGAGGATTGTTTTGATTGAAGCCTACAAATTGATTCTAAATCCATCAGGAAGTGTCAAATTTAAAAAGAAATTAGGTGGATGGCTTGGCCATTCTCAGGGGTCTAATCTGGAGCTCTCTGTAAGTCATGTCACTATGTCTACCAGGGTCGTTTCCTTCTCTGGTCGTGGTACTGACTAGAGAGCATCACACATAGGAGTTTGCCCTGTTGCTTTGGTGACTTGTCTACTCAGGGTTTGGGGTGAGTTAGATAATCCTAGCTTTGGTAGATTTCTGCATTGGTATCTCTTGATAATGAAGGAATGGGGCAGTTGCTGGAGAGATCCCAATCTCTTGGCAGGTGTCTCTGCAATTGCACATCCTTGTAGTGTCTCAGATTTAAAATAGTCAAAAATACAAAGGAGCGCACTAAGAGCTCTCCAGGTGGTTTGGTGGTGTGAAAGGGAGGTTCAGAATGCTGGTGATGACATACGGAGCGAGGCTGCAAGCTACAGAGGCACTGATGTGTTAATGGCCAGCATCGCTTGGAAAAGAGCATCATTGTGACGCTGTACGGTGATGCAATAGACTTAGTGCTGGGGAGTCTATAGTAAGTAATAACAAGAGTAGTACTTTGTGTGCTCTTGCACCAGTGTTGCAACTTATGAGAAGCAGAACTGTATGACTACTTAAGTGTGTATTGTGTGGAAATAAAAGAGAAAAATAAGCCTGTTGGACTGGTCAAGGCCAGTTAATGGAAGTTTGAGTTCATTATGGTAAAAAGCTTGGCCGCTATCAATAACTGTTGAGTTGCTTCTGTTTCGTATATGCTTAGCTAAAGTCTAAATATGTCTGAAGCATTTCACTGTCTGTTTTGGATTAAAAAAAGATAAATTTAAGGTTCTCCAAGAAAACACTGCCTTATTGCTAGTGACTGAAGGTAAGACCTGCAGCTAAAGTCTGAATTTTGTACTGCTTGGAAATAAATACGAATTTTATTCTGTTTTATTCTGCTATGGAAAATAAGTAAGCTTTATTTATTTCATGGAGCAACATTGAAGTGAGGCACTCTCATAAATATATGACAATTTCTAGGAGAAAATAAATACTTTTGTACTATTTTTTTCTTGTAATATTTCAGACCATTCAAAAATGTGACAGAGTACGATGGGCAAGATGCGTGTGGCTCCAATAGCTGGAACATGGTTGATGTTGACCTGCCACCGAACAAAGAGAACAATCCTGGAATTTTGCTGCAGGGATTGAAGCCTTGGACTCAGTACGCCATTTACGTCAAGGCGGTTACCCTCACAATGATGGAAAACCATCATATTCATGGAGCAAAAAGTGAAATTGTGTATATACGAACCAATGCTGCAGGTGAGATCCTGGGCTCTCGGGTAAGAGGTTGATAATGCTGCAGGTATGCTAGTTCTATTATTACGCAAGTTCTGCTGTTAATGCAGAAACTGAATTTATGTGCAGATGACATGCATAGTGCTAGGATGTTTCAGTAATTCTGAAAGCAGCTTTAAGATTTGAATTAAAACTCTGTTGGTCAGACATTATTTTCATTGGGAATTATGGGAGCTCTTTGGAGTTATGATTTTGGACTTTGCTCCGTTGGTGAAGGTAAATTTAAGTACAGTCTTGGATTGGGACTGTATGTGGTTGCAGCTGAACCTTGAATAACTGCTTTTAGTGGGGCATAATCAGGAAATCTTTGCTTTGAAATAGGATGGTGGTTTTGCTTGCAGCATAGAAATGGATGGGGATTCACTTTGAAAGCTTGCATTGGAATATGTTGTAGAATGCTCCGCATTTAAATACCTTCCTTTTCTTTTTTTCTTTTTTCCCCTCCAGTGCCATCCATTCCGTTGGATGTTATTTCAGCATCCAATTCCTCATCCCAACTGATTGTGAAATGGAATCCTCCCTCTCTTCCCAATGGCAACCTCTCGTACTACATCGTACGATGGCAGCAGCAACCTCAGGACAGTTACCTTTACAGACACAATTACTGCTCCAAAGGTAGGAAAGCAAAACGCGATTGTGTTGAAGTGCCTGTGACTCTTGCCTGCCAGTCACACAGACAAGAACTGAAGTCTGTGCCCTGCTTCACAATTCTGTGAATAACGGCAAGAAGGAGGGAATAGGTAAACGTGGATTGTTGCTGTGTTCATAATATGGAGAGAAAGGAAACAAGCTGCCTCTGTTCTTTTCTTTGAAGATAAAGTCCCAATTCGAAGATATGCTGATGGGACCATTGATACGGAAGAAGCTACTGAACCCACCAAGCCAGAGGGCTGTGGGGGAGAAAAGGGACCTTGTTGCGCTTGTCCCAAGACAGAGGCAGAAAAGCAAGCTGAGAAGGAGGAAGCAGAGTACCGGAAAGTCTTTGAGAACTTCCTTCACAACTCCATCTTTGTCCCCAGGTAATGGACTTCGGACACTTTCTCTTTGCGAGTGCGGCTAGTAATTCTGTTTTTTAACAATTCCTAGAGCTGAGGCTTCCTGGACAAGAAAGCATATGTAGATAACACCTGAAACACACTTTCCTTTTACGCGAGACAACCTGCAGCCTTACTTGTGCAGTTTCTCGTATTCACAAATTTTCATGACTTTCTCTCAATTTTAGCTAATAGTAAGTGTTCTTACCTATATTGTTGAAGGACTTAGTGATGGTTTCTATTCAGAGTCGAGAGTCACTTGAGGAGCTCTTTGTCTGTAAGGGTTTTGTAGATGAGCAACGTGTGGCAGACAAAGGGTTTCAGATGTGATCTTTCTCTAAATAACTATTTAAGCGCTTGTGTTCCTAATCTGAAGATTTATTTGCCTTTGAAATTGAGGGCATAGTCACCTCACAGAATTGAAACCTGTCTTCCTTTCTCGCTGCACTCACTGCAAAGGGCGTGTTGGTTTCCTGGGTCTGTGCTGCAGATAAGTATTAAATATGCCCACTCTTCCATGATAAACACTACCACTTACACATTAAGTGGAATAGTAACGATTTTATGCTGCAATGCAGAGTAGATACCACTAAATTAATGGGTCATTTTGATCATTGGGTTTCCAGTTTATCCTTCATGTAAGCTGTTCTTACTTCAGATAATTGAATCCTGGGGCCTAGGACACAATGTATAGCTGTTATGTTACAGTCTATAAGCAATCAGATTTCAATCGTGCATGTTATCTTGTTGTCTCTGTTGGCAGGTGAGGTTTATGATGAAGTCCTGGCTTTGAGAACTCCAAAGTGTGGCATTGCTGCTTATTAAAACTGGTTTATATTCCTCTACTTTGTGATTTTTGGGCCTTTATTCAAGGATGGGTTGGATTGACTTGTTTGGGGTTGGCACTATGATACGTGCAGAGCTTCTTAGCTCTGTCCAAAAAAATGAGGACCTGAATAGTGCTTCTCTTTGGAAGTGCCAAGGATTGTATCTGAGCTGTGTTTGAGTCACGTTTAGCATTTGTGGTTGAGCTTGTGCAGTGTTTCCCCTGCTGATGGCATGAACCAGCAGCAAAGTTGAGGTACAGAGAAGTATCAGCCACCATGATTGGCCAGGATGTAATTCCTGAGGAATACGATGAAATCTTGTAAATGTGATCTGATTTTGGACTTCATGAAGTAGCACAGCAACGAGTTTTGAAAGGCATGTGTCAGGTCTAAACTACTTGAAAGTCTATTACAAAGAAATTTTTTTCTTTCACCAAAGCTTTGTCCTTGAAAATGCATTATCTTCTCCCAAATTTTCTTGCATTCCCCCCTCCCAAAGGAAACTCACAGAACTTTGAACTCAGTAACAAATAAACTGACCAGTTCACAAAGAATTTCCCAAAAGTTTGGCCATTTCCCGTTTTTCTTATTGTTATAAGGTTGTGTTTTGTAATAGCAAGGGCAGATAAGGTGCAATGCTCGGCAATAGCTGCGTAGGTAAGAAACTTTAAAGAGACTGTAGGTCAGGGAAATTAAAGATTATGAGCTAGAGAGATGTCTGCATGGGACAAATCTAAGCAGCTCGTTACTTGCTGATGTCTTACTTTTTTTTTCTATTTCCCAAGCCAGAAGTTAATTTATGTGTTAATGCAAGCCTCAGTAGTAGTATTTGTTTCCAGTGTTCTACCTGTCTGCAGGATATTGTGAAAGAGATGCAGCGTGTAATACAGCGTGAAAATATTTGACAACCTTAAGGTTGTTTGAAACGCCTGTTCATCTAATCTTGTGTGCAACTTCTGGATGACCCCACCTGTGTTACTGCAGTGGTGAGGCAGATTTCAAACGTTAGGACCCTGGTTAGGCTTGAAGAGACACTTAACAACCACAGGAGGAGGAGTTATTCTTCAAGTTTTTTGGTTCTCTAATGAGCAGGATGAGACAGCTCTGTGTGTAGTAGACTGTATCTGAGAAGTAACATTAAAATTGCCATAAAGTGTGAGAACACTTAGCTTTTATGTTAAATGACCCACTTTTTTTTCTTTTAATTTCAATTTGATTCCAGTTTTTTATAGTGTTAATTTTTCTCTCATGTTTCTCTTCCTTCTGCTCCTTTAACAGAATAGTTGAATTTTCATGTTTTTATCTCTAGACTTTTCCTTGTTTCTTAGGATGCTTGTTTTTTGTCTTTTTCTCACAAAAGCAGGAAGCTGCTTGGCAGAAAAGCAACGGTGTCAAATCTCTTGGTATTTTAATCGTGTTTGCCTGGTGGTTATCGTGCAAGTCTCTTTTTTTTTTTTTTTTTCCTCTTCTTCTTTGTATGACTGTAGTTTTCACCAACAAGCTTTGTGTTGCTTTCTCTTTAAGTTTTTCTCCTGAGGCAAGATAGGACTATACTCTCCTCCCCCCCCCAATACCACCAAAGAGTTGAAACTTCATCCGTCACATAAAAGCAATGATAGATGAAGTCATACCTGTTGGGTTCTTGCATTGGCATGTGCTTTTGTGGTTGATTGAAAATGAACTTATTTTCACTGCTTTTATCACCAAATCTGTGCAAATATTCATCAGTTCCGTGCTGGGCATCCCGTGTGCTTTTAGCAGTTCATAAGTTTGTTCTTTCCCCTGAATTAAAGCAGTAAATGAATACTTATCGTAAGCAAGGTGAACAGGTTAGTAACTTGCATAGATACTGGTGTAGAGGACGTGTGAGTGCTGACGTCTCCTATGAAATTCCCCCATACCCCACTGACAAGACAGGCGCTTGTATGTTGCTTAAAACAATTTCTTGATAACTTAGGAGGCTTTTTTCCTTGTCTTGTTTATTTCTGTGCTGTGGTTTACATGACTACTTAAGACATAGTAAAAGGATTTTGGAAAATTCTGTAGTGAACTTCTAAAAAAAAAAAATTTCATCCAACCTCTGCCAGCAGATTTCAAAACGCAGTCAGCCTGTTTCTGGCACGCTCTGCAGCGTGCTGGTTTGTGGCTGAGTGTAGTGAGACGGTATATTTGACAGCGAATTAACTTCTCTGGTTGAGTCATCTTTCTTCCTGTTGTGTGCTCGAGGGAGGCCTTACTCGCCTGATTTGTAACTCGCTTTTTGATAGAAATGTGTTAGACTTCACCTTTGTCCTTGATAATGGCTGCGCTGACCAGGTACTAAGTGGGCACTGGTGGAGTGGTTTCAGGTGGGATGGGATTCAAACCAAAACTGTGTTTGTGGTGCGACTCTTCTTATGTTCCTCTTTAACTCCCCTGGTGCATTGCTTTCCAGGTGAGAGCAGTCCTGCAGACTCGACACTAGGAGAGCGGGAGCTGGAGAAGCCAGCTTGCCCTCCGTAGTCAGTGCTGCTGTGCAAAACAGCCTTGGGTCTGACCCAAGGCCAAGCGACAAGCCTAACGTGTCGCAGTCATGTCGTGGTTAGCTAATACCGTTCAAACATGTGTAAGAGTGTCTTTGTATTGACACTTCTACTGCTCCTCAGGCCTGTCCACTATGACAGTTTTTTAGACTTGAGAAAGTAGTAGCGTTGCTGTAAATCCTCAAGTTTTTAACTCTGCAGGAATTTCATACAGATGCCTGTAAGGCAAAGCAAAGTTGCTCAGTGAACTCTTTGCTATCCGCAATATTAGTACGGTGTTTGCTCACATAGGAAGACTGTTTCTTTGCAGAGCTTTTGTTTGGGTGAGAGAAGCAGAGATACACCAAGCACCACATGTTAGTGGTGGTTAGTGTTCATGGTCTTCAGCTGCCTTCGGAGGTTTCTTTACTCAGTGCAATACATTCAGTTGTTGTAATTTTATTGCAACTGAAGAGAAAGCTAAGCCTGCTGAGATAGCTTTGCAAATCCAGCAAACTTCAAAACGGTTTTTTCCCTAACCTTTTCAGCTTTTAACATCTGATTTTTATTTAAAGTGTCAACATTACTGTTATTAAATACAAACGTACGTTGCTTATTGAACAACAGTGAAGCCATTTTTGCTTTTCAGTCTGTTGTGTGAGGTCAGAAGTTGCCACATTTATCTTGGGGTGCGGCGTGAGCTTCAGAGCTTTGAGTGGTTTCTGACCGAAAGAAAGAGTAGTGGGATGTGCTGACATGCTGCAGGTTCAGATTGAGAAAGCTTTCATCGTCTTCTTTCCTTTTTTATTTAGCTTTTTTAATAGCAGTTACGTATTTTACTGGGATTTTTTGCACAGAGCTGGAGGAAAAGTGGTGTTTCTCTAAAGAGACCTTTCGTATACCTGTATGTTTGCTCCACAGACCCGATCGGAAGCGGAGGGACGTGTTCCGAATCGCAAATGCCAGTCTGGCCACTCGAAACAGGAATGCGACTGGGACAGATCACTTCACCAATGTTTCTGACGCAGAGGAGAGCGAGGTGGAATACCCGTTCTTTGAGACCAAAGTGGACGGCAAGGAGAGAACTGTGATCTCCCACCTCCAGCCTTTTACTCTGTACCGCATTGATATTCACAGCTGCAACCATGAAGCTGACACACTTGGTTGTAGCGCTTCCAACTTTGTCTTCGCAAGAACCATGCCTTCAGGTATGCCCTCACAAGTACAAAGCTTCGTTTAATTATCTGGGGAGAGATCGATCTCGGGAAGGACAAACTCTCCAAAAAGTTAAAAAAACATGGGAGGATAATAAAATTCTATGCAAGAAAATAGATTGGAACTGTATAAAACTTTGTTACAGTAGTTTAATGTCCTTAACTGGTCTCTTGTGTGTACTGAGTGATAGTACTACTGAGTCTGTCCTGTGATCTGGAGAAGGGCAGAGGTGCGTTCATGGACTACCGAGATAATTAGGAGAGAATCTGTTTCCCAGCAGTGTAGGTGAGACCCACAGGCATGGTGGGTTGAAAGGTTTTATTCTTCAGTTCCCTGTTTGCTGACTGGAGACCGGGGAACATTTCTCTCCTAATGTTTAGTTTTGCTGTGTTCGTTCGGAACTGTTTGCAGATGTGAAGAGTTTTGCTGGTGGGAAGGTTTGCCAAATGTTTCTTCTGTCACAGAACGACCATGCAGTCGTCCAGCCTGGAAACAGGAGCAGTA
>Ga0181612_158347_pt1 | contig 17456 bp, 9 predicted proteins | sample HoacroProtozoa21_FD_119630 | JGI IMG/M metagenome (GOLD analysis project Ga0181612, IMG submission 119630) | Hoatzin crop microbial communities from Cojedes, Venezuel. Combined Assembly of Gp0051906, Gp0051904, Gp0051908 | reverse complement strand
TTCCCCCCCCCCACCCCTTTCCTCCCCTTCTTTCTCCTGTTGGAAATACTTCTGCACAATGCAATGGACTGCTCAGAGGCAAAGATAAGCCAGAAGCTCTACTTTATAGAATTTGACCACAAAAACTGTGATTCTGAGAAGTGTCTTTTTAACATTTTCCAATTAGGAAGATAGGAAATCTGATGTGGAAACATCTATTTGTAATATGGGGGGAAAATATCTACCACAAGGAAAAGGAATAAAAATAATCTCACATTGGATGATTATTTGCATTAATCATCCTAGTTGCATTTTAATACAAATCTCAGTGCTCAGGAGCGTATCAGGTGATAACCTCATGCTCCATGGCGTCACTGTTAGACATCTGATTAGTCAATAACCTGCCAAAAGAGTCATTTTCCACAAAGCTTCCGAGAAAAATAGTTTCGCATCAGGTTGCCCATTAGTAAAAGGATCAACCACAAAGGACATGGGGATTTTCACACTGGGAGTGTTGGCATCTTCACTCCATGAATGCTGAGTAGTAAGCCTGATAAGAGACCAACAGCTGAGGCAAAATAATTTGTTGAAACTTTTAATGCTCATTGGGACTGAGCAAATGAGAACGCGCAAGTGTGATTCTTGTGGTCCAGGCATCTGGTAGTCAGCGTTCAGACCCAGCTCCAACCATTATGTCCCACAAAATACCACAAGGCTGATGGAGAGAAGACAAGTCCAAGTCCTTCTCTCCTGTTTCAGTGTCTGAGCCCCTTATGCACAGAGTCAGTTACTCTCCTTCTCTCTGATCCAATGAATATTTGATTCTTCCATCAAACTCTAACAGAAGGAACTGGCACCGCATCACTCCAGAATATTCTGCAGCCTGGCAATTAAAAGCATGAAGAACACAACCAATCTTCTCTGGTCCAGGTGAACCTTAATGAAATTCAATCTGCAACAACCAAACAAGAATCCTTTTTCATTAAAGCTTAGACATGACTTACTTGTTTTTCATGTTTTGGCGTCATCTTCACTGGTTTGTATTAAAATAAAAAACAACCTGAAAAAAAACCAAAACAGACATCAGATTGACATTTAGTAGTTATTTGAAGGCCATTATCACTTTTGCCGGACATTAGCACACAGTGGAAAGAGCCAAGCTCAGTGACATGTATACCAGAAAACTTGTTTGCATTAACTGTATCTAAGAATTCATTCATTAAAAAAAAAAAATCCCATTTTAGAACTGAGTTAGTCCCCTTCTGGGGTTATTTATCGCACACAACAGCCCAGTGATGCCAGTCCATCTCTGGAAGCCAGTGTTTTTCTTCACTGCCCCAAGAGCCGCCCCGGGGCTGCCCCTCGCACCCCCCTCCCAGCAGCTTGGTGCAGCCGTCATCCCCAGGGCACGAACGCAGCCAAGCCCACGCCTGGCTCCCAGGCACCCAAGCACAGCTCTGCGTGACTGCGGCTGAACTCCAGAGATGCCAAAACATCCGAGTCAGCAGAATCAAAAGCCCCTCTCAACCATTTCTCTGAAACGGAGATAAGCGGAGAGACAAACCGTTCGGATCCTGCAGGCTAGTAAAAACTCAGGCTAAATTTCACGGTGTCTGTAGTTTTAAAACCTCCATATAGGGAAGCGTATAATTAGACCAAATAAAACAATCCCATCACTAACCTATGTTTTAAACCTACCCTTTCACTGGAAATCGCAATAAATTTTTAACTACCTCTGCAGTCCTGTAAACCAGCCGGTTTGGTCGAGACAGGGACCCACACGTGAAGAGCAGGGCAGCTTTATTCACTTGCTAACTTACGTACATGCTGCCCACCTAAAAACAACCGCCATGGGAAAAGGACTTGCAATTTGCCTTTCCCCTTCCTCTCCCACATGCCACCCAGCCACCGCCAGCTAACACCTACACTGACTGCCAGCTACAACAACATCTTCTTGCCTCCTCAGCTTTTAAACCACCAGCCTCCTCTTCCCAAACCGAGAGGACCCAAGCAGGATCTCTTCGTCACCCCGGGAGCACGGCTCCCCACACTGGCCCCATGGTCAGGATGGATGCGGCTCAAGCAGAAGCAGCTGAGCAAAATCCTCCCGTGCGTCCCTCTGGGCAGGCACCTTGCACTGGAAAAGGTGAATTTGCAGCTTTCTTTGGCGATCCTCAGCAGCTGCTGTCAGCCAGCTGCAGAGCGTTCACACGTGACTTGGGAAGACACACGGCTATATTTTGGAGGAGATTTGCTAAGGTTTAGCAATACAGAGCTTGGAGCTGCTCTTCTTACTACACAACTACATATTTAGGTCAAACCCAGCTAAGGACTCCTGGACACCTCACCCCTGCCTAATGCCTCTTACAAACACCTCTAACTTTCAAATTACAACTCCACCTGTCCTCTTGAGGTATTTAAAAGACATACAGATGCGGAGCTTAGGGACCTGGTTTAATGGTGGAATTGACAGTGTTAGGTTAATGGTTGGACTCAATCATCTTGAAGGTCTCCTCCAACCTGAACAATTCTATGATTTCACAAAAACAGAGCACAAAGATAAGCACATGTACATTTCTTTGACCAGGGAATTATTGTGTAACAAACGCATCTTCGTCAAATTTCTGTAGGATCAGTTATATCAAAATGGGATACTTTGTCTCCAAATAAAGTTGTCCATGCACAGGACTTCAGACATCCTGAACGTTTCCATAGTATAGCTGCCATCTCCATAAAGACAAGGCCATCATTTCACTTCTGTAGCTAGGATGGCACTGATAAAAGCACAGAGGAACATAAAAACCACACTCCCGATAAATTTCCTTCTTTTTTTTTTATTATCACTCAATGTATTTATGCCTTAACTGGCATACATGCTCCAGGCTGAAGGTGTCGAAGAGCACTTCTTGCTGCAGAGGCTGAGCAGCGCCAAGCAGCTCTGCAAGAGGGGGCAAGAATCTGGCTGATCAGATGTAACAGCCGCTAACACAGAAGTGCGGCAGGAGCTTCCCTTTTGGTGGAGACAAACGGCTTTTGCCTCTCAGGAGAGCGCAAGCCCACACCACAGCAAACGCTGTGCAGGGCTCGGGCTGTTGGAAGAGGAAGGGCTGCTTCTGCCTGCTGCCTCTCCTTGCTGGGTACAGTTGTAAACCTATGTAGTTTCAGGGCTTTTTTTTTCCCCCTTTCTGTTGTGGTTGAACGTGGTTTTATTTTTTAAGCGGCAACTCAATTTTTTTTTGTCAGTTATATATCTTTATTCTAGCAGATTCTGCAGCCTCCTTCTCTCCCATCTCAACTGCTTTAAGTAACAAATTATGCAAACCCAAAATATCTCGTTCCTGATGCTGCTAGCGAATGACAGGGCTGAAATAACACATTTCATTATGTGCTATTGCAGGTTAGAAAGAACAGTTTAAACTCCAAAGAGCCATCACAATTTTAAATATGTAATGACTAAAATGAATATTTCAGCACCAAAAACCTTCCTAAAATATTTAAAATACATCATTTTTTCATCAAGTAATTTGAAAAAAAAATGGAAATACCAGCCCACCAAAGCTACCTTTTCCACAGACACTACAGCAAGTCCAAGATTGCCCAGTCACGCTGCAGCCACTTGCAAACGTACTGACTGCGGTATTCTGTCTGGGAGCAAGACGTATATTTTAGGGCTTCTTTAACGCATGTAGAAGTCACTGAAGCAGAACAGTTCGACTGTCTGCTTAAGAAGATGCCTTTTTATCTTTAGAAAAACCCCACTCAAAATACCAGTGACAGAGAAAAGCAGCCTTCAGAAGACAAATAGAAGGTTGCTAGTCTTTTTACTCATAAGAAAAACATTCCACTGACAGAAAAACGAACCAGTGCTGAGAAAAAGAATCAAAAAAGGTAGTGGCAGATCTGCAGTTTTGATAAAATGCTTTCTGCTGTGACTGGGGAAAAAAACCCCATTGCTTTGAGTAAGTTTTCGTTCTGCTTCTGATCTATTATCAGTCTAAAGACTTTTTTTTTTTTTATTAGTTTCATACACTCGGTATAACACCTAATCCTTGCAGTACATATTTTTGACGGTTCTTAATTGCATAACTAACAAAACCACCGGGGAACAACTCCACAACTGCCAACAACCACCACCCAAAAGCAAAAAGATTAAGTAGGATGACTTGCCATATTTCCTGTAGCTTTACAAAAAACCCAAACAATTGGGAGGGGGGGGCGGGAATCACAAACCCAAGTACTGCAGTGCTTTTCTTAGGGATAATAAACTGCAGTGCTTTTCTTAAAGGTAATAGATAAATACTATTAAGTATATTTCATTTCGTATTTCAGAGTTTGTTTTATATTGTAAAATCTAAATTAAAACAGATTATTTAATATTACTAGGGGAATACCCTTTTATCATGTAAATGGACAGCTCTTAACTTCTCCCCTGCAGTCCCAAACTGAAAGCTTAAAACTTCAGCAGCACCACAGACAAAACACACCACAACTTGCTATAAGAACAGCACAAACACAAGCCCTTCCAATCGCCTCACCAGTAGCTGTCTTTCACCGCACTGAAATGTTCTGATTTCACTGATTGCTGGGCAGTGCCCTACGCCGTGCTCTTGTCTGCTCTGGGAGGGCTCAGATTCCGCATGGCCAGCGTTGCCTCTCAAGCAATAAACTTTGATCTTTGGCTCAAGAATCATCCATTCACCCATCCTTGGTTACTTCTAAACATATAACTAAAGGACCACCTTCAAGCTTTAATGGGGAAGAGCGATTTATTTCTAGACCTTGGCGATGAGTGAAAGTCCTATCCAGCCACAAGCAAAGTCCTCACCTCCGCTGCCAAGGTTGTTCCCATCATCAGTATCAAATCAAACTTTCACTCAAGGCTTCAATGAGACCAAGAGAAAGAGAGATCACAATTAAATCTCTAAATACTTAAAGATCTTTCCAGCATTTTACGTTTGGCTTACTGTAACCCTCATTGAAAAGTTGTAAGAATTTTAATCTATAGCCTGTGAAAAGTTTAGCTGCATGCGTATGTGGAGTTCACTATCACAGAACATGCTTGTGTGCACCTGATTGCACTGATGCACTGTTCCTGAAAGCCCAGTCATCCACATGGATTTTTAAGGAAAATACACATGCAGGGGTTAATGGTGGGAGGGGAAGGATATGAAGAATAGAGCTGTAGTAAAAGATGATGATAGCCCTGGAGAGTTTTTTGTTTGGTTTTTTTTTTTTTTTTTTAAAAAAGACTATAAAAAACTCAATAATCCCATGCTAAAACATCAGTAGTACTTAGATTCAGGACAGGGTAACTCAAATTTCTTTTGGAGACCATTTATTGTATATGCAGAAGCCTTAGGTTCTGGGCTAATTCTGAAAAGTCAGTCAGCGGCAGGGAGAGTCACTGCTGCGGAAAGAGCATCTCCTGCATGGAGCAGAGGACCTAAGAGACCCCACATCACTGCTGTTCCAAGGGAGTAGGAAATGGAGGAGCTAATGCCCCACTTAATACTAACTCGCAGCTAGTCAGAAGTATAGATGAAATATTATTGTAGTCTTCAGATGAAAGGATAACAAGTAGGAGAAAGCAATGTTAACCTGTTTATGGAACAAACCTGCCTGAAAGACCAGCCATTCTGTATGTATCAATGGAAAGGTCCATCTAGTCCAGCAGTGACTTGGACGGTGACTTGTACTGGAACCTCAGCGTATAAGGAACAGGCAAAATTTTTAGTGCTTATTCCCTAGTTTTGAAGAAAATAATGTGAAAACTATATATAGGTAGCATACATTTATACATATAAAATGTACCATTTTGTGAAGCCAAACTGACCTCATTGTAACATAGCCTGGCATTTACAGGAATTGGGTACATGGCTGTCACAGAACTACTGCTCTTGTTGACGGGAAAAATCTTGTTCAAATGCTGTTGCCCAAGCAGGGGCTTCCAGTCAACCCAGAGCAACTCAGCCACAGCTAAGCAGATGCCTTCTGCTTCAGCTGGTCCACTTTAATCCCTGGGGTCAACCCAGCTGCGCCCATCAGAGGAGTCATGAGTTCCCTTCTGCCCCTCACTGCCCATGAACAGGACGGTGAGGACTGTAACTCTAGACTGTGCAGGTCATGAAGCATCCTTCCTTTTTCCATCTACCCTGCCAGTTACCCACCTCGCCTTCCCTCAGAAAATCCCAGTAAGGGTCTGCTTGCCACAAGTGAAAAGAACATGAAAGACACTGGCATTTTCATCTAAACTCTGCACAGCACTCAAGTGTCTTCAGACTGCTTGGTGAAGTCAACAAAATAAAATAACCCTTGAGCAAACCCATCTCACTTTCCAGGCTCAGGGTACCCGCTCCATCAGTGTTGTATTACACTAGTGGCAGAATCGCTTTGTTGCTGAGCAGGAAACAAGCACGCTATCTAAATTGCTTTTAAAAGAACAAGAGCTTTCCAAACCACCGACAGAATTCACACACCTTCCCTCCAACCACAACGCTACATAGAAACACACTGCCAAAAATCATGTCTTTGCGGCTGCACTTGAAATTCTGCCTTCCAGCCACCACTGCCAAGATGCTTCATTATCTACTCTTTTCCTACAAGATTTCACTCCATTTGGTTGCTAAATGCTTGTTTATGGCCACCAGGTATAAGAAAGTTCCTCTTTAAATACTATGCTACCATTTTTCCCCAATCAGCCATTCCCTTGTGCTACAACCTTCCTACATATTAAAACCTGCTTTATCAAGAGAATTAATTTAGTCCATTTATAAAAACTATCAAAGAAATTTTCATTCCTTTCAGAGGAACTTGAGAATCAAAGAGTTAATCAAACATACAAATTTCCCTCCCCCATCCAGAAAAAATACGTCAGGTGGATCACAGTGTCAGGTGTGGGTCACAGATTTCCAGTTACAGTGGTATTACACCACACTTTGAATTGCCTCAAGTTGATACCATATTGCTGGACAGCAGCACGACTCCCACGCTAAACCTCTCTGAAACCTCTAAAAGCCTAAAGATAAACAAGGAAGAAGTACCAAAAAATCTGTTCCCAGCAGGAGACAGCATCAGATGTTTCTTCACTTTTTTTTTCCTTCAGTCTCAAATTGCAGATGTACGCTTAACCAAAGGGCTTCTTGTATATTCTGCAGTTTTGGCGGGTTGCTGCAACTATTACTTTGGTTTTCTCCTGTTAGAAAATACCAGTAAGGCTAACACTGGCTTTTAGTCAATGGCTAGACAACGGTAATTGCGGGTCAAGACATCAAAAGAACAGTACGTGCCAGTCTTTGTCATGGTAATTATTTACTACTCAGGGCTGATGCTTGCCACAGCTTCTGCAGACAACCTGAGGACCACTCAAAACCCTCCTGTGGTCTCCAGGCAGCCTGTCAAGCTGGTCTGCCACGTGAGCCTGCCTCTGCTACTGCTTCCAAACAATACGGTGCATAATATGTACCTTAAATGACACGAAGTGATTTTGTAGCATAAATAATTGCAGGTTTTGTTGCTAGGGCATTTTCAGAAGGCCGAAGAGACGAGGCAGTCTGTGAAGGGAAGCACTGGTGACCTCCAAGGTAAAGTCCCAGGAAGTGTGCTTGCTCCAGAGCATTTCTGAGATCCCCTAAGCTAGGAGAGACTGGTATCAGAAGCAGCAGCAACACTGGCAATCTGGCAAGTTCAATCATCTTTCAACTATTGCTGTACTCAACATGGAAAATACTGGATAGGCACTAGACTTCTTACGGATACTTACATGTACAGGGCATACCACTGGCAGTAGAACTACCTTTGAAAATAAAGGAAAAGAAACAAGTACTTTACAGGCTAAAAATACTTGCTGACACAGTACCTAAGTACTTTCCAAGTCAACGTTCTGTTTAGTTACAAATGTGAGGAGTGAAGACACACATGCATATGGTTTGGGTGCGCACAGTGCATCTTATTAGATACACCAACGAGAACCAGCAATATAAAATCATGGACAGGTGAGCCATCCCTAGATATTTTCATATGATGTCAGTTAGAAACAACACATTAGACAGCTGTTGCTTTTACAAACTGGATTACAAAGAAGGGATTTGTACATAGAAACCAAAGTACCAGCATTTCAGAACACTGATTAAAATCCTAAAAAAAAAAAAATATATCTTAAATGTTGATTCTGAAGGAGGGTTTATATTCAGAGAATGCATGTTTTTCTTTCTTCCAAAACTCCATGTTTCTTACAGGAATTAAATATTTCATTGCATTAAATCAAATTAAGTTACCCTAAAAATATTACCTTCCCCAAGGTATCTCTCTTTAATAACTGATTTTTACTTATCATAGGGAAAGAAGGGCTCATGGCAGCTGTGTCTTTCCTGCTGAGTAAGCACAGCAGAAGTCAGCAAATGACACGCAGGCTTATTGCAACATTTCTTTTTCAATCTCTCAAGTGCAAAGGCTGACGTCACCTCACCCTTTCCTTCATGACTCCCTCCCTGGAACATTTTGAATCTCATGTGCCAAAAATATCTCATTTTTTGCTCATTTCAAATGCTTTCAGTTTACGATATGATTTTTCTCTGCTGCTTGAACTGCTGTTGCATAGCACCATGTGTTTTAGCTTGGCTTTCTTCCTGTGGCGGATTTCCTTATTCTACCAAGAGAGCTATTTTTGTGACGCAGCACCTGATCCTGTCTAGGAAGTCCTAGTACCTGGTCTTGTCCCCAGACAGGAAAGTGAAGCAAAAGCAATAGCCTTGGCCGTAACCACAGAATTAGAAGTCCCAGTCTCACGATGTGCATCTGGGCAGATGGTTGGGAAAGACCGACCACAGATACAGTAAAAAATAAAATTAATAGCGAAGTAATAACGTCCTGAGACAGATCAATACTAAGCAGTCTCTATAACTGCAGTTTAAAACAGTGGGGAAGATAGGAAAGATTGCCATCAATACAGGGCACTCACCAAGCATTTTGATCAACCCCAGCCAAACTGCTGTGTTTCTTGGGTCTTTCAAGTTGACCAAGCCCATGAGGGATCATTACAACAGTCCAGGTGGATCAGCCATCCAGTCTCTCACACAGTGGCAATTCACTCTTGGGGCTCTCTTCCCCTGAAGAACGCATCAGATGGCCCATCGTTACAGCAGAAACCTACTGGTGTTGCGTCTGTATAGCTGCACCCATACATTGCACTAGTTTACAAGCTGGGTCTATCAACAGTTAATTATTCACAGAATGTATTAACAGTGGATTCAACTGAGCAACTTGTTTGTTCAACCAGCTTCATTCTCTTTCTGAGCTAGCCTGTGCTAGTGGCATGAAAACAATATTGTGGAAGTAAACAGCTTCTAAATAGTGTTATTCATTACTAAAGATGACAATTCCGAGGAGCAAACAGCATTTGGCAGAAGGAACTTTTCATGAGACTGACCAGTAAGAAAATCAGGCTGAAAATCAGCGTCTGTATCCCTGGATTTTCTGCTTCTCATTTCTTTTTTGCCCAATAAATGTTAAGATTTGATTTTGGTTACTTTCACCTCAATTATGAATCCCCGCTGCTGCACCATGACTTCATAAGACTGCCATCAGCCCTTGGCCAACTCTCAGCACAGGAGGCAGATCTCTGGTATAGAAAACTCCTTTCAGAAGTTGTGAGAGAACAGCAGGAGACATGACAAACACACAAAAACAAGAGGAAGAGAAGAAAAGCAGTACTTGGGGTTGACTGTTCTGCCATCACAGCCGAGTCAAAGGAGTCACCGGCCAGCCTGGAACAAACACCAGCTCATGGTCAAGGAGCAAGAGGAGCAAAGGCAGAAAACTTCATGTCTCCCGGACAAGCACAGCCCACAGCTTGGTTTCACAGTGCCCAAAACCACATGATATTTTTCCAACAATGAATTCAAGTAGACCACTAAGTGGTCTGAAGGACTTTTTCTGCCTTCAGACAGAGAAAGACTTCCCACTTGCAGAATGGGTGCTGCCTAAAATGACCAGAAAGCACAGGTTTAAACTCATTTTAAACCTGGTCAGTTCAGACTGTATTACAAGCTTAGGGGAAAACCACAGATGAATATGAAACCGGTTTAAGTTCGTGTTGTTTAACTAAGGCTTATTCCAGATTCACTTAAATATATTTATTTGAGGCCAAAAAAATGCACAATCCAGTCTTAAGACAGACCAAGTGTGATTTTATAGAATCACACCTTCAGCTAAACCGGTTGAAACCTAGACATTGTGGACGTATTCAAAATCCTACTTTGTGGTCCTACAGGCAAATCCGTAACATACATCTATCATATGCCTGCTGGGCAAGAGATCCTCTCCGGCTCTGCCATTCCGCAGAAACACGATGACGCTGCAAGCTCAAAGGCTTTCCAGTCCAGGGCTACGCACGCATCTCAGAACGAAACCGCAATCAAGACAACGCAGTGAAACGACCAGCCCAGAGGAGGCAGGAGCAGAAGGTATCAGCTATCCCACATCCCCTGCAGCTGGAAACACGCTGAGGAAAGCCATGCTGTGGGTGTCCAACCTCTCAGTCACTGTGGGTGTCCAACTTCTCGGTCGCCACCAGCAACTCTTCTGCAGAACTGATGCAACTGGGTCACTACGGCCAACGGAGATGGCAGTAACCACTACCGACGATGCGCTCCACTTTACAGGCTTGTTTCAAATCCAGCAGCACTTTATATACAGGCTTTACGCACTTGGAGCACTCTATAAAGATAGTGCTGTCCTCAACACGGTCTGTTTTATTGGTGTAGCAGGAGAACAGTTGTCATCTAGCCTAAAAACAACCTGGCTTTTGTAACTGTAAGAGCTAGTTATTAACTGACTGCTGAAAACCAGAATTTCAACTGCATTAAAGAGAGAATAAGGCCGTTTCAGGTTTGAAAGTGATCTAGTTTGAGCTTATGAGGAAAAGACAGCGCTCCCTAGAATTAAGCTTTGCTAGAAATCTAGTCAATGGGTAATCATATACACCAAACCCAATTCTCATTTTCCACACAGCCAACAGACATATTTCAGATGTCTAGGACAAGTCAATTACCACCCAAGGTTAGAACGACGGAAGCTCTGGTGATCCTCATGTGGACAAAATGATTCTGCAGCGTTCAGAAACACACTAGTGGTCATCGCTGTCATGGTCTAAGGACAAGGCTGTAAGCAGAGATGGGACCTTGTATGACAGATTAGAAGTATATTTGAGAAAAGAAATGAGCTTTCAGGTTCACAGGCCCTTCTTCAATAAATTTCAGGACCTGTACATCCCAAAGCCGTATTTTTTCCAAGTAGACATTGGGAGTAAAAGAGATTTAACATGCAAAACTTGCCTCAGACAAAGAGATCTCTGTCTCTGAAGAGCCTGGAAAACGTGGAAGAATAATTTTTGAAAGAAAATCTTGCTTATACCCATATGCTGTAGTACAGCTTATTATTTTTTCAAATCTTGTATTTAAATTCAAACAAGTAATGGCAAAAAAGGAACACAAAATCTGTATGTTGGCTGAAGCCTGAAGACTGCCTTTATGTTTTCTTCAAGATAGTCCACAGTACTCCAAACTCTCTTTACAGTTATGTTACATTAGTTACAAGGCTTGGTGCCTGTCCTGAAGGGTAGTTTTCCGAGAAAGTCAGGATGCTTTCAATGCAAACTGACCTGAACTATTAACAGCTACTTACTAGGGTTTGCATTAAATCCCTGTGATTCAGCTGTGCAAAGCTCTCTGAAGATACCTCAGCTGGGAAAGAATCTTGCAGCCTTACTTTAAGATTTAGCCTTGGACCACACACCTGGCCAGCAGGTCAGACAGGTCTTCCTTCCAAATCTACCTGCCATGATGAGCGAAATAGCAGTCAGAAAGCTTCCTTGTAGACAAGCAGATTAGGAAGGCTTCGTTTCCACACAAGTATTTATGTGTTTCAAACAGTTCTTCATAAAATCCCCAAAGGGACATTTTTTGCCTATAAATCCTCTCTGATTCTTGGATCCTACTGCCCAAACCCAGTTTCATGGTCTGGGAGGTGGAGGGACTGCTTAAGCCAGCCACCCGGCTGCCTTCCCCACTACCTTCACTGTAACCCCCACCTTCATCATCCTGGAGAGGGGAAGACAAGGGGTTTTATCCGACCTGGGATGAGCGATTTGCCTTCCTGTCTCCCCAACAACCCTATTGATTCAACTCCAGATAGTCATACCACAACCAGTCCTCAGCATGAGCAGGCAGACATAACGAATGCAACACGGTCATAAGGCCCTTGGGAGCAGACCAACTGGTGTCACAGCCACCGAACATCAGTCTCCTTGTTTCACATGTCTGAAGACACATGGGGGTATTTTTGGTCTGTGTTCCTCCATGCCATGAGAGACAAGGCTATAACATTTAGCTGTTCTCAAAGCAAGCGTGACTGCAATGACAGCGCTCACCAACACAACCATTTATGCATGCAAATACCCAGCACGTCATAGGCTCCGGCATTATCAAAATGCTGTCCAGCACCCAAGACTCGCAGCTATTTCCTTTCTCCCTGTCAACACTCTCCAAGACTCCACCTACCACCTCGCCTTTTCATACCTCATTAGTAGAAATTCATCTCTTCTGGGAAGAGGCACGCTGCTCTTGGGAAAACAAAGCCTTCCCCTCTGGGAAGACAGCTGAAGATCTCATTAAAAAGTACACTAAAGTTATGACTAATTTAAAACCACACATCACAATTACGCAATTAAAATAACGAGACTATTAGAAGCCACAAAGTTATAACCCGGTGACTGTTGTTGCACACGTGGAACAAGGTAGGCGAGCAGTTAGGGCTTCCCCGAGGGAAAGGAGGGGCAGGAACCTGAACTCGAAGGAAGTGTTGGAAGCATACACACACAGAGGTCAGGGTATAGTACTCATTGTCAGCTCCGTAGTAAAATAGATGGTTTGTTGCAGGAGCAAAACATCTGTTTTGCTTTGAGGCATAGGATACCTATAAGTGAGTTTAGCCTCCTAGACAACTCTGGTAGAGAAGAAAGGGGGAGGAAGAAGTAATTTTCTTAAGCCACAAGTCCTTTAAATACCAAGAAACATGAATTTCTTCATACCACAAAAAGCAGGCATGCAAAGCAAATTGCGTTCTCTTTTTACGCACAAGAGTTACTCCAGGGAAGATCCGTAACGAAATCATCATTAGTTTATTTATTCTTAAACAAATTAAACTCATCAGTATTCATCCTGCTAAATGACTCAGTGGCAACGCATAACATCAATCACGTGAAGATGCCGGAGCAAAGGGAAACTCCTTTCAAACCTATCAAGTCCTTCCTTTTGGGCCTGGCTCACAGGTTGATGCCGAGCTGTAAAGGCTTTTGCAGGGATCACGTCTACTGATGAATTCCTCTGTGGTACTGGGAGACATTTTGAAAGAACTCATGCTGCTGTACCAGCGAGACAGCACGTATTTACCATGCCCAGCAAAGTCTAAAAGAAAACTCATTTCTGGAACCAGCAGCCCCGAGGGCATTTAAGGATTCTGTGAAGACCTGTCACTAATTAGAGGTGAAGAAGATAAATACTATTTTGAAGTTCCCCAAATTGAAAGAAGATCACTGGAGGAACACAGTGGGAAATGCAGGACCACCTGCAACTACATTATTGGACCATGTTTCATTAAATCTCCCACTGATGCCCCTGTCCTGCAGAAATCTGGACAAGTAGGATTCAGATAGCTAAGCATGAACATTCAGTGTCATTGAGGATGCTCACAAGGTGTCCTACTTACTCTTCAGCTGCTGCCCAAGAAGGCCGCGGATCAACTATAGGTCATACATCACGACACCAGCCTCATACAGATATCCTGGATCCCTTGGACAGGCACCAGTCACCCGCAGAGGCAATCAACCCATGCCCAAGCTGTACTGTGTAGAGATTTAGCAAGGAATGCTACAAGTAAACAGATGCAGAGCCAAAATACTATGCATCAGACTTGCGCATGTAGCTCCCTGGCAGTCGGTGAGCAACTATAGCATGATTTGCTCCTCTGTCCCAAGAGTTATCCTGCCAAGAAGTCAGGAAATTCCTGTAGGACACACAGCTGGTTTTTCCTCTTAGTATTTTCAGTATCAGAAGAACAAAAAAGTTGCTGAGGTGGGTTTTTTTTTGAGATAAGAAGATGATGCAAAACATTTAACAAGAAGGATATTGTGATTTTTCTTTCTTTCTAAATTAACCAGATATTTTACTTCTCTGCTTACAAAATCCAAAAGCTTATGCATACTTCACACCACATGCATGGAAATAAGATCCACGTGACACATAGCAGAGATATGATACACCCAGTTTGTCACCTGTCCTATCCTACCAACCTAGTCCCAGGAAGCAAGGAACACCTCCAGCAGCCCACCCTGCTGAGCAAATGCTCACAACCTTTTTACTTTGGGATTTATTATAGTGTGATTTTTGTTGTTTTGTGGGGGTTTTTTTGTTGTTTGTGGGTTTTTTTTTAAATCAACCTGCCAGAGAAGTGTTTCTTTCTTTCATATGGAGAAATTATGAAATTGTATGATAAAAACAAAGAAGGTTGCAGTTACCTAAAATGATGGCGATTAGGAAAAGTAGTGAGCAAAAATTAACTAAAATAGGGCTGCAAGAGTGATTCAGCCCTTTACAGTCAGAAAGGCCCAGCTTCTGTATCAATATTCTCGACAGCATCTTTCACTCCACAGGATCCGAGGACCATCAGCAGGGCAGGCAGGGGGGAACACCGCGCTGAAGCAAGCACATTTGGTACCAGCAAGTACAGCCCCTCGGGCCAAAGTCAAGGCTGCTCTGCGGGGGGGGGCAATCAGCATCAAGGGGATGGAGGCATCAAGGAGAGGGGCTCTAGGGTCGCTTCACTAGGAACAGGATGCAGGAAGCTTCACATCACAACATGTTTGCCAGCTACTGGCTTGGATTTAAGGCTCCACCTCCTCTTACGCCTGAGAATTACTCAGTTTGACCCAAATCCCCAGCAGTTTTTGCTCTGCGTGGCACTGTGCTTGGGAAAGGACATCCCAGGCTGTTCGGAGCCTGCAGCACAGAGGGACACTGCCCACATCCAAACCACATGCTGAAAGCATCCCAGCGCTGTGGGCACGCAGCGAGCCCAGAGCGGGCTGAAGCGGGTACACCGGGGCTGGAGAAAGGGGCTGCCTCCAGAATAGCTGCTCTTCTGGAGTTAGTGTGGCAAAGCATAGCTGAAAACCACCCCTAAGTGTATTAGAAGATGAAAGGGAGAGGCTTTGAAGAGTAAAGGCAATGTTTACCCAGCTCTGCCTGCAAGGCAGGGAACAAGGGAAAACCTGAAACCCAAAGTCTGTTGAGATAGGATCTAGGCAACACTTCATGAAACCCAGCAACGCACTGTTGTGATGCTACTCCAGCTTCCCACCGGGCTATCCTGACTGATTGTGCCATAAACGTATCTTGAAAGACAGAACACAAAAAAAAAAGGGGGAGGGGGGGAATAAAACAAACAAAAATCCCCACCAAACCTGCACCATTCAGGCAAATCACTGTCTTGTTCAAATACAAAAACTATTGCAGCAGATTCTATCACAAAACAGCTGATCTTAGGAAAGAGCATCTGCAAGCTAGCAACTGCTGATTTGCCATGGTATAGAAGCACGAACCCTTCATTCCAGTAGCTCAGCTGGTAACAGTTAGCTGCACTTAAGCTATAGAGACATAAACGAAAGAGGAACCATGATACCTATATAATTTATAATGGATTTACCACTCGGATGAACATTTGGAGGTACTTGATTAAACAACTATTTCTGTATGTGTTCGCAAATACTGTCTTGTTCTCTGTTTCATAAGTTCTCTGGGACCAAGGACTGCCTTTTTGCCTGTATTTGCACAGCTCCTAACACCAGGCACAAGTAACTGGATGAGGCTTTCAGGTCCTGCTGCCTTCTAATTACACTATAGCATTAGAGAGATTATGTTGTTAGTACCTTATCAGTAATATTTTCAGAACGTTTTTCCCCTTTAAAAAAAAATACTCTAAATATAATTATTTTTCAAATAAAATTTAAAATCATAATAATCTATAATAAAGCTCACATGTATAATAAGCCCTTAAAAGCATATGAACACAGGCATGGTCCACCAATGTAAGTTCTTTAAATTGAAACTCATTAAGAGGTAAACACTTCTTAGATTCAATATAAAATAAAAATGATAAACAAGAGACTTCTGGATTTCAAGTCAAGCATTATAAACATCGCAAGACACCCTACGCTGAAGTAGGCATAAATATTATTTTCCTCTTCTACACAAAGGAAACATCAGTATTTCCATTTTTCTAAAGGAAGTCCAGTTTCTGTCATTCAGGAAAGCTCTGCCTTGCATTACTTTTAGTTTCAGTTCTCCCTAGCACGCACAGGAAGACCGTCCTCCTCACCTGAGCTGCTTTCCATCAACATGAGCAGCAGAGCAGGCAATGAAACCCCAAGGTGCCGTTCCCCTTGAGCAACAGGTGATGTGGGCACGTGCCAGGTGGGAGCTTGAGATGTTCCCAGGTGGGCCAGACCCTGGTCCTGTGTGGCTGGGCTCCACAGCCCCATCTGCCTTTACCTTTTCACCGCTGCTAGCCGAGTTAGGCAATATTTACCTAATATTGCCCCATGCTCGGAGGCACCGTGAGCAGACCCAGCCCGTCACACGGGTCCGACAGCATGTCTCCACAGGGCAATCCCCACGGGTGGGCGAGTGCGAGACCACCAGCAGACACAGGCCATCCGAGGGCCGCGTGCCCCCATGCCCAACTCCGGTATGCGGCCCAAGGCGACCCCCAGTGACTCAACCACCAGAATGTCCGCTGGTTTACAAACCGCTTCGTATTAACTGCGCGCTGTATTTTCAGAGCCTTTCTTCGTAGGTACCCAAAAATGCTCAGGAAGCTTAGCTTAAACAACAATTATAATTTAATAATAATAATAATAAGGCTAATGAAAAAGGTACAACAAATATGATGTATTTAATATAAAATTATGCCATTATATGACACGCATTATATATTTATATTATATGTAATAATACATGTGATTATCTAATGTATATAGGTAATATAATGCATATACACGCAGAGTTTTTGCACTTCCATACAGAGATCATAGCTGCTAAAGGTTTTGCTTCACCAAAACAAACAAGCGGTGGTTTAAAACAAGACCAATCACCATTTAAACCGAAGTTGCTCGCTGCCCGGTGCTACCCATCACCGAGTGCAGTCACTTACACGGCCGTGAACCACGGCGGAGCCCTGTACCGCAGACCAGGGGAACGAACGCGCCTTTCGGAGGCGGGGAGGAAGCAGCCGGCAGCCCCGCGCAGGGCCCGCGGTCCGTACCCGGGCTCAGTTTCACGGGCTGAGGCAGCGCCGCACTGGAGACCGGAGCGGGGCTCCACACGCACGCAGCCCGAGCAACCCCGCCCCACGCCGCTGCCCCCCCT
>Ga0181612_101888_pt1 | contig 17462 bp, 11 predicted proteins | sample HoacroProtozoa21_FD_119630 | JGI IMG/M metagenome (GOLD analysis project Ga0181612, IMG submission 119630) | Hoatzin crop microbial communities from Cojedes, Venezuel. Combined Assembly of Gp0051906, Gp0051904, Gp0051908 | reverse complement strand
GGGCAATGGGCACAAAATGATGCACAGGAAGTTCCGTCTGAACATGAGGAAGAACTTCTTCCCTCTGAGGGTGACGGAGCACTGGAACAGGCTGCCCAAGGAGGTTGTGGAGTCTCCTTCACTGGAGATATTCAAGACCCGCCTGGACAAGGTCCTGTGCAGCCTGCTGTAGGTGACCCTGCTTTGGCAGGAGGGTTGGACTAGATGACCCACAGAGGTCCCTTCCAACCCCTACCATTCTGTGGTTCTGTGGCTGTAACCATTGCTGGCTAAAACTTGCTTGCCTAACTGTTCTTCCTGTCAGTGTTCCCTTTCTCATTTAAGCCATCCCATTGAAATTAACAGGTTTGTTTAGGAAAGTAAGCATGGCAAGGACAGATCCACTCAGCCCTTGCTCTGTAAAGTCGTATGTGTAGTGAGCAACAAGAGGCATTGCTGGCTGGCGGAGCTGACGACTTAATCCTGGCAGCCCAGGATTTAAACTTGGATCCTGTTTGAGGAAAATGTTGGCTTACGCTTCTGCAGTAGAAGTCATATGATAACTCTTTATTTGTATATGCTATTGAGAGATCTGCCAAAACCGTTGCAATAATAGACATAATGTTTTCTGTGCCCAGGGATTTACTGATGGAGATTTGTCAAAAATTCAGTTTGGAGGAGCTAACGTGTCAGGATTTCAGATAGTTGACTATGATGATCCTCTGGTGTCAAAATTTATACAACGTTGGTCAACACTGGAGGAAAAAGAGTATCCTGGTGCACACACTAGTACAATTAAGGTATGTCTTATATTTGTTTTAACCATGACAGATGTACAGGAAGTAAGGGAATTGGAATAGAAAGATAAGAGACAGAGAAAGCCCTTCAAAGACAGCTGTGCTAACACAATTTTATATTTCTCTAGGGTACTTTTAACATTCTTTATCATAGGACTGGTTGAGCAAAGATACTGCACTGTCAAAAAAGTTCAAAACAACTTTAATTTTTCTTGTGTCACTGTAAATCTGTGCCTCACAGCTGGTTAGGTAATTGTTTTGGATGTGAAGGTGTAGTAAGTATCTACTGACTTTTTTCTTTTTATTTTTCTCTTCCTCTGTGTTTTGAAATGTTTTAAAGGCAAATATGTGGTCATACGTCGGCTTCCAGGGAGCACAGATCTAGCACTCTCTGATATAACATAATCTCACCCAGAGATGTTAAGACAGTTGCTTTGACAGATGCATAAATCATACAAAGACTTTTAAAATTAAATGGTATGCCTGAGGCACAGAATCATGGTCGGATTTCAGGCATGAGTGACGCAAGATGTGACACTGGACAAGTAATTAAACCTCCTTACCTCAATTGTCCCTCTGGATAAAACTGGGATAATAGTAACTTCTTACATTATGTGGCCATTATGAGGATCAGTTAGTGCTTGCAAAATGTTAAAAAGAATAATGCAATTTTAATGCTAAATAGTTGTAAGTAATAATCAGAAATTTTATTAGGAATGAGTATACTTAAATAACTAAAATGTGTTAAGACAAAAAGATACATGGCAAATGTTCTAGGTGTAACTATTTTGTGCTATAGTTTGAATATACATCATGTTCTTGATTTTTAATGAGATGGATAAGAATTTTCAGCAAGGAATGGAAGAACCATTTTTTAAACTTCTGGAACAAAAATCCTGTAAAGTACACAACCTTAATTTAAATGAAAAAATAAAGTTTGTAAGTTCCCTTTTTCTGAGGCCAAATTTGTGGGTGATGTAGTCAAAGCTATGATTTTCCTGTGGTTATTTTTGTATTTTAAAATCTTTATGACAGAAAAAGTTAAATTTCCCATTTGATGTTTGACAAAATAAACTGGAGTCTGTATTATGCCTTTAGATGCATTCATATTACATATGTGTAATGTATGTATTGCTCTCCTTTAGGAAAAAGGGAAGGGATGTGTCTGTGGGTGATTCTTTTGTCTGATTCTACCTACCTACTAATGTTGCAGAATCATAGTCTGGAAATAGTCACAGTGAAATACATGACTAAAGCAAAAAAGTCTAACTGAAACCAAGATGCAGTTTTTCTCATTGATGGAAAAATAAATTGGTGGGACATAGTGCTAAGGATTCTGGTACCTCTGATATTACTTAAAGTAGGAGGGAAATTGCATGTATGTTAGATAAGATGAAGTGGTTTCAATGTTTGCAAGTTCATCACAGATACTCCCTTTATTCCTTACGTGATAGGTCCTTTAAAGTCTACTAGAAATTGAAAGGGTTGAAGGAGAGTATTTGGAATGTCATGTATTTTTGAGATTTAGTTTGTTAAGGGTAGGAAAAATAAATGAATTGAAACATTTATTTTCATGAATTTCGTTAACTTAAAACACATTTTAAATTAAATTTGAAAGGCTGATCTGTCTTCCTTTATATATTGTCTGCTCAAAGAATGCACAGGATCGCACTGATACTCAGTCAAGAGACTGAGACATGTTAAATTATCAGATAATTTATGAATGCTGGAAGCATTGATGGGGGAGGAAAAATGGATGTATATTGCAATGATTGGAGAGATTGATTGTATCAGTTACTGTATTTCTTTGTGTAGGTTTCTATGTTTTGCCCTTATACACGTATTACTTGACATTTTTGCCTGCCATTACAGCTAAGGGCAGAGCTGTGTCACATTTCATTCCCATCCTTGTGGAGCTAGAGGCAGAGCAGAATCACAGAAATCACAGAAACAGGGCAAGAAGGGTCTTTGAGCAGTCAGTCCGACCCCTGCCTGAAGGCAGAATCGGCTATACCTGTGCGGTTCCTGTGGATAGTGATTTCACAACTTCCCCAAGCGTTCTATTTCGGAGCTTAGCCTTAGTTTTCAGTCTTTGTCTAACCTAAATCAGCCTTTATATCACCTAATCCATTACTCTCGTATCTGTTTGTATATGAGGAAGTTCTCCTTTTTAGCTGTCCTGTATTTGACAATGGCTGCCGGAAATTCAGAAAGCATTTGATGTAGATATAGATGCCTAAGCAAAAGCATGCAATTAATGAATGCCTTCATAAGTGATATTCCATTGCAGCTGCTAAAGTTTTTTCAAGTAAATTATAGTGATTTATAAATAAGAGTTTAAAAAAATAGTTCATTCAGTATTTATTATCTGTTTTAAATAGGAACTGAACTAGAGTCAATTTTTTAATTGCCCATGTAAAACTGTAGGTTTGTGAGATTTTTCTGCCTACGTTTTCCAGTCCTCATGTTTTTGTCTGAGCATAAAAAATAAATACACATCTAGCAGTTAGCTTTCTAGCTACCAGGTTTCACTGAGCTTTTGAATCCCAATATTCGATCTTCTCTACTTGCAAAAATATATATGAAAATGTGCACGTAAGAAATTTCAGTGTTATACTTGATGCTTCTTTTTAATAGCTTAAGGCTCTCTTGCAGAAGTTATCACTCATTCCAGCATAGTTGGTTTGTTGTTTTTGGTTTTTTTTGTAAAGAAAACTCAATTAAAGAATGGAACATTTTAGCCAGTGAAAGCAGCGGGTGGTTTGAGGCAGTATCTGTAGATTTGTCTCAGATGTGCAGAGGGCCTGTTGACCCAGATCCTTCGATCCTGCAAGTAGAAGTGGCTGAACTGTGCCAAAGCAGAAGTGTTTGCCAGATTTCAGTGAACTACAGAGTCAAGTCCTGATATCCCTATGCAGCTCTGTTTCTTAGAAATTGAATCCACTTAATAATGATGTTTTTAAGGTTCTTCAGCCAAGAAAGTGCAATGGATTCCTCCTGCCTATTTTCCCAGGAACTCTTTATCTCTTTTTTCAACTAGCAATTCACCTGAATATGGTTGATATAAGCCAAAGAAAGCTACTATTCCTTCACGCTCCAAGTGTTCAGCAAGATCAGGCATACCTCTGGCCTCACCAAGATCAATGTCACTTAGGGCAGGAGAGCTTGATGGAAAAATGGAGATACAAGGAGAAGGAGGAGTAATGCACAAAGCTGAAAGTAGTAGGAGGAGGAATGTTTCATTCCAAAAAAGGGTCAGCAAAGTGGGAAGTACCTGTTGGTACATAAGGGGAAGGCATGCAAGGGTGGTGGCAGCTCTGAGCTGGAGAGGCATCTGTGTCAGAATGTTTCTTGGATCACGGGATTAACGGAGGAGGAGAAGCACTGAGGATCGCTTACGTGAACAGGGAGAGGAGATGTGCAGGCTTATTGTTGGGGCAAGGCTGGTATTAAGGACTAGTCAACACAGGTAGCTGCCTGTATTAGCCAGTATGGGGTGGCAGAAAAGCAGACATGAAGCGTTTATTATTCTGTGACAATAACTATTTCTTGGTAAAGTGAGCAACCTGGTAAGATTGGTGTATTTAGTTCTATTAGTATTTTACTTGGAATTAGATTGGAGCAAACAGGAGAAAGTGTTTAATCTTGAGACAGTAGGCAAGTACTTGTGCCAGTTGGGGTAGATGAGAATTCATAATAAAAATAGGGAAGTGTTGTAGTTTTTTGTTTGTTTTGGTTTTTTTTTTTTTCATTGTAGACTTGAATTACTATTAGTTTTAAATGGCAGGTTTCGGAAATCTTTAGAACACTTTAGTATGTATGATGAGAACTCTCAGATCCTGTTGACTTCCCCCTGCCCTCAATAAGTGAATTTGTGCAAGGTGTAGTGTAATATCAAGTCCAGCTACCTCTCCTACAGATTGTTATAGAGAATGACGATGATTCAGAATATATTAAAACCAAATTATAAAATCATTTAGTGTGGCTTTATTTAATAGACTAGTCAAAAATTTCAGTCCAAAGAATCTTCACATCAAATTCCAATTTAGAATCATTTCTATGGCAGTGTTGTTCAGCTTCTGGGGTAAATAATTTATTTCCATTAATGTATATAGGACTTTTTGTTACCTATTAGTAAAAATAATATAGCTGAAGAGCCTAATGGAATTTTCAGTTTCTTATCATTCATGTAGTATCAGTCTTTTTATAAGACAGAGTGATCTAATCTCTCTTCTACTATTTTCATTGGTTGCAGAAATCACAAATTATTCTACTAGAAAATGATCTAGAATACATTTTTATGATCATCTCAATAACTTTCTTCTGGTTAAAACCTCAACTCACCAAGGATATTTACCATAGTTAATAATGCTTGGATGGCCATTTTTATCATAAGAAGAGCAGCAATTGAAGACAGTATTTTACTAAATATTTTAGTAAAAGAGCATTTTGTATGTTAAAACTTGTATCTGAAGTATGTCACATGCTTCCTGATTTATGACTAACCTTTATTTTAGAAGAGGAAGTGACTTTTGTGATAGAACATAGTAATTTAAAGAGATTCAAGTGTAAAGCAGTTAAAAAACAGACCAAAAAAAACTCCCAAAACCCCCACAAAACAATAAACAACCAGCCCCCCCCCCAAAGAAACTCCCAGACTCCCCATTTGAACACTTTAAGCATTCACAGTAGCTCTTTCAAATCCATTTCTTACAGCGTGATTTTTCAGATTAGTCTTTTGCCTTCCTATTTGTACATTTTATTCTCATCCTCTGCTTTAAATTTTCCTACTTGGTCTGTTTCCACGATTATAACCATAGGCTTAATTTTTTGCTTTTGGATACTGGAGACTTTTAACACTGTGAAGTGACATACTTTCCTCTGTCCTAGCCTTGAAGAAGAAGGTTTTTAGGTAGTCATATGGTGACAGTTGAAAAGGCATAGGTTCTTTGTGGTTTACAGTAAATTAAAGGTGTTTTAATCATCAGTGGCATTGCTATTTTGCAAGTGCATTCTGTTTAAAGTTAAAAGTAAGATTACACAAATAATTGTAAAATCTTAATTAGTTTGTCAGTTTAGATATTTTCCACAGTGGCATGGATTAGAAGACAACAACACCTTTTTTTATAAGTAAAATACTGTGGGTTCAAATCCAAATAATTGTTTTTATTATTTCTGTCAAGCACTTTGGATTCAAGTCCCATTAATTAGTTTTAATTTTTTGTCAAACTGTCTTTGTGTTTTGGAGATACAAAGTCAACCAGGAGTAAGCTTTAGGTTTGAGAATTAGGAGGGCTTAAAAAGTTTCTAGAAAAATGGAAATAATAAGGCAAGAATTAATAGACATTTTTAACAACTTAATAAAAAGAAGTGAGTTTAGATAGTAAACTTTTCAGCCATTGAGTGGTGACTGGAGATTTTAAGGACCTCCATGATCTGAGGTTCAAAGAAGTTGTTTCACAAATGTAGTGAATGTACAATTTACATCTGTACAAATAATGTAAATTAAGAATAGAGTTCTTTCTGTCTATACTGTAAGGAAAGATGAGTGTCCTCCTGATTTATTTATTTTTAATTATTTAGGATTTTTCAGAGGGAGAAGGGACAAGATTACATTCACTTCATATATATAAGATAGAGAAAAAAGATACTATGTGAAGATTTGCATTAAAAGTTACTGTACTCCTTTTAAGATCTTGTTTTAATATGTGATAGTTATTCTTTCTCATTAAGTGTTTAAAGGAAAGGTATTTTTGTATTGCAGCATGGTGTGATATAGATTCAGAAAAAAAGAATACAGCTGTGAATGTTGTTGGCTCGTTGGCTGGTTTTTTAATACTAACATTAAAAACTACCATGTTGGTTTTAATGGCACTGGCTAGGAGAACATCTTGCAGAACTTGGTGTCTGCTTCAGTATTTCATTGACCTTAAATTGCTTTCACTTGATCATTGGGGCAACAGCAAAAGAAGAGCCTTGTCCAGCAGTGCACTGAACTGTTAACATCGTTACTGACAGGTCTCTGAGGGAACAGTATTAAATCATCTCACCAGTTGTATGCTTTAGATCCATTTGCCATGATCAACAAGAGCTGAGACAGAACAACGTGGTGGAGCCAGCATAAGTGGCAGGACACTTCTGAAAGCATCTGCCTGTCTTTCTGTGGGCACAGATGGCTTAGTTGAGAGGAAGGTCAAAGGATTTCTGAGATTGCCTGATCTGGCGGAGCTCTTACTCAGCAATGCATTTGCCGAAAATAAAGGGGTCACGTTGTTAGTCTAATTTGACTTTCTGTATAATGGAAGGGATAAATTCCTGCACAACTTCTCTGTTACTCCTGAACAAGGGTAAGACATGCATGCTGACTTTCTGTTCTTTTGAGTGGAAAAAGGTCTGGAACTTTGGTAGATCCAAATGCCAGTGCCATTAATAAGATGTAGCATTGCTGTGCTTCCTCCTGGAAGACAGAGGGTTCGCTTTGTTGCTAAGCCTTTTTGCCCAGATTCGTCATTTTTTTCCTTCTCGGACTTCTTTCTTGGTATTTTGAAGAAACATCTGTTTTACAGTAGCATTAGCTCTTCTTTTTGGCCATTGTATTAAATCTAATGGAAGACCAAAGTACTTTAAAATCTCAGTCCTCAAAAATTAAAAAAAAAAAAAAAAAAGGCAGGTACCTGCACCCTTTTCTGCCGAATTAGCACCTCTGATGACTCTAGTGAGAAGAGTATTGTTCTGGATTGGGAGTAGTCTTGGGGGAGGAATTACAGTCTGGGAATCTCCTTCCTATTAGAGTAGCAGGTAAAATAGGTAGAAAGGTCAAGCACCTTGGGGTTCATAAATCTTGTGATCTTTGCTATATTCAGTTTTAAAAGGAGTGAAAGAAGGTCACTTTCCCCTGTAAATATCCTGCAGTTGGGAGTGTTAGGATAATTCAGGTGCCCCAGTCTTGTCAGTGTCTGCTGGATGCGCTATGAGCATGTCTTTCAAATAGGAATTAAGACTTCCAGGGATGTAGGCTTAGGTGAGTGCCTAGCTGCTGTGGTAGAAACCAAAGCTGTTCTGGGTGTACCCAGAAAGCAGCCTCTAAACCAAACAAGGAGCTACCTCAAGAACATAAACACATCACAAAATCAGCAGGTTTTCTGGATAGCAGTTTGATCTGAACACTTAGATTTTTCTAAGGTGACAGGCTGCTTGAGGCTTTCTTTGCATCTCATGTTCTGTCCAAAACGTTATGGCATTTCAGAGCAAAAATACGTATTATTTGTTTAGCTGTTCTGTGCACACAGAATGCTGGAATTGCATTTAAATAAAAGCTGTCATCAGAATGTAAGTTGATCTGACTCTACAGCCTCTGGAAAGAAAATTTAATAAAGAGAAATAGGGCTTGATCTCTAACCCCATCTTACTGAGATTAATTAAAAAAGCATTTAAGATCTGGTAATTTTACATTTTATTTCTCTTCCCCTTTTATTCAGGACTAGGATTGTTATAAAAAATTTACAAATAATCAGTTGATATTTGCAAGTATCTTGCATATATATGCACTTATTTTCAGCTGGAAGAATGTCTTGTTGAAAAGGCTGCCTGTTTTCACCAGAACTCCATTCTAATGTAAAGATCAAAGAGGAAGAGGCAAGCATTCAGTCTTTTCTGGGCTCTCTGACCTCTACCTCATGTCCCGGTCCCTGGTGTTTGAAACATGCCCATACATAATGAAGATGCCCCTGTGCTTGAAGCCCATTTGCAGTTTGAATGGCAACCAGCCGAACATGCTGCTTCATACAGACAACGTTTACACTAATGCCTGCACAGAACAAATGAGAACAATGCATGATTATGGGCATAATTAAAAGCAGGTAGTGAATTTTCCACTAACTCTTTCATCTGTCAGGCACTTTCAAAGAATTTCCAAAATGTACGTAGTACTGTCCATTTCAAAGTAGCCCCCAGATACATTAATTAAAGGAAGACCTTTAAGAAATAGGTGCCCAAGTTGCATTAGTTTGACTGCATTAAAAGTCAACAGTAGGTAGTTGCCCAGTTCCTTTACTAGTTTTGACAAGTAACTTCGTCTCGCATCCTTTTTGCTTGGGGGCTTTTATATATATATATATATATACACCTACTTTTTTGTATATAATACCTAGATATGTAGGAATGCTTCTATATCTATATACCAATCTCTTCCAGATACTTCTGAAATTACAAACAATTTGATAGAGTTTTGTGAATGTTTTGACCAAAAAGCACAATTATTGTACAAAGCACTATGAAAAGGCAATTCTGCTTTTATGGTATATACTAGCATTCAAGTGGAGAAGTACTTTGTTATGGGGAAAAATGCATGAAATTGAGCTGAGAGATTTTATTGAATATAATCCTCAAAGAAAAATAAAGCTGTAACATGTACTAAAACGAGATACCATTTGATAACTCAATTTAGTCTATGTATAGTTTAGCGAAGTATTACAAACAAGGTGATAAAATGCGTAGTGAACCACTGGAAAAAAAATTGCTAGTATAGAGCAGTAAGCTGAACATTTAATATACCCACTTCCAGCTACAAGGACACACAGTTTTTCTTATTGCCTTTGATGTATATTTGTTGGTATGTAGGTATATTTAAATTGTTTAAACATAAAGAAAAATGCTGAACATTTGCTTGTACCCATTGACTCTGCCCACTTGCTCTTGCAACAAAGAGCATTTCCCGTATTACCTCTCTTTGAATCTTACCTCTCTCCAAGGAGAAATATTTGCATCTGATTTTAGACCTCCTTTCTCTTAACCTCTGTCAGCGATACAATGTCCCTTCCTCTGCTGTTCCAATAGCAGCCCTCTGTACATGGTGAGGAACCTTCTTCTGTGCCTGTTTCAGACTGATTTCAGCCTCCTTGAACACTGCTTCAGCTTGATGTGCCGTTCTAGCTGAGGTCTCCCTGGTGTCTTGTACACTAACACCGTGTTCTTTGACTCTGCTGGTGCAGTCTTTGCCCAAAATATCCTATTAGTTGTTTGTCTTTCGCGCTGTTGTGTTAGATTAGAGCTGAATGGCTGGTTCATAGCTCCCTTGAGTAGTTTTGACTTGTTTTTAGTGTGTCTACAGCGTAGACATACGGATATAAGCTGACTGCCCTGAACTCCTCCAGTGGTCTCACTGGAGATTAAATTAATGGAATCTAAGGCATGACCCAAAACAAAACAAATAAATAAATAAATAAAACAAAAAACCCAAAAAAAACCCAAAAAAAAACCCAAAAAGCACCAACCACCTGTAAAAAAAAAAAAACCACCCACAAACTAGTATGTCAAGGATAGATTTAGATATTGCAGATATCCAAATCAAGAGAAATACAATTTAAGTTTTTGTGATTCAGATTACTTCCTAAGTTTTTTTTTTTATTTATGTCTTCACATTTTCATAACAGGCTAACATTACATCTTTTTATAATATCTTTAAAATAATATGCATTAAAAAAAATCTTGTGCTTCTGGAGGTGGTTTCTGCAATTTCATGTTCAGAAGATTCAGTTAACTGATTGTACAAAATAGGATACTGGGCCTTTTAGTTAAGGATTTCTGCTATCTTCTGAGTTACTGGAGAACAGTTAAAGTTACAAAAGTCAAATTCTCGCCAGTTTTTCTTGAATAGCACATGATTAATATCTTCTGCTTAGTCTAGGATGACTTTGTTTTGTCTTCACTTTTGAAATTCATCTTTGCAATTGTAGCTTACAAATGTTATTAAGGTATGCAACATGTTAAATCTAAGTTGAATAAAATTGCATATGAACCTTGTGTTTTCTCTTCTTGACAGTTAGGGAATTTATTTAGAAAGAGAGAATTCTTTTCATATGACATGCATGTAATCCATGTTTTATAGCAAATTACATAAAATCCTTAAGCACTTCAATGTGTTATACAATTTATATTATCAGCTTGTTCTTATCATAGTTCTAGAATTATGAGAAGCAAGATGTTTTTTTGCATATACTTTGCCACGCTTTAGTTAAGACGGGTGATTCTGTGGGAACTATAGGATAGTACCTATAGCATTTTGTTTTAAAGTTGCTGATTTCATCATGTAAAGTTGAAAGGAACTGAAATGAAGCTAGGAGATTTACACTATTGTATAAGTAGTAGGCTGTAAGAGCCCATCCCACTTCCACAGAATAATATTCCGAATAGCAGTGCCATTTATTTTAATAGTGCAGATCAGAACAGGGATGAGTGTCCAGTATAAAACCAGGTGAATCAAGCCAGGTCTAATGCATCCTTAAACTTATGACATTTTTGTGTGTTACGCAGGCATGCACACACAGACACCCCTCTGCGTGAGCAGGTTATCGGTTTGTGATTTCTTGTTTAAGGTAGTAAGTTCACTTTGGTTTAGTTTGTCAACTTTACATCTATTCATTAAGCTGTAGATAGTTTTAATGAGCCCCATGAAGGTTATTAGGAGCTGAAAGTGTATGCAGAATAAAGCAGTAAGAAATGATGCATAGGCTGTTTGCTTTCGTGACATCTTCAACAACATGAAGGTGTTGAAGATGCTTGTAAAATATTTTGAGATCCTTAGATTAAAGCTGACAACCTAAATTAAAGGATGTGGATTTTATATATGTGATGACATATATACACATACAGATATATATTCATAGACAAAGCCCTACACAAATTGAATATGTGACTGAGTTGTGAATATTCAGGCCAGTAATTATATACTATGGGGATAATGTTCTTGAGATGATACTTTGAACATATCCCAGTGGTCTAGAAGAAAAGTAGAATAGCTGAATTAGCATTATAACATCTCAATTTCAAGCTGCTCTTTTCTCTGCTACCCAAAGTATATCTCAGTGGTGAATGTCAGCGCTGTATGCAAAGTTTCTCAAAATGCCGGTGCAATGCAGTATGTTTCTGTACTGCAAAGAGCTATGCTTGAAGAAGTGCTCCTAGTCAGTCCCACAAAAATGAGTCGGGGTCCTTTCTCTTCTCTCTGTTACCTTCTCCTCACCTCCAAATCCATGTCCACGACTTAATCACTGCTACTCCAGTAGCAGAAGGGTAGTATCGTCTCCAGACAGTCTTTCACTTCATTCTGCTGCTGTTCTGAACCCTTTAAAGATTTCTGTACAAGTCACTGAGAGAACTTTCTTGATAAGATACACATTAATCACCCAGTAAGCTTATATATCTGAAGAAAAAGAGTTCCACCTTCCTTTTCTTCCTCTCCAAGGTCTAACAGTTGCATACAAAAATGACCTCAATTCAGGAACCTGCCTGGGTTGCAATTACAAGAGCCTTCTGCATGACTTGAGCTAGCTAATTAAAAATCTCATTAAAGTCTGAGCCATTGAAGCAAAAAGCCAATATATCATTTCTCTCTGCTTTACAGTTTATATATTTTCAGCATCTAATAGCCTTCATAGGGATCATTGCATTCATTCATAAGGCTGTAAGTAGTTATATTCTGGCCCATATTTCCAAAAATGTCCCTTACATTTGGCATAACTGCGATGTTCTGGACTCATAAAGCCCATCCAACAAAATCCACAGTGTACGTGCACATGTGGTTTCTGTTCGGCTAGTTAGCTAAGATGTAAAATTTTCCAGTTACTGAAGATAACTGCTTTTGTCTGTTTAGCCCCAGCTTCTGATGCATGTGATTGCAGGATTCTGCTCTCTGAATTGTAAAGCTGCTTATATTGTGTCAGGCTAGGAACATGGGGCTCTTCCTTGCCTATATTGCTCTTTGAGGGGCATCACTTCTTCCAAACATCTCAGCCCAAAAGCTGTTTTTCCATGGTCATGACAAGATATTGCATACTTGGAAATAGCTAACCCTGAGTTTTTATGTTTAACAGATAAAAGTTAAGCACATGTATATTCAAATATACCTTGTTTGGGTTTGTGTGTGTATATGTGGGAGGAAATGTAGTCCAGAGATGTGTATATAAATGCATCTCCATTGAAGAGTGTAATGACAGAACCAATTCCTGAGTTTTAGAGGCTAACTCAAGTTAAATAGTGGAAACTACTTGTTTTTTCCCGCTTTCACCTCCATGGACTTCTAGCCATATGTGCACACAGAATGGTTACACATTTGTAGTGAGAAAGGAATGTAATTCACTCTGAAAACAGCTGTAAATCTTCAGTTTAGGCTTATTAGTACTCCCCTAACCGTTCTGATGGACAACACTTCATTAATTTGCAGAGAGTAGTGACCTCCAAACTAAAGAAATACTGGTCTGATTTCAAGTATATCTTACTCTCCTTTTTATTTTTAATATGTTTCTGTGTTTAATGGATTAACAAGTGGATTGGAAGGTGTAGTGAAGCTGAAGCTATTTTTTAATTAAATATTTTCACTTCTTTTCAGTATACATCTGCTCTGACCTATGATGCTGTTCAAGTGATGACAGAAGCTTTCCGTAATTTGCGTAAACAGAGGATTGAGATCTCCAGAAGAGGAAATGCTGGAGATTGTCTTGCAAATCCAGCTGTACCCTGGGGTCATGGTGTAGAAATAGAAAGGGCATTGAAACAGGTAGCTTCCTAGAGAGAATGCTGTGATGAGTGCATGTGTGAAATTCTCTATAAATGCTTGACAAGAACCTTCCAGTCTCCGAAGCTGCCTGGATCTTACTGAGAATAATGTGAAAGAGTACTCCTCGGGAACGTGTCTCATACTAAGATAATATATTGTGTATGGAAAAGAGTCTAAACTGAATGCTTTTGAAGTACTAATAATCATTTATGGAAATACAAAATGCGTTTTCTAAAAAGAAACAAACTTAATTCTTCTACCACTTTCATCTTCATCTATATAGGTTCAGGTGGAAGGTCTAACAGGGAATATAAAGTTTGATCAAAATGGAAAGAGAATCAATTTTACAATAAACGTCATGGAACTCAAAAGTACTGGTCCTCGGAAGGTAATTTGAGTTGCCTTACAATGTCTTTAAAGGTTTTCCTATGCTAAGCAGTGAGCTGAGGTAGGTAATGAGACACTATAGATTAATTGAAGCATGAGTTGTGATAATATTGACTCACAGGAGTATTCTACAATGTTCTTGCAGAACAAAGTAAAAATATGTAATATGTCTTCCTAACAAATACAAGTTGTTATTTCTGGTAAGTACTATGTAAGACTATTTTCCTTTCAGTTTTGTGTATTAAACTTTTTTCTTTCTGATCTGAATTGCTGAATGTGAGCCAGTATTTGGGGGAATTTAGGCTTCTGAATGACAAATGCAGAATACAGGTTTTCGGTGATGTTTCTTTAAATGTGATTATCTTTCTGCTCTTATTCCAAACCTTTCAGGAAAAGCCAGTTCTTCATGTCTTCCTGATCTGGAGTATGTTATAACTCTTTCAGTCTTACAGTGTGTGATGTTGATACTAAAACCTGTTAAGATATAAATGAAAATGGTATACCTGTATTAGACAACTTAATGTGAACAAATGTTGTTAGTTCAGTCTTGTTACTATTTTGTTATAGTCTTTAAGTACATAAATAGAAATATTTGCACTGGTAAATCCATAGATAAAGTAGTTCTCTGTGTGCATAAATTGAGGTCATAGTAATAATGTGCTTTACCTTTTCTGTGAAAGTTCCTATTCACTGGTTTCTGTGCATCTTATAAACTCTCTTTAGATTGGATATTGGAGTGAAGTGGACAAAATGGTTGTGAATCCTCTTGATGGCCCTCTTGGAAATGAATCTTCAGGACTAGAGAATAAGACTATTATTGTCACCACTATTTTGGTAATTAACCTCATATTTTGTCAGAAGACCGTCTGTCCTGCAGTGGTTTGTTTTGCATCATTATGTTGGTTTAAATATGCTGTCTTTTTATTATTTGAAGTTGTGACCTGTTGCTCATTATGATACACAAATAAAATCTGGAAATGAAGGAAATGTATGTGATCAGTATGCGGTTTTGTTCTGTAGAAGACAAACGGTCATTGCTTGAACATCCTAGAAAGTTAAAATTTTTAGACCTGAAAACAGGAAGTAAATACCTGCTTTCAAAGGAGGGAACTTTGTCTCAGAGGCAGAAGCATAGTGTTAGTTTTAGAAAATGGATTTTGCCAAACAGCAAAGAAACTGGTTCATATAAATCAGAATTGTAACTGCAATGGATTGGTAAAGTGTAAAATAAAACATTAGAAGTTGTATTCTAGTTGTCTAGAAAATAATGTTGCATACTGTTACAGAACAGCATTTCTCTGTATAGTTACACAGCTGCTTTATCGGTGTGGACAAGTCACAGGCTAGCGAGGGAATTTCACTGGATGCAAGTTCAGTAACAACTGAGCAAAGAGAAGATGCATTGCTTTAATATGACTTATGTCTCATCACCAGTTTTGCTGATGATAGAACTTTACTGCATCGTTATAGATATCTCACCTGTTGTTTGTGTAGTAATTCAATAAAGATACAGCCTGGAGAGCCTGAAGCATTTTCTCAGGGAGGAATGTAGTTGTGAAATAGGAAACAATTTTCATGTATTAAGACAACAACAAAAGCAACTAAATAACTTTGCCTTTTTCCATCCAAACTGTATGAGAGAAAGAAAGTGATTTTGGAACTTACTCTTTCTTCTCTGAATGCGTAACTCCTGATAACATTCATGGTCATTATTAACATACTGCTGGGAATCACTGTACCTGTAAGTATTGTTATTTGTGTATGACTGTGGAGAATGCAGCTTTTAAATATGTTAAGGACATGTCACATGAATAATTAACAGCTAACATGTACATAGTATGTATGATTCTGATGTTGTCTTGTCTCTCTTTTTTTTTCCACATGTAAAAGGAAACATAGTAATCTATGAAGTGTGCAACTGATACATCTGTCTCTTTACCAAGTAGCTAAGACAAGTTCTTTCTGTGCAGGAGTCCCCATACGTCATGATGAAGAAAAATCATGAAATGCTTGAAGGAAATGATCGATATGAGGGCTATTGTGTGGACTTAGCTACAGAAATTGCTAAACACTGTGGATTCAAATATAAGCTCACAATTGTTGGGGATGGCAAGTATGGGGCAAGGGATGCAGACACGAAAATCTGGAATGGGATGGTTGGAGAACTTGTGTATGGGGTAAGAAAATCTTTTATAATAAAGCCATTAAAGGTGACTGATGGAGGGAGAGGGATTTGGTTTAGTTTTCTCTGTAGATGAAATTTATCTAATTCCTTTGATAAAGAATTAGTAACATATATAGGCTTGAAAAATTTTACAAGTAAAACATGGAATTAGATTTTAAATGCCAATGAAGTGGGGGGGAAGTGAGTATGTATTTCATCCTTCTGACCAGGTGAAAAGTAGTGTACTTTACTAAGATTTTTAAATGTTGTATATTTTTAAAAGGGCATGTGTAAAAAGGGAAGCTTGGAATATGCTCACCGTATAGTTAGATGTATTTCAGTAAGAAGAGTTTGAACTAAAAATATCTGGAATTCTCTGTAGGACATTCTTGGTGAAACGAATGTTGCTGGTGTCTCTGCTATACTATTTTCTATTTGTGAAATGCAATAGAAGCTAAACCATTCTTTGCTCTGATCATTGTATTAGCTATTATTTGCTTTTTTCTTCCTTTACAGAAGGCTGATATTGCAATTGCTCCATTAACTATAACATTGGTGAGAGAAGAGGTGATTGACTTCTCAAAGCCCTTTATGAGCCTGGGGATATCAATAATGATCAAGAAGCCTCAGAAGTCCAAGCCAGGAGTGTTCTCATTTCTTGATCCATTAGCATATGAAATCTGGATGTGCATTGTTTTTGCCTACATTGGGGTCAGTGTAGTTTTATTCCTGGTCAGCAGATTTAGCCCATACGAGTGGCACACTGAGGAATTTGAAGATGGAAGAGAAACGCAAACTAATGAATCAACTAATGAATTTGGGATATTTAATAGTCTCTGGTTTTCCCTGGGTGCCTTTATGCAGCAAGGATGCGATATTTCGCCAAGGTTGGTTATTCGCCCATTTCAACTTTGTGCATTTTTGGTCTCAGCCATCTCAGCCGGAGGAGGTTCATGGTGCATATATTTTCACTCCCAGAAAGAAATTAATCGTTATGTTATTTTCCTCCCTAAAATCACAAAAGTCCTTGAAATTAAAGCAGTGGTATGTGACATAGGGTCATGATGTGTTTGGTCGATACTGTCTTAACGTCGATCATACATTTGCCAAGTGAAGTTATATACACCATGCAGAGACTGTAAAATGCATAAGGTTCAAGTCATTCCATGCCTTCTTGGAGGGGTACCGTGTTTTTGCTGCATATTCCCATTTTACAGTTGACGGTGCATATAGTTCACAACAACTGTAATGGGAAAAAAGGGTAACATACTAGTCACGAGCTACACAGGCAGCTCTTCCCTCTAAAACACTCTATATACCATCACGCTGTTATTAACCCACTGTTTTTCTACAGGAGAGCCTTGCACTGAAATAAAAGTAATGGGATGGCTCTGAAAGGCTGAGAGAGTTGGGGTTGTTCAGGAAAAGAGAAGGCTCCAGGGAGATCTTATAGCAGCTTTTCATACCTGAAGGAGGCCTATAGGAAAGATGGGGAAAATCTTTTTAGCAAGGCCTGTTGCGATAGGACAAGGAGTAATGGCTTTAAACTAAGGGAGGGTAGATTCAGACTATTTCAGAAATT
>Ga0181612_129639_pt1 | contig 17463 bp, 7 predicted proteins | sample HoacroProtozoa21_FD_119630 | JGI IMG/M metagenome (GOLD analysis project Ga0181612, IMG submission 119630) | Hoatzin crop microbial communities from Cojedes, Venezuel. Combined Assembly of Gp0051906, Gp0051904, Gp0051908 | reverse complement strand
TTCTTTTTTTTTGGTCGTCCTATCAAAAATTCATCTTGCACAAATGTTTAGGTCATCTGCTCACAGTGGGAGCATGTCACTGATCATGTTGCTGATACAGCTGGGTTTGCTGTGTAATCAAGTCTTTTTATTTCAATGTTGAGGTAGTGACTTATTCTGAAAGATAAATTTAAATGTGTCCAGCCTGGTTATTTGACACAATTGTAACTTGTGTTCTGCTAAGCTGTCTTGAAATGGGTAAAGCCTTGTGATGCTCTTGAAAAATGTTATTTGGACTTAAGACTGTATTGATGTGAATTTGAAGGTGCAGTATGTCAGTACAGCACTCTGTCATGATGTGATTGACTCAACGCAGTTTTTCTACATGGACCATCCCCAGGGTCCACCATTGCCAAGCTTCCCGTGAGGGCTCTGAAGGAGAGTCTGTAAATCCCTGCACTGGCGCCTCTTCTTCACCCATGCATGATTGTGAAGTGGTGCTTCCACTGACCGCAGGCCTTTCCAGGAAGTCAGTACGAGTGTAGAGGGATACCTTTCAGTTTTAAGTGTTTCACGTTAAACCCTGGCTATGGTGAAGTTAATAGTGAACCTTTCATTGAGATCCTAAATCCATTACAATTGTGTCTGTGAAGAAAGTCAGCTGTGTCTCTGCAAGAATGCATTTGCAAGGGTAGTCATTATCTGGAGGTAACAGTTACGGTGAAGTCTTGTCCTTTGTATTTCTTCATTAGAATCATAATTGTGTTAGTTGTATCCCAGGGTGCTTTAGAACTAAAGTATGAGGCATTATCACCATATATACAGGACAACACAGATACCAGAGGTTGTGGTGGCTGTGTTTGTTTAACCTATTGTTTGGTTAGGGCACAGAGAGCCAAGAATTGTCACCTTTGCTCCCAGTCCTCTGTCCTCTATGTTGTCACGATATGTATGTGTTCACAGTAAGATGATCCTCATTTCTTAAGTTGTGTTGGTTTTTTTTTTTGTTTAATTTCTGTTGAAAATTATAACAAGTAAAATGAAACTGCATCAAGGGTGATCCCATCTGTGGGAAAATCACAACAGGCAGACCTGTTGTAGTGCAAAGAAGTGTGCTATTTTATATATAATATATATATGTAATATACTCTTTTAGTGAAATTGTGTATATGTTAAGAATTTCTTTAAAGAAAACGTGCTGTTCTGAAAGTGACACTTCCGTGGATAGCTACTCAAATGTTGACAGAGATAATGGACAATTATAGATGATGCTTTTTATACTGAATAAAGTATGCTATTTCTTTTCTTGAATCCTTAAACTTAGATCCCTTTCTTTCAGGGACAGCAAGCATAATGTGAAAGCTTTGTTGCTTTTTTCCTACTGGTTGAGGTCATATTAAGATATTTTTGTCAGTGTTCTTCTGTGAAGACAATTTTATCAAACTATTTGTGGCTTATTTTCTCTTTAAATGTAATTTAAATTGTGTTTGCATCTATTCAGAGATGCTGAGGGCTTTTCAAATACTGTACTGTTCCAAAATCCCAGGCAGCAAATTTTGCAAATCACCATGGTAATGGGGGGGGGGGGAGAAGGGCTAATGTTAGCATCTGCATTAACAGGATCTGTTAATATTTCATATGCTCAGTGCCACTAGCACTGCTTGTTCTTTGATGTAGATATGTTCTTTGCTTAATGAAAAATAAAGTAATATGATGCAGCTAATAATGCTTATAGTCTGATTTTTAATCAGATTTTTTTTGTGATTCCAAAACTAATCCCCTGAAATAATCATATACGTGGATAATAATTGAGTAGTCTTTCTGTTCAGGAAATGGCATATTACAAGAATCTTGTAATTTCGCAAAGAAACTTCAAAACTTCTTTGTTACCTACTGAAGAACTAATGGATAGGCTCAAAAGTCCGTGTGTTACGACTGGAGCTACACACCAAGGACACTTACTACTGATGGCTTGTGTCCTGGTGATTTCTGCCAAGCCATTGTGAATGTTTAAGGCTCTTGGGTTTGGGTAAGCCTGTCTGGATGCTTTTGTACATGCAGTTGTTGCCTTAGACACAGAATTAGTTCTGAAGTGTAATCAATGCTAGTGTAAATTATATACAAAAAAAATTAATAGGAACTGTGTTCGGTGGTAGAGTGCTGAAACTGGTTCTTAATAATTGCTCTTATTCAGTCAGTGCTGATAACAGATAAACTTAGAAATTCCTTTGAATTTGTAGGAAGACTGGCTATTGCTTTGCGTGTGGGGCAGGAGAAGTTAAACCCGACACTTCTTGACTCTACTACTGTAGTCTAAATAAACTGAAGAAAAAAAATGGGAGACTTGGATGAAGGATGATTTATTTTCCGCATTACTTTATTGATTGTCTCATATCTTAAAGAGTTGCAGTAACTTACTAGTTTAAAAATATTGGCCCACTAGTATTGAGAATCACAGAGGCATTGATGCTGGTTCAAAGTGCAGACCAGGGTGTAATGACTTTTGTGTTAGATGGACCAAGAGAATGGGCTTCTTCACTCTTTCATTGCGTAGATTAAACCCTATAGCAAAACCACCAAGAGGGATGTGGAGTTGAAATGCTCTCTGCATCAGAGTTCAGATGAGCCGGGGAGGCTCAGGAGAACTGCCGCTGCCACCGGCAGAGTGATTAGCCTGGCATGATACGAACACTCAGTCAGACTGACCTGAACTTACACAGTCGGATGTAGATCTGAGCCACCCACGTGTGCATTCACATCACTCGGTGTATTTTGTTTTTACAATGCTATTCACTTGTTATATGCAGTCTGTCATAGTAATAATGCTTATTACTATAGTGTTTTTTCTTCAGAATGCCAGGCCTCGTCTCAAGAGGGTAAGTGTGGGAAGAGGTGGCTTTGAAAGGCTTAGCCTAAGGAAAACAAGTTGCGGTCTTTCAAGGCTGTTTTTGTGAAGGCTGAACTCTGCTGTGTAGGCAGTGGAGCCGTTTGTATAGTTAGTGACTTGCTAGGTCCTTTCTTTGCTTGTTGAAGATGATGTTGAATGTCCACTAACACAATATCTCTCTAGTCCTTTAAAAGACAAAGTTTTAGGGCCGATAGGACTTAAGACAATGGTCTACTGTAGTTTTGGATGGGCTTTTTTGTTCTGTTTATTACCTCGACCTGTCTACTTCTGTTATGTACAGGATTTGTAGTGGCATGTAGGTTGATTGTCACCTGTGTGATTTAAAGCAGACAGCTAAGGGGATTATTCATACTAGATTTCGAAGCAAAAATTTAAGTAAATTACATCCTTTATCTGATAAATCGGTGAAGTTATTCATGTCGGGTTCTCAAAGTCTGTGTTGGCAGGTGTGAAAACAGTACCTGCTTTTGAAAAGTATACTATGAAATGCACTTTCCTCCCACCAAAATTCCTAATGGTATGAGCCTCTTTCAGCCATTTCTTTATGAAAACAGAAAGCCTTTACATGCAGTGAAAGAGATCACTGGCAGAGTTAGGTTGTATAGTAGTAAAATAATCTGAGAAAGAAGTATTAACACACAGATACTTTTTTTCTTCTCTTTGTGAATGGCTTAGCCTCTCAAACATTGTAAATACATATGAGTTTCTCCATACTGAAAATCCAGTGTGTCTAACTGCAATGAAATACAACATTTCACGTCTTAAATAGCTGAATTTCTACACTCCCAACCTCCGACCTATGTATATTTGAGTGTTCTCCTTAGTGTGTTCATACAGTGTTGTCCATTCGTTATCAAAGTAGACGCACCTGTCTTACTGATAAGCCACATAATTTTATTAGAACAGAGAAGAAATAAGGAAGCTTGATGCCAGCACAGGTAAACATGACCTGGTGGTCAGCCTTCTGTGTGTCTGACTCCTAGTAGTTTCCAGGAGGATTATTTGCTTTTTTTCTTGGGAAGATTTCTGGAGGCCAAGGGAGGCAAATGTACACATTATAAAATACTGAAATGTCTTAATGTTGCTATCTTCTAAGTATCTCTCAAAAACAATGTTTGAGGTGGGGAAAAGGTATTCGGAGATAAGTTCAAGGAGGCTAATGTCCCAAGTCCTCTTCTAGGCTAAGTTGGTGAATAGAGATATCTTCCTCCTTCAGATGTATCTAAGTGTAAACTCCGTCTCTATCTTGTCGCTAAAGGACTCTAATTTTGCCACTTACATCCCTCTGATAGGAATGGGAGAAACTAAAATGAGCTTTTATGATTCTTTGTAACTCAACTTACATTTAATGTTACGTACCTTATGACTCTTGCTTCCAAATATGCACACCTCTGAACTCACTGACAGTTATTAACTCAATTCACATTCATTATGGCTCTATTAAATGAATTGGTGTACCAGTTATAAGGTTCATAATGAAATCATAAAATACATTCTACTGGCTATCTGTAATTTTCTGTGTGTGTGTGACTTTGCCATTGACTAGAATGGAAGGATGCTTGTAAATCTGTGTCTATATGTGTCTATAGAGATATGAAAATTATGTAGCAGCTGCAAAACTAATCCTAGGTATTTTTTCCATTTCTGCTTTTAATAGTTTGCAAAAGGATGAAAAAGTCAGGAGTTCTAATGAAGATAACAAAACCCGATATAAAGTTTAGATTATAATTTTCATATAGATAAACCGATGAAACTTCTCAAGTTCAATGTCGAGGTTTTTTTTTTCAGTAGAAAGGACTGTATATTTACAGGCTATTTAACTCTTCGGTTATTGTAAAGTCATGGTCTTTTTAGCTTAGTAAATACTTCTCCTTAGGACATAAATGCATTTTTTAAATTTATGCTTTACATATATAGTGTCTTCAAGTTTTTTATCAAATTTCAACCCATTCTGTATAATTAGAAAAGAATTTTGAAAGTGTTATGGGGCTGCACTAATGATTTTCTCTCTGAATTTGATACACTTAGTAATAACAGCATTAATTTTCTCAAGCCTGTTAACGCTTATGACATTTTGTAGCTGCCCCATCGAAACAGACTTCTTTGACATTGAAGTTCTCTAGAACAATGTGTCTCTCTTCGGTAGAAGCACTGTACTAATAGATAAGTTTCATCTTTCTAAGGTAATCTCTGTCATTTATCATATTACTTTATACTTTCTCATCTTTGTTTTTGTACACAGGTTTTATATGGAACCCCTCAAAAAGGCTAATATGACTTTTAAGCTGTGATGGACTAAGCAAAATAAGAAATCATCTGAGCAGATAATGTCAGGATAATGGTGAAATCGCCTGCTAATGTTGCAACATTAGCGATTTCTTGTAACAGGTTAAATCAGTGATTTAATTATTATTTAGACACACAGGAAGCATACTGAATTGTTAGCTCTGAAAACAAGCCTTCAGACAAGCATAAAGCTTCAAATTCTCATGCAAATGCTAGCACTTAGACAATTGCTATTTATAACTGACATTCTTAGTGACTGAATATGTGGGCAAGTCTGCAATAAGCTGTCCAGACTTCACAGAAAGTGGTTACAGCTTGATCAGTAGTGTGCCTTGGCAGTACCTGTGAACAACCGTTCTTTCCACTTTGCTGGCTGGTACTCTATGCCAGTTCATTTAATAGCCTTTCAAGCCAGAAGTCTATCATTTATAGAAGTGGTTTTGTGAATTAAATTGCTCATTAGGATGTGGGTTTAGTGTACAGGCTTCATTCATATGGGACTCTGAATAGCTGTGACATGATGACTTACAGCTGCTGGTCCAGATCTCATTTGTGACTAATGTTTTAAAATGTTACTGTACAGGGATGACTTTCATTGTGCTGTCCCGCTGCTCTTACAGCATGATCCTAGATTTCCAATGCTACAGTTTGGGAAAGTGTGAATAATTTATTTTCTACGTAGTCTATTTTTCTTTGAGGACAGAGGTGAAGGAAGACATTTGGCTTACAAGTCGTAAATATATGTATTATATCTACCATTACCTCATTTGTATAAATATTGTTACATAGTGAAATGGCTTATACAGAAGTCTCTATGTGTTTTTAGGATGTTATGTGTGCTATTTATGTGTACTGTGTGCTAACATCTCACACTGCAGAATTGTCTGTTTTCTCTCAGTAAAATATGTATTAATATGAATCTTTCTCCACTTTTATTTCAGTTGCATTGCATTCGAGTGAGCAGGTCCATGTTTAACTACAGTTAAATTAGTTGGTTCTCTTATCTATATATGACATTGTCTACAGAGTCTTTAACTAGAAGCTAGCCAACTTTCAGTGTCAATTCAGTTACAAAATGAACATCTGCCTTACTGTCTTTAAGGATTTTATTTGCTTTGTTATTGAACTTGTTAGGCAACCAATGCAGTGTCATGTGTTAAAAGCTGGTTGCTCTGCTGTTTTGTCTGAGGAACAACTTGTTATGATATGGTTATTTTACCAGGTGAAGGAAAAGTCATTAGAACTCTACTTACAGGTGGTCTGAATAGAGTTTATGCGGAGCACAAGCATTACGATACTGAAGTGTTTATCCTGTGTGCCTCTGCTGCTATGTTGACAGCCTCCTGCTTTTCGCCAACTAGATGTCCCATCTTTGGGACCTGTAGTTCTGTGTTTCTTCATTCAGTAACTCTACACCTTTTATATAGTCTGTCGAACTTATTGTTCTGTCAATTAAAGTTTGCTTTTGTCTCCTCTTCATTATTCTGAAGTAACTAATGATAAACAAAGAGTAAAATGCTGTAGTCTGACTCCTTAGCCAAAAGAAGGAGGCTCAGACCTCATTCTTTCCACAGAGTCTCCTTGTGTCACTGTCAGGGCTATGCAGTCATCAAATGTTATTTTCACAAAGGCAGTTATAGCTCATTCCTAATACTGTTCCTCTTAGTAATCCACTGTTTCGAAACATTTCTTTTTTGACCACCCAGATCTCTATCCTAATAAAAAAGGTGATCAAAGCTTTCTATCTCTGACATGTAATGCTGTCCAGAGAAGTTTTCCCCTTCCCTCTTTTCCTCCCCAGCATTCTTCTATTGATTTTTCTTCATTTATAGTCTATTTTACCTGCTCTAGTCTGCCTCAGCTCTTTCTTTCTAGTCCATAAATTTTCTGACAGTTTTCTGAAAACTACAGGGTAAAGATAAAATAAAACCTTTCATTATACTTTTTGAATATGGCTTGTCAGTCTGAGAAAAAGCAGAGGACACGGTTCCCTAGTTTGTGAGCAAGGAAGGGCTGAAATACGACAGACAAGCCCACAGTGAAAGTCTGCAAGGACGTGTCTTGCCACATAGCATGAAAGATATAGCACCAGGGAGCTCAAGTGTAGAACAGGTGTGTTTTGTTTTCATTTTTTTTAAATAAATTCTACAAAACATTGCCCTACCTAACACAGGAGAAGCATGAAATTTAATTCACTACTACTTTTACCTTACTTTACATGAACATTTGAAGTTTCTAACAGTATAGTAGAGAAGGTAGCCTCTAATCCTTGAATTCATTCACAAATGGCAGTCGCTCAGCCGTGCTGACATCTGTGGTGCACTGCAAATGAGAAGAGTTTGAGAAACTCCTGATTCTCCCTCCTGGTATCTGTTTTCTTCCTGCTAGCATGAAGTCACATTGATCTTTGTTATAAATAATGTGCCTTAGAAGCTGTAATATGTATTTACTTATGCCACTTTCTCCCTCCTTCCTTGCTCTCTAGAATTGGGGATCTCTTCAGTGGATAACTTGCTGCTTAAAGAAAGGACTAGAGTTACTGAAGTTGTGAAATTCAGGTAGGCCATTCTATCAGTTTACTTTTCACTTTAAATGTTGAGGTAAACAAAGATGACAGATTTATGAATATTCATTGTAGTACCAAAACCATCAAAGCATGATAGGGATTTTAACCTGAAGTAGTTTGGGTCTGGTTTCATGTCCCTTCTTGTGAATTCTAAGCAGTATTTTAAGTGTCTTCCTGGCGATGAGACCCTGATAAAAAGTCCAGCAGAATTATGATACACAGATGTCATTTGTGCTCATAATGAAAACAGATTAATATTCGTATCTAATTCATACTAACTTTGCAGGAGGTCCCGGTACTTTGTGACCCTCAATTAATCTAATGAATGACAGGATTAAATTGTCTTGTTCCCCCAACAGACTCTGGTATTCGTGGTATGTGCAGCCACATATACTTTGTCTAGATTTCCTTCCCTAATTTTTTTACCAAGGTATATTCTGGATGTAATTGCCAATTACTCTGTGTCAATATCCCATTCCTATTGCTTTGTTCAAAGTAAGGCTTCTAAATAGATCTCCAATAACTAATTCCTCAATAAGATGACAAAACTCCTTTGGTGTTCTTTGTGTGATACCTTTCGTTGTTTTAACGATTCAACTCACAGTTTAGTACCATATACTACTGCTCCTCCTGGTTTTCTCAGCTTTGAAGCACCCATCCAGCTTGGCTTTACTACTTTCTTATTTCCGTGAAGTACACGTGCTTTGGTGTGGTGCTAAATAATGTAGATGAATGTCCAGTGTTTTTAAACAGCTGAACTTGCCTCCAACAAAATTCTGAAATAGATCTATTCCTATTTGACTTTAGTAGTGATACGACTGCAGTGCATTCATGTAGGGTTAATTTCTGTGGATTACATTGGTACTGACAGAACTGTTAAACCCTGAAACTACTACTGGTTTCTCATGAGCTCCGGTCTGTACAGCAACTTTAATTTTAGAAGCTTGCAAATTCTACTTTAATGTTTTCCTTTATTTTTTGTATTTTACTGTGTAAAAATCCGAGTGAACTGTGGAGAAGGATTCTGTTAGGTAATAGTACTTTAGGAAATACGCATAAAAATCTCTTGCCCATGCTGCTTCCTCAGAAAGAGGTGTAATTTGTGGAACACGTTGCACAACTCTCCGCATTGAGGGGAAAGCCTGCAAAACACTATTTCATTGCTCAGGTACTATGTAATAAATATGTTTTTGTTACCTTATTCTTTGTGCTTCTGAGCACCATTTATGAAGTACGTAATTAAAGCAGCAGTCAAAATGGATGCTTTACCCTAAAAACACTCAAAGCGTGCTGAATTTCATTTAAATACTGGTAAATGTCTAACATTACACTTTCTGTTTCCTTCTTTCTCTCTCGCTTCTCCCATGATCCTTTGACAACTCTGAATTGTTTTCAGTATGACTGATGATACCAGACATGTTTGGGCTTATCCTTCACGTTGTAGACTTCCTTTCTATGAACACACCTGTTTGTTTCAGCTCTGATTTCACTATTGTAAAATCTTTCTGCCAGAGAGCCTGGGGAAGGAAAAGTCTGCACATGGATTTACCCTGGAGAAGTATGTGACAAGGAGGTGGTTTTATTACTGGCATGTGAAACTGGAAGTGTAAGTGGCATCCCAGAGTGGGAGCAGGAGCTGCAACCTCCTCTGCTGGCGCTGCGGTTCCTCCTCTTGCCTGTTTCTTGCTGCTATGCCTCAGGAGCATCTGCAGATATTTACGTACTCACCCTGTGAAAAAAGCTTTTCATTGAAGAATGAGAGTGGGGTGTGGGGATGGGGAAATCTCTGTCCTTGAGACTCTATGAGGAGCAGGGAGAGAGAAGAATGAAATAGTAGCCCAATGAGGTAATTTGAAAATAAATAAAAAAACCCTACCAACCCCAGAAAACCTCACAACCAGAAAAGTCCACCCTGTGGAGGTGGACAGAAGGGAGAGAAAGCAGGCAGTTGAGTAGCAGATGTAGGGGTGATAAGGGCGGGTGAAAGATGGTGATGTCTGTCTGAAGAAGACAACCGAGAGGAAAAGAGGAGGAATCTTTACTACTGGGGGAGAAGAAGGGCTGTACTGCAAGCAGCAGGAGGAGGGCACAGGCACGCATGAGAGCTGGTGTAGGATGACCAAGTGGGGGAGAGATGGGACTTCTCCTGGAGCTCTGGCATCAGTCGGTGGTGATACCCCCTGGAGCAGGGGGAGCCAGGGGGCAAAGAGAACTCCACAGTACGAAAACATGTGTGTTTCATTCGTGTGCCAGAAGGAAGTGAAGTGCAGTGGGTGTTCCCAGCCTGCTGGCTGCCCTTTCTGTATGTGCTGCAGGAGTGTCTGCAGGAAGCTTCAATCACAGGTCAGGAAATACAGCCTTCCTGGCTTGCCTTACTGGCAGCTATGAAATTGGTGATTGTAAAGTCTCTGTAAACATCTTATGGTATGTCCTATTCCAGCCTCAAAGAAACATGCTTGAAGCCCTGATATTTTTCTTCATTTATCTGAAGTGTTTTGAGTTTCAGACTGACAGTTTGTAAGACATGTGATGCAGAACAGTGCACCAGGGCCATTCCCTGCTGCCTGTTTACCTAGAACCCTGCGACTTTTCCTTCCCCTGTCCCTCTGCAGTCGTGTGGACTTGCATCTTCATTCACATAGCCAGTGTTTCTTGTTGCATGACTTGGACCACGTGGTGGCTGGATGTACTTCCAGTCATGGGAAGGAGAAGGCATTAAGGCTTGTGGCTCTTCGCCGTAATAAATTTATCCTCTGGTCTCGTGATACTCTGAAACATACTTTTAGTTGCTTAGAGCAAACCCAGAACAGTCTGGAAAATGTGTTTTCCTTAATTTTTCCATTGCAATAGTGCTACTTATCACTTAATGCACTAAAGGTCTAGAATACTGGGGTGGGATAGAAGGTGGAAAGAAATTTCTTTTCTCCCTTCTGGAGGTAGTGTCAAAATGGCAGTGAATTTTAGATATATTCTTTTACACCAGTAAACAACTTTGAATTTGTCAGGGTAACCCCTACTCCATTCATGTCTGGAACTAAAACTTTCTGAAACACTTCTGAAAGCTTCTGAAACACTTCTGCAGTATGCTCTTGCAGCCAGAAGTCCTAGCCTAAAACTTTAGCAGACTTTTCATGTGTTGTGTTTGTGTCTGGATACCACCACAGTAAAGCCTGCATGTTGTCCAAATCTGAAATACGTCTTTGCTGTTACCTTGGTTTTGTAGTACATGGTTTTCAAATTTGGTTCATGGGCAGTCTTTTCTGAGTAAGATTTTAATGGATTTTAGTTTCCTGTGTACGGAGGTGTTTAGACTTCATCCACCACACGTTGATCAATTCTGTATGACTCTAATTTTCAATTTAATAAATGATTCATAAAGTTTGAGCAATGGCAAAAAGAGAAGCTTTAGTTCACTTAGTTAACTGAAATGTATATGTGCTGTTCACTTTAAGGACAAAGGAAGAAATTCACAGAAGATGTATTTTAACATTTTGTTTAATGAAGTTTTTCAGTTTAGCTTAATTGCTGCCTGCAACTCCTGAGTTCTGGTCATTGCATTAATCCTGTAGAATAACTCTGAAGTGACGTGCACAAAACTGTGCTCTTCTGTTACTCCATTTGTGATGCCCATTTGTACATATACATTTCATTACTGCTCTCTCTTGCACCAACTGTGTTTGCATCTGACTGTCCTCCACTTCCTTCATTGTTAAACTTGGGTCAGATCACTGGGGTGCAGCTGGATTGTGTGACCGATTGAGCTTCTCGCATAGGTCTGTGAGAATGGTTTTGGTTTTTTCCCTGAAACATCTTGTTCGTCTTTTGAAGTAGAACACAGCTTATCCAATTGAATGATATTAATGCAGAGGTTCACAGCACAACTTTTGATAGTACTTTTCACGGTAAAGTGGAACATGAGGAACGAAGTCACTGAAGCTTTATGCCAGCGGAAACCATGAAACAGAAGAAAGCTAGGAATCAAAGACTGTCAGTAGGAAAACTGCTGTCATGGAAGCCAGCTTTCATTACACCTGTCTGTATGAAGAGAGTAGTAAAGAAAAAGGAGGATAGGGAAGCGCGTCGGGAATATTGGTTGGTGTCTAAATTAGACACTTAAACTGATTTGTCCATCTTTGTTGGTAAGCCATCCTGCAGTGTAATGGGGAAGGGAAGGAAAGCATAAGGCCCACAAAGGATGGGAGGAAGTAAACCTGCATGATATTCAGTTACTGTAGTCTGAAATATTGAATATAAATTCTGAGAGATCCTTCATTTTCAAGGTTTTATATTTAGACTTTAGCTAGCTGTAGAGTGTACTTTATAATTATATTTAAAGTATCTCTGACAGACTGGGAAGTTCTGTTTTGTAAGACTTTTTTTTCTTTCTGGAAGAAAGCTGTCATCTCTTCTTTAAATTGGCTAAGCAGTGTGAAATATGGCATCCTGAACAACCTGTATGTGCTTCCTGTCCTCTTATGCACACTGTACTTTGCGACCATATTTTTCTTTTTATATGTGACTTTATGCAGTGAAAAAATCATGCCATTTTGTAACTAAGGCATAAAGCCTAAGAAGACTGAAGAGTGTAATTCTGCCTTTTACCACCACGAATAATCACATCTCCACAGAATACGCCTCAAGCCCACATGGTGCATAAAGCTGAGGATAAAGTGTGTCTGCAGTGAGATTGCCAAGGACGAATGTCCTGAGACTGCTTGAACAGTGGCATCCTGTTTCCTGGGAGAGCCCGGGCTGAGTGTTAATAGTCCTTGTTCCAAATTGTTTAGTGCTTATTGTCTGTCTTCTGTATGTCAGATTTGTAACTACCCTTCAATGTGCAATGCTTGTCAATTCAGAAAAGCTACCAGACAATATGCATGGATTGTATAGTCAAATTAGATCACTATAGGTATCAAATAATTAAGGAACCCTATTCTATGGTATGAAATTACTGGAAATACTTTAAATCTGCTGTTAGGTAGATCAGAGGCAGAGGAGAGCTCTTACGAAGTCTAAGAATCTGATCTTTACAGCAGGCTGCATGCAAAAGTGAATACAAGTGAAGGACATCTGTTTCCCTGACCGTATCTAAATCTTGTTCTTTAATTCCGGGTGGAACTTCTAACAACGGCAACTGTCCATTTTCTTCAAAAGAAGGAAAAGGGTAGTATTCTTTTCTATATTAACGATGTAGGAGAATATTCTCTTCTATATTAATCATCTACTATCAAGAAGGAAAGAGTAAGTAATGAACAGACTTTTGCTAATGGCCCAGTTTAACTTTCAGGTTCATCTGTGCTGCAGAAAATCCTGTTTCACTTTGTCTTCTTTTGGACCAACCGTTGCTACAGCACACTGAAGGACATAGAATGGATTGTTTTCTAGTTTTGTTTTTTAACATTATGTATAGCTTACTGCGTACTCCCTTAATATGAAAAGCGCTTAATAAGCTATGTCACTTGAAGGAGGGACATGTTCCAGTAGGCACTTATTCAGGACTTTGGCACATAGATTCAAAACACTGTCTTGATAACCTTACTAACATTCAGCTTCAGACATGCGTATTTCACAGATGTCTTGCTTCCTTTCTGTAGTTGTTCAGACACCTAGTCTGCATGTTTACTCATGTCCAGAACTGTTGGAGTTTGGTTAAGCTATTTAGATGCTACGGTGTGTCCAGAAGGCACTGATCTAGTTTCTTGGAATACACTTTATTCAAATCATATTAGGCTTCTCACAAGACACCATTCTACAACGTCATTTTCTTTTTAAAATATAATGAGTGAAATAGTTTCTTGTTCCTCCTGCCTCCTTAAGCATGAGCTAGTAGCTGCAGCGTTTTTCAAGATCTGACTACTTCTTTTGACTGAGGCAGTTCAGAAGCAGCACATCTTGTCTTTCAGTCTTTGTATTGAAATGTCTATCGATCTTTAATTCTTCTAGTCTTTCCTGATTCCCAGTTATTAATCCTACCAGGAATGTTATCTGTTACTGAGTAAATTGGGGAGGAAGGGTAAGCAGGTGAATATTTTTGTTATTCCTGTTGCAAAATAGATCTGTGCCCTTTCTGGCTGGATTATGCATGACCGACCATTCTTTTGAGGCTGGTTTGTTAGACTTCATTCCAAGCATTTCTCAGCAGTTATTCTGTCAGTCAAATTGGGTCAACCAGCCTTAAATATGAATCATGTTCAGAGGCTTAACTGCATTTGCACATCCTGAACACATTGACTTGTTGGTACAGGAGTTTGAAGAACTGGAAGAGTGGCCTCAAGCCATAACTTCCTTAAATCCCATTGACTGGCAAAAGAGGAATGCTGCTTTTGAAATGACGCAGGCAGGAAGATCGTGGTGGGGGAGTGACAGTGGCTTCACTGGGATTTTTGTTTGGGTTTTTTTTGTTGATATGAGTGAATTAAAACATGAGGATGGCAATGGCAGCCTAGCCTCCTTTCTAAGAGCGGTCTTTTCTAGTTAGTGCCAGTATTGTTCGGGAAGATGCTTTTACTGTGGTGAGGTGGAAAAGTGAAATACCCTTTCTTGAAGAGGAAAACATGGGTGGTAGTTATTTGCTATATATGTATATGAGAAGATGTGAACTTCCTTATGCAGAAGAGGGAGTGGAGGCATGATGAAGCATTGTAATTAAATATCAGGGGGTGAGGGTGCCGGAAGAATGGTTTGATTTGTAAAACAGCAAGCCAGTTCTGCAGTTGAGTGGCACCTGCTTCTGAAAAATCTGGCAGGTGTTGAGTGGAAACTGCTAGGTACTTGGCACTTCTTAAAATCTAGCTACCTAAATTTCCAGTTATGTTTTGAGATGCTACTTCCAACAGAAGGGCTCTAACTGGAAATGCCACAAGAGACTGCAGTGCTGCCGTGTTGAATGTTTTCTGCCTTTTAATGGACTGTGACTTAACAAGTACATGAAAAGCCACACTGTGACAGGAATGTCTGTAGTCCCAGCTGATTTTGAAGTGCAGATCCCCATAATAGTTTGTATACAGATGTTGTTACTTGATTTATCTGTTGTAGGGAAAACAAACTCGTGGAAGATCATTGAAATTACTCGTTGTTAACAGAGTTGCCGCAGAAGAAAAATGTGATTTACTGTCAAAATTTCATTATTTATCTATAGATAAGCCAGTCTAGAAAATTATTTTGTCAACAAGTAGTCTCTCATAAATACAATGGTTCCTTTGTTTCTGTACCTCTTTCTTCTGCTCTCCATCTGCTTCCTCAACATCTCCTGCACTATTTTTGCCTCTGGATATTTAGATATGTTTCAGCAAAGCTTCTTAATGTAATAGGTTATCTGTTGTGGTATCATTACAAGTGCTTTTACTTCCCCCTTTTTTCTTCAATTTTTTTTTATTTGTTTGAAAACAAACAAATCTCCCACCCAGTTCTTTTATGTTGTATGTAAACTTCAGGCCTGTTTCATGAGTCTAGTTTCTTCTGCTCCACTCTGTCTTGCTTCACCTGTCCCTCTCTCCTTCCACCCATACAACACTGTAACCTTTCTTGTTACTTTCTGTCTCTTCCAGTTCCTCTCAGCTGGTGGTATCTCAAAATAGCTGTAGTGGTTGTTACCACTGTGGTGATGCTGTTGGACTCAGAATTTGAAGGCTGCTGGACAATTTTAGCTTGTGATGTCCTTCATGGGGTGGCGGGGGAGACAACTGTAACAACGAATGTTTTAAAAGCCTTGGAAAAAGTTGCTTGCTGTGCAAAAACTGACTCTGGTGCCATTTAAGGACAAGAGGCTTGTTATTTGTTAGTAACGTAGTAGTGGAGGTTCCTGGATGCTCTTTGTTAACCTAATATATTGCATTGCTGTGGCTAGTAAGACGAAAAGGTTTTTTGCAGAAAAGTTGATGGCTTTTTTTATATGCTCCAAAACAAACTGTAACAAAAGTATGTGCTTGTTCTAGTTTCTGAAGACTGATATACTTTCATTTCCATATATGTTTAATGAAGTCACGTAGCATTTACTTACGGGAAGCTTCTACAGTAGAGTAGCACTGCAGCTATTAGTAATTTGGTAGTTCAAGCTGAACTCAAGTGTGGAAGTGGTTTTTTTGTTTGCTTCACTGCTTTTTTTCAAATAGCTGAGAATCCTCTAGAACGAAGATACAGTCACATGTATCCAGAAATGGTAGCTTGTTTTGCAGAAACTGATTATATTCTCAGGACTTGTTCAACAACACAGTTATTAATAACAAGCAGTTATGAAAAGAAATGTCTGTCACTTCACAAAGAGCCGTAACTTCTCAGTAAAGCTTCTGAAAGGCTTTTCACTATTTCATCATCCTGCTGTTAGTATTTGTACATTTTAAAGTACTTCATTTTTGAGATATTGCATTCTCAGTATTACAGTATAATAGGATATTCATGAAGAAGTGGAAGAAAGTATTTTAGACTATTATTTTCAGAACTGCAAAAATCCCAAATGCTTTGTTTCTTTCCCCATCAAAGTACCAGTACAGAATTAATGAGTGAATGTTCATGTCCAGCATGCACTTACTATTATTGCTGGTGTTACCAGCACTGTCTAAATTTTGCAATTGTCTGGGATATCGGTATATTATAAAGCAAGCTAAATCAGCATTTGTTCTGAAGTCTCAGTCTCAAGTTGAGGGCAATAGCTTTGTGCGCATATCACTAAAACAATTAGAATGCTTGAGATATCTGTCTATATAAAAGTATAATATACACACATACTAGTTAATTTCAAGTGGTCAAAAATGGATGGACTCATGTCATCAAAAAGCGGATTAACTCTATTTTGACAAACATCTTCATTATTCACTGCGCTGCATGTTCAAGAATTGCAGTTATTTCAGCACCACTGTGTGTTATTCTACCATTCCTCTGACTCATACTCCTCTTCATTCTTCTAGTTACTTCTGTCTTGCTTGCTGCCCAGTGTGGAATACATGTGGTGTTTTATTGTTTGATTTTTGTCTTGGGCTCTAGCAAATGTATACCTTTAACACAGAAATTAATGTTCTTCCTACCAGGTGTTCTACCATCCCATTTACAGAGCTATAGAACAGGAAACAGAGAGACGTAGGAGATTAGGAAAAAGAGCAGGTGGAATCAAGTACTAAAATACATAGTATTACAAGTAAGCATGGTACATGTACCCTTTATTGATCTTATTGTAGTCCTACTTCAAATACTTATGAGATATTCATGTGGAAGAAAGCCTGCAGTGGTAGGTTAAGGCATCACAAATTCTAGATCAGAAGAAAATTAACTTTCTGTTGCACTAGAAGTATTTGAGTCATGGTCCTCGAATAATACCAGTTGTCGTCGTCTTCAGGATCTGTTTATTTAAACTCCTGACTGTCATGCCCCCTCTGCCCCCCCCCCCATTATTAAATGCTTTACACAGAATGTGTTGCTTTTTTCAGAAAGTGAATTTTTAAAGAAGTTCCCTTGCAGAAATGAGGCTTGTTCATCTCTGCCTTCCATTGTGCCCATTCAGAAATAATCAGATGGGGTTCAAAGACCTCAGAAGAAGTACCAGGAGGAAACATGTTAGGGAAGATTTAACCTGTTTCTCAAAAGGTTACTGGGGAATAGAGTAGGCTGGCTGCATATATACTGTGTCAACACCAGAGTTAAAATGTCATGCTGGAGGACCGTGTCTATGGTCCTTCCAGTGTTAGATCGCAGGTGTCACATCGTGGAACAGGTGGCGGCAGCCGTTTAGTTT
>Ga0181612_113946_pt1 | contig 17463 bp, 18 predicted proteins | sample HoacroProtozoa21_FD_119630 | JGI IMG/M metagenome (GOLD analysis project Ga0181612, IMG submission 119630) | Hoatzin crop microbial communities from Cojedes, Venezuel. Combined Assembly of Gp0051906, Gp0051904, Gp0051908 | reverse complement strand
TGGGCTGTTCGTGGTGCTGTGGAAGGATGCCCTGAAAAGCGCCTCCAAGTGTGGTGCAGAAACCAGGAGGGTAAAACCTGAGGTCATGCAGAAAGTCAAAGTAAGAGAACATGGTGTTCCCCAGGTTCCAATCCATGTGTGCACGTTGCAGGGGGTGGTTTATTTAGAGGATAGATCCTCTGGGACTGCAAAGTTTTGCCTTTTGTTTATTTGTCTCCTTATAATAGCAGGAGATGTTCGGGTTTGTTTTGGGTACACCTACCCGTTACTTCAGTTCTCACACCCAGAATGGGGGAAAGGGGGGAAACAATGAAGAAAACCCAAGAGATTGTCATGAAAACTGGACCCAAGTCATAGAATCGTAGAATGGTTTGGGTTGGAAGGGACTTTGAAGATCATCCAGTTCCCGTTCCCCTGCCATAAGTCACTACGACCGACCAGACCATCCTGGTACTTCCATATCTACCCGATAAAGGAAGGAAGAGATTGGATTGGAGAAGCCTGGTTTTGTTTCCCATCATCTCTGTTGGGTTTTCAGCCAGCACTTGGGCAGAAATGTCAGCTGTTAGAAGGAAACGATATAAACTCTGTTTACTTACACTTGCTCTTTGCACCTGACATGGCTAAATCAATCTGGTTTTATTCTCATAAAACCGATGAAGCTTCGCCGACCTGAGCCTGCTTGGTTGCTTTTACCCCCTGTGATACAGGGAAATGTTCTTTGTCCTTTCTTTTTCATGCCGGCAGTTTAGATTCATAATGTAAATATAGTCTCTCCACCTGGACACGACCTTCCACCTAATTAATTTAGTTAATTGGGAGCAGTAATACTGTGAGGTGGATGCCCGCCCCGGCTCTGTAGTGAGAGGGGGTTGGAGGAGCTCACCCTTTGCCCTCGCCGTCTGCAGGAGTGCCACGGGGGAAGCCTGGCACGAGATCATGCTGTCGTGCCTGAGTAACAGAGCCTGCGACCCGCTCTCCGGCCTCACGAAAAACGAATGTGGCAGCGATTTCGCCTATTTCTACTTCGTGTCCTTCATCTTCCTGTGCTCATTTCTGGTAAGTCGGTCCCGATCTCTCCCAAAGTGGAGGTGTTAGTGTGATTCCACACTTTGCCCCCCCCAGCCTTTCCCTCCCCACCCCCTTGCTTCCTCCTTCTCCCTGATTATGATTTATACAACATTACAAGACAGCTTCACTAAAACCTATTTATCATCCTGGTGATATAATCCCTTTAATCCCCAAAGAGATCGTTTAGTCATTAGTTTAAAGGGAAGGTTTTTATCTTTCTTGTCACAGGGGGGTCTAATATTTGGAATTAAGCATTAATCTGTTTTGTCTTAATTTGTAATGCGGTCCTTTGAAGGAGGGGACTGGGGAGGGCAGGGTGAGAATGGCCAAGGTAACATTGGTTCAGAAGTGCTTGCAGCAACCAGCTGGGAGCATTGCACTTATTTGATTCCTTGTGTTTTGTTTTGTTTGGTTTGTCAGATAAATGCGATGATCCTTTTCTTCTGCAAGGGTGCCAGGAAAGCTTTAGACATAAAAGTATGCAGAGCTGTTGTACTTAATTTGCGCCTGTGGGCATCATATGGGGCTGGGTCTAAGCTTTGATAGGTGCCAGTGTTTTTCTGATCACTCACATGCGTAAGAAACTCTCTGCTCTTGGGGCCTGGTGCACTTTCCTGCACTGCTGAGACAGAGGGACGGAAAACCAGGGGCAGGGACCCAATTAAACTTCAAGCAGGAAGAGATGAAAGTCGCAGCTCTGAAATGTACCAAAAAGTATCAAACCTAGATTCAGTTCTATGGGTTTGCTTTAAAATATAAGATTTGATGCTTTGTGCGGCTAATCCCTGCTATTGTCATAAACCTTTAGCCAGGAAAAGGAGGTACACGTGGCAGCTTGATGCTGGGTGTAGACAGACCAACTTCAGTGGCCCCTGCCGAGATCCTTTGTCCGACTGCTGTTGCCCCTTGGACATCCCATGGTTTATTTCTTCCGCATATGTTAAAAAACGTGGAGCCCTGAATGCTCATACAGAGTTAATGCTCCATTTACTGACCCCTTCAGCAATCTGTATTTTAAAGGCGGATCTTTTTCTTGTACAAATCCCTAACCCAACATCAGACATTCTCATTGTTATTTTCAAGTGCATTATTGTTACTAAAGATTTTTCTTTAAAAAAAACCAAACAACACACCCCACTGCCCCCCAGACTCACCCTTCCTGGCTCATATCAGCCGTCCCACTTGAAGCGCAGTAGCGGAACTGGGGGCTGGAGCACATCTGTGCAAAACGCAGCTTTGCGTGAGCGTTGTCCCCGAGTCGGCGCTCCCGCAAAGCCCCGTGACACCGCACCCTGGGCTTGCTGCAGGGCAAGGGGAGAGCCCTCACGGAGAGCAGAGCCGGGGGAGGGCAGGCTCCGAAAGAGGGAGCGGGAAGCCCAGCAGCCGCACTGCCACGGGACAGGGCTCTGACTCCTTACATCAGCTGTGTGCAGCACTTCATTGCAACAAAACTTGTGGCTCCCCAGAAGCGATTAAAGTGTTACAGAGCCACGGCCTTGCCAGGAGGGCACGGTTTTATCGTTTGTTCAGTGTTGTTACACCATAGACTGGGGGGGCAGTTGGATAACTTTTTTGTTTTAAATGTTGTTTCTTGCTCTTTGTGGATGTCCAGCCTGACACAGTTTTCCTCCTGTAATTTACCCTGTCGAAAAATATAAATTGAAATTTGAAAATATACCAGAACGCTAGGAACAGCTGTATGCAAGCGAGGGAAAGCTGTACCAAACCATGGCCGGAGCTGGGAGCAGCACAAAGGAGCTTGGCATTGAGGGGCACACTCACAGAAATTTTGCCGTCTCTTGCTGCTCGGGGGTGCTGTGTCACGGGTGGGGTACCCGCAGCACGGGAGTCAGCCCTGCCGAGGTGGTTATAGTGCTTCCAGTCTTTGAGCAGCTTCTGGAGAACTGGGTTGGGCATCCCTGTGCAGAACTGCGGGTCCCCAGGACTCGTCTAGGCTGTCCTGCACAGGGACCTCGTGAGCATCCGGGAATCGGGGCGGCACAAAGGGCTGGCTCTGTTCCCCCAACCCAGCAGAGCTCTGCAGCGTAGTGCTGCGCTCGAGCTGACAAGCCCTGATGCTCAGGAGTGGATTCACACTCGTTGCTGCAGAGGCAGCAGCTTTGTTTGCAGCTGAGGCACTGGCAGGGCTGGTGCGTGCTCAGCGCTGAGCTCTGCAGCTTGGCCTGAAGCAGACCCTTGGGTGGGGTAAGACACGCTGGTGCCCTCATGTAGGACATTGATACGTTGGTGGCTAAGTTCTGCTCCCAGCTTTCTGTTGGGATGGGTTTTGAAAAATAGATGGACTAAAGGTCTGGGAAGTGCCTAATTAGCATTTGGTGGTGATATGGTGATTCGTTGTGGACTGTTCTTGTCTGTATTGGTGGATTGTGTGTCCCAGAAAGAGCCAAGACCCCTTCTTCCCTCCAGATCACACAGCAATAAGAAGCCTTTGAAACTGCACAAACCCCAGCCTCCTCTGCCTGATTTTCTTTTAACGACCGGCAGACCGGCCGGGGACATCCGTACTTGGTTAATTCTGCTCATCCCCATGTGAGAGCTCACAGGCTGCTTCGCTGCAGCCCTTGCTCAGCGTGGTGCAGAGGAGCAGCATCACGGCAGCAGCTCAACCTCCCTGCAGAAGACGTAACGAAGGCAGAAAGGGGCCTGGTGCCAGTCAGGTCTTTAGCCAGCACAGGAGCATCTGTTCCCACCTGCCCTCCTGCTCTTCCATTCTGTTGCCTGCAGCTTGATCTTTTCATGTTGTAATCCTTGTGACTCTTCCATATGCTTTAATAAGAGGAGAATCTTTATATGCCAGAGGCGTTTGCTGGGCTCTGTGTTAGACAGCGGCCGTTAGGGACAGGAGCCTTTTGTGTGTCCTGCCCCTCGTTTTTCTGGGGATCGTTGAAGGTTTGAATTGTTATGAGTCTAAAACAGGACATTCAGGGTGAAGGTGGTTTTTATTCTAGCTGTTCTTGTCTTGATGTGCCTTCATGGAAGTGCTGGAATAGTTCACATCACCCAGCTGGTGAATCAGCCACTGCAGCCTGTGTGCTGGTCTGTGCTGGTGAAGGGTGAAGACGGGGCAAGAGAGAGGTGTCCAACCGCTTGGGTGCTGGGATGGGTCGTGCTGTGGGGCATCACCAGCGATGGGGATGTAGCCAAACCTGCCGTGTACTGCAGAGCTGGAAGTGGCTTGCAGCGTCCAGGAGAGGAGGAGGTGGCAGCAGGGTCCCCAGGGCTTGGTGCGTAGAGCTGCTTCTCCGGGGTACAGCCGGTGCTTGTAGAAACCACACACCCTGCTAAGGGAATCATACCTGCTCCACTTCCAGATTTTTTCTTGTTCTCTTTTTTTTTCTCTTTTTTTCCTCCTTTTTCTCCTTTTTCTCTTTTTTTTCTCCTTTTTCTCAGTTTTCTTTTTTAATTTTTTCTTTTTTTTCTTTTTATCTTTCCCCTCTAACTGCATTATTGCTTCCTCTCTGCAGATGTTGAACCTGTTTGTGGCTGTGATTATGGACAATTTTGAATACCTGACAAGAGACTCCTCCATCCTTGGGCCCCACCATTTGGATGAGTTTGTTCGTGTCTGGGCTGAATATGACCCAGCTGCCTGGTATGTACACTGTGATACGTGGAGAAAAGTATACACACTGTGTATAAATACTATACGTACACGCACAAAGTGCTTGTTTTAATGTGAGTACAGCTCCAGAAGGAAAATGACTCCAAAGCTTGGGGTAACTTTGGTGGTAAATGCTCCAGCTTCAATTCACTGAGCACCGGAGAGGAACAAACCTGATGTCATTACAAGGGCACTTCGTTCAAATTGACGTGAGATAGACATAAACCAACAAATCAAGAAAGCAAAATGCACCCTTCTCCCCACACACACGGCCAAAAATTAAGTAGGGTAAATTCAAATGATCTTGGTTAAATAGCCAAGTAGAAAAGCTGTTTAACATTTCCAAAACGGGCTTTGATTGCATTTGGTTTCTGCATCCCAGTTTGGAGATAAAAATATACTGAAGCTCTCGCCATTGTCAGCACTCTAAGTGACTTGAGAGGCTAGGCCTTGTTGTATCTCGTGTGTGCAGCATTCCTCTCCTAGCTGAGAACCTCCTTCATGGTTTCGTAAATCCTGTGCAGAGACCTGAGGCCACACACAAACACAAAAACTGAAGTTTTCATGGTGCTGTCTCTCCCGTAAAAGGAGATGAGGTACCCTACTGCTTGGCCTCTGAGCCGAGTGCTGCAGGCTCAGGCTTCAGCGTTTGCTGTCACCCACCTTTGAGGCAGCAGGGAGTGACACGGTGGTTCTCCAGGTAAAGGAGGTTTGCTGAAAACAGGCGGTTTTTAAACAGGCATTTCTCATCAAACCCAATGTTTTGATGTTGGAAGCTTCCTTCTAATGACATCAAATTGTACAAGGGAATTTTGTTCTTCTGAACAATATTTTAGCTTTTGGACTTGCGGTTGAAATGCCAGGTGTGCAAAATGACAAGAAAATGCAACAAGCCTAACTCTGGAAGCATTTCAGTTCACAGTGAGCCTCTGATAAAGTGTTCCTGATATAGGAGCGTGTTAAAGGAGGAAAGGGTTTTCTGACAGGCAGACGGTGAGGTGTTCGCTTTTATCTCTTTCTTTTCCCTATTCAAAGACACTCACAGGGACAGCTGCACTCCTGGGTTTGAGAACTGTGGCAGCGGAGGGTGGCACTGTGCCGTGGCTGGCCCGAGAGCTGATGTGTTTGAAGGAATTTTTTAAAATGAGGGAGCGGCTCTGAGCAGCAATCACTTCTAGAGCAAGATTGATTTTAATGTATTGCTTTTCTGCGTTGCCCAGAGAAGGCTACTGCACAGCAGTCCTGGTGACTGTGTTGTTTTCTAGATGATCTCAGATACAGGTCCCAGTAATTTCTTTAATAGTCTGCAGCCTGGGAATTTGCCTGTTGGGAGACTTTTTTTCATTTAAAGCCCTACATTTTCTTCCCCGTGAGTTACTCTACAATGAATCTCCTCTGTATTTGTAATGAAGCTCCCTCCAGCTCCTCCAGTCTTTCCACTCTTTTTTGTTTCCCTTCAGTAGAGACAGATGTAGAAAGTGTTTGTACAATCAGCATCTCAAACTGCCTGCTAGGATGCAATTAAACTGCTTTAAAATCTCAGTTAAATTGATTTAGGCTAACTTTAAATGTAAACCTGTTCCAAAATGACCGCATTTCTCTGAACTGTGTGTGATTTTAACTAGCTCGAAGCCATCCATACTGCGAGCCTGCATCTATACTGCACACATACTAGCAGCTTGTAATCTCCAAGCAGATTTTCATTACCACGTGCTCTGTAACACAGACAAGTCCATTGTGGGTATTTGGCAGGCAGTAAATAGCTTTTTTTTTTTTTTCCCTTTTTCAAATCCAGTCCTATCTCTTACCACTAGAAAATCTCAGTGAGACTGAAGTCTTGGGAGTGCCTATTCTCTCCTTAAAAAACAGTCTTGGCTTTGATTAGCGTCTGTGGGAGGAGTAACACACCTGCAAGGGGAAAAAATTAGTATCGATGTGCTTTTTTAATGTTTACGTGCTCAGGAACTTTCCACCGATAAGAGGCACAAGCATTAGGTTTATAGAAAGATTTGCTCACTTTATTAACTCTGAGCGCAGAGGTCACATTTTATGAGTCACTCGGGGACCAAACCTTTTCACTTCTAGAGCTGTTAATACAGAATATGTCATGTATTAAGATCCTAATTGTGTTTTTCTCTAACCTTGTTTCCGTTTTGCTCTGGTGTGAAGCTATTGATGTTGGCAGAGCGGCTGGGGGCAGAACTGGGAATCAAAGGACAGCCAAGACATGATGCTCAAAGCTTGATCCTAAAACCTGTGCATGTTCTGGATTTTCCATGTGTGAATAGTTCCACTTAAATCACTTCTGGTTTTAGAAGTGGGACTAGCATTTCCTCAATTTAAATGTAATCTGAAATCCATTGGCTGTTTAAGGCCAGAACAGATCTTTTAATCATTTGGGCTGAACTTCTGTGAAGCTCTGGACATGGTATTTCACGATAGCTATCCATGCACTGAGCTTAATAACTTGTCTTTTAAGGTATGGCTTCCAGCAGTACACCCTGTTTTGATCTGAAGACACAGGGCTTTAGAGGATCCAGTTTTTACTCAGTTGCTTGTTCCACTAGTTTAATACTCATTGAATGAAAATAGTGATCCAATTTTTGTTTTCCATGTCAGCCATCTCCTTTTAGCATTTCAGCCCTCAGGATAGACATGTAGGGGAATGGTAAATAATCACCATGGCATGATTAGCAAGGAATAAGATTCCCAGGCAATGTTATCTTATGCTTAGATGCCCATGAGCTGGTTCATACTTCAGTCTGTCACTGACTGATTGCCTCTCTCAAGGTCTCTTCTTTGATTGTCCCAAGGAAAGGGGAATTGCAATGCTTGCCCACTTTCTGTAGCTTGAGACCCTCGATGAAAGATGCTGCATGGGTAAAAAGTACGAATGTCATAATGCTTTTGTTATATAGATAATATTTTAAACACAGGCTTAAAGTGTGTGTATTCACATACCTATTTCCAATATCACCTTTGTTTTTGTTACAAAATCCAACTTTCTGTAAACTTTTCTGGGGAAGAACATTCGAAAGGAAGTAAAAAAAGCAGCTAGCAGCTGCTGTTCTCAATGTGTGTCACACTCCGTAGGGGTAAGTATGGGGAAACTGTTGGATTTACGGGTGGCAGAAACCTCGAGCTCACAGAAAAAGAGAGAGCGAGAGAGATGGGGCACAGACAGCAGTTTGGTCCAAGGCTGGGAGTTCATCAGGAAAGGAGTGAAAACATTGAATTTAAGGATGGACTGGGAGAGAAAAGAAAATTAGATTTCTATGAGCTTTTATTTGTTCAAGATATATAAAGTGAGTGTTTTATCTCTCTGATATCCCCATTCCCAGTGCATACCCCTTAGAGATACTGGAAATGCTGGTCTTGCCATCCCATTCCCATTTGTTGCTCCCAAGAGCCAGGGGAGATGCTGCAGGCAGCACCTTCAGCCGTCGGGAGAGGCGTTTTCTTTGCTATCCTCGGATAGCAAAGAAACGGATGCTGATGAAGATAAACGGATGCTGATGAAGATAAACAAAGCTCAAACAGACTTAAACAACTTGGAATAGAATCCCTGTTTGCTAAAATTTGTCACAGTTTCCTGCCACGACCTTCCAATGCATTACATCTGCTGGTGTTCAAGGCTTCCATAGACTCATAGAGAGCTCAGGGAACTGCACACATGTATTTTCTACACGCTGATTTTACAAAACTGTTCTAAAATTTCAGTAAACTTCGTGACTCAGTTAAACCAATATACTTTTTATAGGCACAATTAGACCTGCAGCCAAGACTTGCACAGTTCCATTTCATCTGTTTCTGAATTAATAGTTTTGAGTTGATTGTGAAAGTTTTGAATAGACTTTAATTTTTCACATCCAGAAAAGCAGTAATATTGAAGGAGATATTCCAAAATATTCCAGCCTTCTTAGTATAACGTACCAAAATAAACATAGTGAAGCCAAATCATCTCATTTTTCTTTGGAGGTCATTTAGAAGTTCAGTATAGCTCTTTTTGTACATGATTTGGTTACTTACAAAAGATTAAGAAATCTAATCCTGCTGTTAAATTAGCTGAAAATATTGTTGGGAGTTAATGAGACTGGCCATAAAGCTGCCTTGAGGCATCTGATTTCGCCTACTGGTAATGAAGGCTGGTTTTTCCCAGTGCCGACGGCCAAGACAGCTCTTGAGACAGCGTTTTCTGGACTTCTAGCAAATTGCTTATTGCCCATGAAGCAGAGTACAGCCCTGCTGGGGTTACATAGGTGGTAACAGTGGAAGGTTGAAGGTTCCTAAGCTCTTTTGAACCAGCTAATTTGAATCTTAGTAATAATCCGTTAAATAGGCAGCTTGTGTTCTGCAGGCTCTGGTTTTGTTGGGCTGCTGCAGCACCTGGGCAGTGGGTTGGGTCCATCTGTAGGCAGATGCTCAGGCACAGGGAAGTAAAATATTAGTGATGAAGGTAACCAAAGGCAGTGGTTGGAAAGCCTTGTGCATGGCACTGAAGGTTTCACAGAAGAAAATCCAAGGATATGGATTTTGTTGAGAAGTCGGAAGTCCTCTCTCTCTCTCTCTCTCTCTGTTAAAGTGCCTCTGTTGCAAACCCAGTTGCTGTCACACTAACCTTGCTTTTCAGCGTGTTTCGCCCTTCCAGCTTCTCCTGTTTGCCTGGGGAAAAACTGATTCCTCTCGGTTTTTGCTGTCATAACATCCTATGTTTTCTTTCCAGTTGCCGGATTCATTATAAGGATATGTACAATTTGTTACGTGTAATTGCTCCACCTCTGGGCTTAGGAAAGAAGTGCCCTCATAGGGTGGCATACAAGGTTTGGAACTTCAGAGACTCCCTCCAGCATTTTCAGTTCTGGTTTTATTTCTTTTTAACCCCCCCTCTAAGTGCAAATGCAAACAGTACAGAAAAGAAACTTTAACGTAACAAACCCCCTGCCTGAAAAAATGAATGATTGACTGACTGCCTCCTTTTTCCTCGACGCATTGCTTCCCCATCTACTCCCACACCCCAGCTGGCTGGAGACAGGCAGCTTTATGAGACAGTGAACCCTCCAGCTTCCATCCTGCTGGGTCTAGGTGGGAAGTGCTGGGGAAAAGCAGCACAGCATCCCAGCACTTTCTCTCTATTTATACACACCGGAGAGAAATGTCATCCCAAGATTTCTGGGGAGTAGCAAGTCCATTTTGTTTGGGCTTTCTAGCATTGTCACTCCGGTTGAATGACCAGTGTTTGAACCCTTCCCTTTCCTGAGCTGAAAAGACATTTGACCTGGGCACTGGTTAACTGGGCAGTGGTGGGATGGTTGTCTAGGCTGGGGAGAGACGAAGGGATAAGCTCTTCACAGTATAACAGCAACAGTTAGAGATTGCTTTGGGAGTAAAATTACCTCTCTGAGATCATGAGCTATGGTGAAACCTCCAGTGAAACCTCCTGCCTCATGGCACAGGCAAAATATACTGTGCTTGGGAGCTGAGGTGGGGAGTTAGGGACAGAGCTGGCCAAGAAATCAGCACAGAAGGACGCTGAGCTTCAGTGGGTTCCCAGTTACAGGCAGGGGTTTTCTTGCAGTCAGTGCATGGAGAGCAGAAGATAAAGGAGAGAAGCAGAAGCAGCCAGCATGGAGCTTGCTTTCCTCTTTCACTCCAGCCCAGATGTTTTCTATACCTGATTGGGGATTAAGAGTTAATGAGCATTGCAGAGAAGGCATGAGACCCTGCACCTCCAGCCAGGGAGCAGGGGCAGAAGAGCGAACCCAGGGGGAAGCTATTGGCTGTAATTACAATTTGTGTCTCTCAGCAGCCTTTAAATTAGCTCTGGGCTAGAAAATCTGGGTGGTACTTTAACTGTGTTAGTTACCAAGGACAGGAATAGATGTTTTTGGCTTGGTACGTTCTCTCTTCCACCCGCTCCTGCATCGGTGCTTTACACAGGCATTGAGACCCAGGTCAGGGCAGTGGGCTGGTGTGCAGGTGCCTGCTGCTTAGCTGTCCTGCTTGAGAGAGGGGTTTCATATGGATGCTTAGGTCTAGGTTTCCCTCTTAATATAGTGGAGATAATAATACTGTCCTGCTTTTCCAGGGGTTAAACATTAATTAATAACATGCTGCAATATACTTCTCAGATGATAGGCAGCACAGATTTGCACAATATAATAAGCAAGCAGCTCTCTGGGATAACAAGATGAGATTGTCATAGACATACTCCCAGTTTTAGTAGTCAGAAAAAGGCAAAGCAGGAGAATTCCTTACTGTTTCTGCATCCCTTGCTTTTCAGGGCAGGATTTTATTTACCACCAACATGTGCTGAAGGTGGCTCTCATCAGTAATGGGCTGGTCTAAGGGCCTTTTCCCAAATCTCTGCAATTCTCTGTTCCTTCTAACATGGGGGACAGCTAGCTGACACCAGTTGTCATTGACTTGATGAAAGAGGGGGCCCTTTCCACCACCTTTCTGCAAATCAAGTGCTGGGCTCTGGTTTTGCCACACCTGAACTCAGGCTGGAGGAGAAATTCAGGCTGGCTGAGGTTTTCCAGATTTGCACCCTTGGCTTGGGGTCAGAGCAGTCACAGTCCGTCCCCTGCGCAAGCACAACAGGACTGGCGCTTTGCTTCTCTCGTAGCCCACAGGCTGACCTGAAAACCAAACTTTATTCACTGAGGGAACGCTGAATGTTTTCTCTAAGCCCCATTTCTCCCTGTCCCATAACTCTGCCTACCAGCTCTCCCTGGCATGGTGAATAAAGCCTCTTGCTTGACTGGTTTGAGCGGGTGAGAAGGGGTTGCATCCCTCCACCCTCACAAAGAGCCAGCCAAGCCCGAGCCCTCCCCACACCCTCTCCACCCCGAGCAGAGACATCAATCATTCCCCACAGGGACCCGCGTGCCGAGGCCACGGGACATCCCTGCAGTGCGGAGGAGACGCTGGGCGTCGGAACACGGCAACGGAAGCGGAGAAACCTTTCCATTTACCCACCTCTTTATTTTGGTTTTGTTATCCTGAGAAATCTGATTAACCGGATCTCTGTTTTCTTGTCTGCTTTCCCTTCTCTCTCCTCCTTTTCATTTGCTCCCTTGTGTTGCCCTATTCCCCATCCCCTCCCTTTTTTTTCCTCCCCCCACCCGGTCTGGTTTGATCCCCGTGTCCTCTTGCTTTTACCTCCCTCCCTTTGACTCCAAGCGGGCGCATCAGTTACACAGACATGTATGAGATGCTGAGGCACATGTCCCCACCGCTAGGCCTTGGAAAGAAATGCCCTGCTCGCATTGCCTATAAGGTAGACCAACCCCCCTAGAAACTCCTGCCAAACCACCAGCTTTTTGTGCCGTGGCTGAAGCGGGTGCTGGTTTTCTGTGGCGTTAGTGTTGTTCTCCTGGACTTTTCTGGTGCTCTCTCTGCTTTCCAAGCAGACTGAATTTTGAATCTTCTGCCTTTTTTCTTTTTATCGTAACCTTTTTTTTGGTCTTTGAAACTATGGCACATCAGTTTGTCTTTCTAAGTATGTCTCCGCTATCTCTCTCAGTGTTTCTCTCTCTCCTCTCTCATTCTGCTTCCATTTAGGCTAATATGGGGAGGGAGGGTGCTAATGAGCAAATTACCCCACCAATATGATCCCCATTTATCTCCCTACAGCTCTTTGACTATCCACTCTCAGTAGCCCTTCAGTGCTACCTTGTTTTTTCCCCCTCTTAATTACATTGGAGCAATTAGAGTAGGCAGTACTGTAGGAGTTAGCAAGCTATTAAACAGAGGCAACACCATAAGGGCTCCTCAAACACCCTCGCGAAATAAATGATTTTAACAGCAAACATTTAAGACGGTAAGATGAAGAAATCACTCAAACTTATTGTTTATTCTGAAAAACTTTTTAATTGAGCCACAGAAATGTATTATATCCAAAAGGCTGCTAGCTGCTGCCTTTCAGACACTGCCTGGGTGAACGCGTCGGATACTCAGTTAGACACAGAGCCGAAATTACGGAGCAGACCCAGACCCTGCCAGTTAAAGCCATGTTGCTTTCCCAACAGCTCACATGGCTCTTGGAAATTTGTATTGGCAGGGGCAATTCCTTGGAAGCTTTTAACGTTGAATCTCACAGTTTTGGAGGGAGAAGTCTGACATAAGCATTTAGCATTGGTGGAACTGAGCGTCCATCAAACTCAGCAGGGTTTTTTGCTCTTGACATCATTTCGGCCACCACCAAGCCTGATTGCTGCACCCCACCATGCTTGGTGCAATGGATCCAGATCTCAACAGCCCCTCCAATAGTGCTTGTTTTTTCACGGAGGCCGTATGAAGGCATGATTTTACTAATAGTTTTGGGCTAGACCCAGACCTGGGCCTGCCTTTGAGTAGGGCACTTGGCAGCAAGAACAGGATCAGATGTGGCTTACTACAAGCTCCTTCCTCAGGATGTTAGGATTTAAAATGAAAAGAAAATTAAACATTACCTTAAAGCTAGCCAGTTAGATATCTTTTATGTATTCCTTCTGGTTTGTTTCTGGCCACTTTTTCATCTCTATTACGAGCAATTCATACCTGCCATAACGTAACTAAGCTTGAGAAACCCAGCTACGTCAAAATGCCAGCTTCCCAGGTCTCAGCTATTTCAGATAGATGCATAGATAGATAAGCATCTATACAGAGGTACCAATTTTGCACAGAAACCCAATGATTTTAAAGTAATCAATGTCTCCTTTTAGCACCTGTGAGTTTCGGGTGACTGAAACTGGAGCTGTGTCCTGCTGAATGCCTGGCAGTAGGTGTTTGCAGCTGGGCAGCCCATCTGCTCTGTGGCCACACACACGTACCAGAAACATAAAGCTCGCTTCTTTTTTTTTTCCAAATCTTGTACAGTTGAAAAAAGGGGATAAAAAGATAATGTGTTAAAATAGGCATTTTAAACAAGCCTTTTGGCTGATTTTCATAGTGTGGTGTCTAGGTGCCTCTGTGTGATGGTTCTCAGCTGTTGCAGCAGACTTTCCCTGGCCAGAGGCACTGCAGATGTGCCTTCCCTACTCTATCTTTTCCCTGTGAGTTAGCTGGTAGCTCATTTAATTTGTCTGTCTTTACAGAACAGATCCATAGAACTTAGGTACATATGAATGGTTTCTTTTTAAAATACAGGCTCTTGGTTTTTTTAAAGATGCCTTTAATTTTTACTCATCTACTAAGAAACCTCTAAAAGGTGTCTGTGTATGACTGAACCATAAGTAGAGATGGGTTCAAGTCAAACAGCTCCAATCTAGACCGATCACCAGATTTCTCTAGGCTTGGATTTGGTCAGATTCATTCTGCATGCTACCAGAGAGCCCTGAACTACTGAAATACGGACTGAAGACCAGATCTGAACTTTTCCTGTGGTGTAAGGCTTCAGCTTGGGTGGACCCCCGCTCCCAGCCATGGCTGCTGATAAAACCAAACCCTCGTGGTGAGGCAGTACTGGTTTTCACCCCGTCCCTCCTCTGCTTCTATATGCAGCACTAGGAACAGCACGTCCATGGAGACAGATGAGTGCTGAGCATCTTTCCCTAGATGATGGCTGTGTGTGGGTCACAGCATCCCTCTGCCCTACGCCTGCTGGGTGCCCCCACACCGGTGTCACTCTTGCCATCCTTCCACGGCTGATGGGCATCTTGAGGAGGACAGTGCAGCCCACCCAGCCATGCACACCTCCACGCAGAGCCAGAGCGCAGAGGGGCAAGGACCCTGTCGTCCTGCAGCCACAGCTCAGTCAGTGTGACAGCAGCCAGGGCTTTGTCTCTGAGCTATTTTTGCTCTCTCCCTCTGAACCAAATGATTTTTTTTAAAACCTTACTGTTCTGTCTGGCAAGAGCTCTTTTGCCCCACGTCCACCCTCTTTCTTTCCATATATATTTTTCCTAGTCCTTTCTGCAAAGATTTTCTGTGTTTTCCCCTGTCTTCGTCTGTGTTGCCTTCTCAGTATGTGCACACTGTCATTTTGTTTGGATTTTTCCTTCTTTGCAGCCTCCTTGGCAGCTGTCCTTCCTTTCTGTTGTTTTCTGGTTCCCCTTTCTCAACCGTTCTCCTTGGTCAGCGTGACCAGCCTCTGCAGTTCCGTGTGCCTGGCTTGCTGCTTGCCCGGGGGTGCATGCGTGGGTCCTCCGGCCATGCTGCTCAGTCCCTAGGAGAGCTCTATCCTGCATTGAGGGGGGAGAGAAAAATCAGATGAAAAGAGGGAAGAAAACCATTTTGGCTTCACTCTAACGTCTTGAGATTTGATGGCTTGCCAACTTTCAGATGAGGGTGGTGGTGTTTTTTCACTCCATTTCAGTCCTGTACTGACTTTGAGGCCTCTTAGACAGGCTTAGCTTGTGTACGGTGAAGTGTCCTGGGGGTTTATAGACTGTGCAGTAGTAGCAATAAGGGCAGAGCAGCAGCCAGTTTAGCCATCACCTGGAATCAGTCTGTCCTTTGCACCACAGAGCTTTGTGGGCATCTTTAGAGAAAATGGGAGGAGGAAATGCCTGTGATGCTGCTAAATCTCTTTGGTACTACAGTGCGGTCAATATATCTTGCAAATATCTGCAAGAGTGGGGTTGGAGGAGGGGTTTTTTGAGACCCTGAGGGTGTGATTCTTAGGAACAGCATGGTGCTAGGAGAGGCAATAACCCAAGCCCTTCCCCACTGGTCTTCAGAGTCATCTTTTTACCTCTCTATCTGGGGAGAGGGGAAGACAGCATCACCAGCAGGCATGCCTCTACCTCTGTCCGAGTGTAGGTCTAGGCGAAGCCCTGCACGGGGACTGCAGGGTGATGCTGGCAGCTGGAGCAGGCTCTTGACTTTATTTTGTGGTCCAAGCACGGCTGTCAAGCATGGCTTTGCACACCGTATTTCAAGGATGGTATATTGCAGGGATTAGGAGGGCTCTGGCTCTCCCTTTAGCACCTCTTGACATGGCCAAGGATCCTGGATATGTGATGGAGGGCAATCTCGGAGCTGAACTGACTCACTATCTGCACCAGGCTTGTGCTTCACCTTGCCCATCACTGCCACATGGATTTTAAAATCTGGATGAGGTCCTTGAAGGCTAAACAAGAGTTTGAATGGTCCATTAGCTAGCTTCCCAGCCTTGCTACCTCTTCTGCACAGAGCTAGTATCATGCATCGCTTTGCTGGACAAGGAGCAAGATTGCACCTTCTGAAGGTAGGATGACCAGTCCACGCAACAGGTCCAGTTGTGTGCCAGAGACAGAGCCCACATTTTTGAGGGACAGACCTGGCTGCTCTGTTGGCCATGGAAGGGAGGAAGGCTATGGTCAGCCTCTCTGAATTCAGCAGAAGAGTTAAATGAGAGTAAAATAATTACAACTAGGTCAGGGTGAATTATTCATAGCAAATAATTTATTCACCAAACTCCGCCTCGTCTCCCACAAGCACTGCTCCACTGTCCCGATTTATTCACATTCGGGGAATATTCCCAGAGCATATTCGGGGAATATTCCCAGAGAACATTGTCTCAGAGGCTGCACAGGAGCTGCTGATGGGTGCTCTTAATAATTCAAATCCATTGGGGTGGCAGCTAGTTTTCCTAGCACTGGTAGCTCAATATGCCCCACTTCCTGCTAATGTTTGGACGAATGTGTTGGTGAATACAATTTGCAGCGCTGTAGATCTTTCTGTTCAGTGTTCACTTTCTGGGTCAGGCTGGGACCCAACAGGAGACCTTTTATCCCGGCTTTTGACACCGGGATGAATTTTCCTCATTTCTCTGACATGTTCCCTGCCTATTTGGACGTTGTCCAAGAAGTTGCTAAGCAGAAGATCTGCAAAAACCCAACACTGAAAGGGCATAAATTCTGTCAATTGTGCTTGATACAAAGGTTTGGTTTCTTGTTAGCGATGTCTTTGTTTATTTGCAATTAAATCATTACTAGAAGCTAAGGGGTGTCTGCACCCCTCCTGACCACACAAGTAAACACAGCAGAAAGTGTTGCCTCTTTAACCCTGGCTGTAATTGGTTACTACCTCGTTATCTGCACAGAGTTAATTAGGAGACTCTAGAGACAGTATTGCCGCTCCTGCTTCTGGGGCCTTTTCCTGCAGAAACATAAATGAGTTACCCTTGCTCGCTGGCTTGGAGGATGCCTCCGAAACCGCCTAATTAAAATCAAGAGCTGGAGGAGAGTTCCCCAAGCGGAGTTGGGAAATAGGAGCGGGGACTCCATCTGCTGCCGGCTGCCCTTCCTCAAAGGCTCCTCGAGGAAACTGGAGTTGAGGGGAGGAAGAGGAGGAGCACGGGGAGCAGGGAAGCCCTTTTCTGCCATGTCTGGGCACTTGGGAGGGATTTTTACCTTTTTCTGCCTCCCAATACGTAATTCACCTGCACACCCCTGGCCTGTGGCTGGCAGTTCCCAGGGCACCCCAAGTGATGCGAGCTTTTTACTAGCGTGGGGAAACATCAGGTCCCCTGCCATCGGCGTCAGCAGGTGTGTATGTTTTCCTACTGAGGTCTAGAAAGATGCAAAATCATCCAAATCAGATCTATTTTTTTAAATCAAATTTTTGCATCATCTTCCAAAGTATGAGAAGCTATTAACACAGGCCTTGAAGTGCAACTTCATCCAGAAGAAACAGCAAAAGTGGGGGGAGATGTTAATTTTCCTTTAAACTGTGTCCAGGCTAAGCAACCAGTTTGCCGAGTTTCAGCATCCGTGCAGGGACAGGAACGACTCTCACACATTGGTGCAATGCACAGTCAGTTCACTTTATTGTTCCACTTGCGTGGTTAAATACATTTTTCATAT
>Ga0181612_168001_pt1 | contig 17464 bp, 13 predicted proteins | sample HoacroProtozoa21_FD_119630 | JGI IMG/M metagenome (GOLD analysis project Ga0181612, IMG submission 119630) | Hoatzin crop microbial communities from Cojedes, Venezuel. Combined Assembly of Gp0051906, Gp0051904, Gp0051908 | reverse complement strand
CAATGTGAGCAGGGGCAGGTGAACACATGGAGTTAAATTTCATAGGTTTCAAGCCATTTACCTGAGGATGAAATATATTTCTCCTGTCTAATATGTTCTGCAGCAGGTTCAGGACTATTCTGCAACTAAACTGTCAGATCAATACTACTGATGGTTATTAAAAATCTGTATTTGAATAGAATTTTTTTATTTGCTAGTCGACCAGCCACTGGGCACATGCTTGCATCGCACGGAAAGTGAACAGCAAGAGCCACGAGTCTAACAAATGGGCCTCAGGAAGGACGACAAAGATGACTAATTTCAGAGGAACGATGCAGGTCCCTAAGACTGGGGTTGTTTTAGGCATGGCACACTTTAACAGAGAGCTGAGGTCTCCTAACCCCCTGTTTCTCTGTGTGCAGTTAATTACCCATTGCAGTGCCGTGGAATCCATAAGAAGTTTCTGGTGACCCTGGACTGTACTTACAATGAGGAGTGGGCTTTAGCAAGACGAATGTGAGCACAGCAGTTGGTGTTGCCTACCTGCAGAGCCCCCAGAATCCTCCAGCACATGGGCCGTGGCTTAAAGACTGTGAAAATGCTCTGCTTTCACATGTGCAGGGTGTTTGAGTGCCGCTGTCCTCGATCCCTGCCACAGAGCGGGTTTGCAGACAGGGGAAGCCTTCAAAGACTCTTTCTGTCCCAGAAAAGTGCAGTAGATGTAAGCTCAGCCAGCATGCCTGTGGTCCCCATCCACCCAGCACAACCCAGTTACAGCAGGCGCGAGGATTTTGGCTTTTGGCGAGCACTGACACTGCCGCTCAGATCAAAGATCCCGCAGCGAGCTCGGCACCCCCAGCCTGGACCGGTGTTGCTGCACCTGGGGAGCAAACCCCAGCAAAGTCTGTGCATCAGCTGCCGGCAGCCAGGATGGTCCACACTGACACACAGCACAACCATCCCCTGCGCCGGGGACCGAGGGGCCGGTGACAGGGTAATGGGAAAAGATCACCGGGCAGAAACGCAAGGGCATCCTTCCCGCTGCTGGCCGCTCATTACGGCTCTGACCTATGGGGAGCTGGGCTTATTTCTGTAGCTGGTGGAACTAGTGGTTTACATATAAATTATCTGATGAATGTAGCCTTGTTTTCTGTTCATGAATCATTCATGACCTAAGCCCAGATTTGGCAAAAGCGTGGGTTTTCTGTAAATATCCTCTGAATCCTTTGAGGAGCGCCGAGCTCACGGGTGCACGCAGGCTGCCCAGCTGGGCTGTTTGCTACACACAGCCTGCAATCGGGCAGGTAACTCCCGTGGTCTGATTTTTGCCTCCTTCACTGGATGGCTTAACTGTTTAAAACCAGGTGTAAAATGATAATGCCAAATAGTAGACAGCTTTCCTCAGACATGAATTCCCTTGCCTACCTGCAAAGATATATGTTCTATAAGCCACGCCTGTTCCTCAAACTTTCTTATAGAAACAAATCTTCTTTACACACACTTGGAGAGCCACTACACAGCATATGCCAGCCCACAATGCTGAGGGTGCCCGCTGCTTCCGACAAACATCACATAGGAACATGTTCCCTGGTCCTGACACCCGGGTCCCGTTGGCCTCTTGCAGCTCCATTAAATAAGCTTTGTAATACACTGTTCCTGCTTCACCTTACCTGGCTGTTAAAGGGTTTTATCCCCGTTTCTTGCTATATAGATTTTCCTATAATTTCAAGCCTAAATTAACTCCTGGCTTATTTAAACCATTTGTCCTCATGCCCATCGCTATTATTCTTTTCAGGAGTAATTTTCTCCTCTGGGTGTTTGCCTGCCCATATGCCCCACTCCCAGTCTTTACCTAACTAAACTGAGTGCTTTTTTCTTTTCTCTATTTATCTAATAGTCCTCGCATTCCCCTGATTGTCCTCAGTCCCTTCACTGAACCATTTACTGTTTGAATTCTTCACTCTCACACTAGGGGGAAGAGAACTGTGCACACTATTCTGATGAGGTCAGACCAACCTTTGTAAAATTGAATTAGTGCTTCCCTAGACTTCCAGCCTTAACTGGAAATCCTACTTGGGTATATCTGATGATATTTTTTTTTCTTGAGACCATATAAATGGCACTTAGTGGTTAACCTGTGTTGTCCAAGTACACTCGAGCCTTTCTCATTCTCAGTCATTTCTAACAAATAGCTGAAATTCTTGCTACTGCTCTGTAAGTACTTGTCCATACATTATATGTTATTGTATTTTATCCCTTTTCTATTACTTCAGTTTTCAAGGTCAGTCCTCAGTTAATAGCCCCATCCTGGGTTGCATTGACGATGCTGCTACCATCACATGAGCTGTAAGTGTCATTGGCACGCTCCTATGTTCCCTTCCAAGGTCAATACAGAAATGAAATATGTTCAGTCTTACTCCCGATCCTCAGGCATGTTTACTGGTGACCGCACTTCAGAGTGATAATTCCCCTTTCGGTGTTCCCTGTCATTGGCTTCACTTTGGCCAGCGCTGTACCCACTTTACAGTTCCTGTATAAATTCTCAGCACTTTCAGTTGAGCTGATAATTTCCCATGTGGCACTATGTCAAATGATGTCTTCGGTCCAGATAGATGAGATATCTTGCATTTCCTTTGTCTAGAAAAATCATTTATCTTATCAATTTTATCACAAATGGACACGGTTTGCCCAGAAGAGTTTAATCGTCAACAGGATGATTGTGACTGCAACAGAAAATTGGAGAGTGGGCTGTGCTCCCCAGCAGATCTGCTGGACATGCTCCCTTGTCGAGGGGACCCTAATTTCAGAGACAATATTTCCTGCACTGCTACCCCTTGAAATGACCCTCTCTGCCACCGGAGGCTGTGAATAGATGGCGATTCTTGTTCCCTGTACGGAGGCTAAAGTCAACGCAAGTGATGCATTTTCATATAGCCGGCAGTTACAGCCCGGCACTCCAAGGAGAGGAGACAAAGCATTTACCTGTTTTATTTTGGTTGCTGTTATATATCTATTTGTTTATTACAAGGAAAAAGGTGCACGTTTTTTACACAAAACTGATATGTTTAGTGCTTTCATTTTATGTTTTGAGCAGTTAAGCTATTCAGTGCTTTAAGGGGAAGTATTGGTTCTTTATAACTCTATGCCGACAACAGGAGTCTAAGATAATGGAGCCTAAAGAGAGAGATTTTTCCATTCCCACATTGTTTCTGAAATATGGAGTGATCAAACGCACTCAGTAGAAGGTTTCTATCAGTAAATCTTCAGTAAAAGTGCCTTTAAAAGTTAGGTAGAAAGATTGTTGAAGAGAAAATGGCTTGATGTTTTGGTAAAAACTCACAAAAGTTTCGTGAAAATTCCTTAAAGGCACTGGAGTGGGTTTTCTCTCGTTTGACACCAAAATGCATCTCCCATCCTCGTCATTCTGGTGCTTTGGATCCATTTCAGCAAAACTCTTCAGTAATGAGCATTTGTATTACTCAGAACAGAAAACAGATGTGCTTAAGGTTAAACATGGGCTGAATTCTCTGCAGGCCCTAGTCTCTGCTGTGAACGGAGGAGCAGACGTCAGCGAGAGCTGAGAAACACGATGCATTTGTCCAAACGTCATCCTCCCTGCAGAGTGAATAAGGGGTGTTCATCAAGAAAGGGCTCTGCACAAGGTAGTCTGAAATTCAGATCCATCAGGGTGCTGCAACGTCCCGCAGGATTGAACACACCAAGTTCTCAGAAATCCATGCCGCTGGAGGGAAACGGCTTCAGGCCCTCCCGGTCTCAGTGTTCGTACAAAGAATGAGAACCTAAGAGGACAATTTGACTTTTCTTCGTCTTCTGCACATCACTTGGCTTGCGCTGGACAGAAGAGAGAAGGATTAATCTGAGCCATCCTGCCCAAGCACAGCAATCGCTCTCTGAGGTTGTGGCAGGCTCGTGCTGTCCCCCTCCGGGTGCCCAGCTCCACTACCGGATATCCTGAACGTGCGGCACAAATACATTCTCCATTTCTCAGGTTCATAATCTTCACAAAATCCTGCTTGCTGATTACAGCCTGAAGGTTCATTGTTTCCAGACCGCTAGGAAGTCCTCATCCCTCCTGGGTGTCTGGTTTTAAATTCCTGCTTGTGTACGTTTCTTGAAGTGAATAGAGGTGTGGGACTTATCTGCACATGCAGTTGATATGAACTTCTGCAAAACCTGCCCATGGGCAGTTACGCATTGGAAGGGCAATTACACACACAGCGACCCAATTTGCATACAAAATCTAGATTATTGTCAAGAACTGCATGTACATTTTTGTGCAATATTCAGAAAATTGGCCCCCTAAGACATAAACGCTTTCTTCTGTTATCAAATCACTTTCTACTACTGCAATAAGAAATTGAATATGTATGAGCCATATTAGAAAAAATATTATTATCAGAAAATGAGTATGGCTACATGAGGTCAGAGTGCAGGTCTCTGCCTACTCTCACCGTATCTCAGCCAGCTGGAGGGACAAAGAAAATGATCAGCATGTCCCAGGGCTTGCCGAGCGTCCTCTTCCAGCCACCTGTACTCCACAGCTCAGTGACTTTCAGAGTCAAAGAAGGGATGTTAGTATTTAATAGCCTGGATTATTCACTAATAAATAGATTATTCTAGCAGATAAAAATTCAGATGCAGAATAAACCAATTGCATTTGCTCACATTTGTCCATATCAATATAGTGTCTGATGAGTAAATATGCCACAGTGAGCAGATTCCCTTTTCTGCCTTTGCACCTCAGTAGTGAGAGGGGAAGGAGGGATGCAAACGCCGGTGTCACTGCTGCGTCTTGTAATTTGTGTCCATAAAGACCTCTGCCAGCACAGCAGGCTGTCAGAGCCGGGTAACAGCCAACCCTCCTGCAAATCTTCTCATGGGCCACCTTTGACCTTGGCTGCGGTAAGGACCAGAGGCAGAAATGTTCTGGTTTCAAGGCATTTCTGTGCAGGACTGGTGGGAGCTGCTGGTGGTCCTGCAGCTCGCACTACAGCGTCAGTATCCGCACTCCGGGACTGTGCCCCTGCCTGCGGTTGGGTGTTGAATCACTATTTCAGCCACCTCAGAGTTCAAAATGTGGGATTTCAGATGAGGTAATTTCGCAATCTACAAAGATATACTCTTGATAAAATAGTCACATTTTTAGCGTCACTTCCTAGAAGAGAGGGTGGAGGGAAGCAAGGAAGCCAGACAGCAAGAAAATGTGGATTTGCTTCATAAACTCTCTGTTAGTGAGGCTGAGAGCGCCTTTGTGCGTGACAGCTCACAAAACACCCGGCGTGCTCTGCATTGTCACGGAGATGTGGCCAATAAACTTTATGCCGGTAAATGTTCTCGTTTAGCCAGTATATTTCGATAACCCTACTTCCCGCTGTCACAGGTATTCAGATTCGAAAAATAAAGCCACCCTTTATAAAAGTACATTTAATGAGAGTTTAACGTTCATGCTGTAAATTTGCGAGCAGCTGGATGTGTTTTTAAGTTTCCTTGACGTCTTTTATTTGTTTAATACATGGGTCTATAAAAGCCATTTCTCTGAGCCTGCTAATGAGCAATAGGGGACTTGCAGCTATTTAAAACCTGGAACAAGGCATCAAAATGAAGAATGCAGTAAAGGCTGCTGGAGCAGGCAGCTCCAGATGTGACAAGCGGTGCTTTATGGTGCAGGAAGATGGAGCACAAGACATGTGGCTGCGGTGTCACACCAGATACAGGCTTGCTCGCAGGAGCCCAGAGCCCTGCTTTCCATTGAGCTGAACATGAGCTAACGAACTTTCTTCCTGTGGGTGCTAATGAGCTCAGCTTTTGTCTAGCTTGGAATGAAAGCCTCAGCATGGAACACTCAAAAGGATGGGGGGTAAGAGATAGGACCTCTGTGAAGGTCTCTGTGAATTTGGAGTAGGCTTTCACTGCTACAGCTGGGCTCTGAAACATCTCCACTGCGAGGTCCTTCCTGTGACTGAATCTCCGAACACTCTCTGCACCATGCAGCTCATCCAAAGTGAGGAATGATCCCAAAAAGCCACGTGGAAGCAGGGTCAGTGACAATACCAGCCAGCACCAGCAGTGCAGGCAAGCGCCAGGTGCAGGATTAGCACTTGTCACGCAGCAGCAGCAGCAACACGAGCCCTCGCTGCTAGGGTAGATGCTGCCATGGTGAGCACTCAGAGTCACCACCAGCTACCCCTGCGATCCTGCCCCCTCCTTGGCACCACTCGGGGTGGCGAGGCTTTACAGAAGAAATAGCTATGAGAAAGCAGTGCTCATCCATGTACATGAATGTTCCTGTTATACAAAGTAAACAAAGCACCTGGGAGCCTCTAAAACCAGATGAAGGTGGGGGACACTTTCCTCTGAACATTTCCTATCAGAAAGATGAAAGTACTAGTTGAAGAAAAGATTTTCCTAATATATTTTGGCTTGAGAAATTGTTTCAGCAAAGTAAATCCTTAGGAAATAATATCTGAACTAGGGTATTTATTCTTGATGTCTTTGAACAAAGCATTTTTAATTTATGTAACAACATCTATTTTATTTTAAAAGAATTAAAAAATGGATAATGAAAGTCTTTCATGAGAAATATTTTTTTACTTTAATTTCGCTAAATGAATTTTATAAATTGCTTCAGGTTGATGTGAAAATATTTCCTTTTACATTTCCTTATTCAGGTTGTGCAACAGACAGAAAAATCAGTGCTTTGCACTTCTTTACTCTTGAATTTATTGAATCCCTCTGTGAAGAGGGAAAGGATGGGAACCCTTACAAACTGAGTAATTCAGATGAATAGTGTCTTCAAAGTCAGTTACCACTGTGCAGAGATGATGCCTACTTCTGTCTCATCCAGACCCTCCAGCTCAATTTTTGCTCTCCCAAGAACTTTCTGAAATTTCTTCTTTTTCTTTCCCAGGCAAAATAGCGGGGGATCCCTCTGTTCTGTCTATGGATTAATTAGAGCAAGGAGTTTTAAAACAAGTCCCAAATCCCAGAATGGCGGTACTGCATTATAAAATAACTCACCCATACCTTTTCACACCTTGGTTCGTACGTCTTCTTTATGAGGCAGGTTACTGACAGCTCTGGTCCCATCTGGTTTGCACTCGCCAAAAGGGGAGAGTAGTTTAGCTTTCCCCAAAGAGCAGATGGCTGAAAGGCAGTCCAACCCCAAGCCACAACAGGGCACCAGTCCCACAGGACCTCCTAAAGAGTCACAGCAGGTTCCTTCTTGGAGGTTATACCAGTCTAAGGGAAAACACCAATAACTACATTAATATAATGAATGTCATGTATATTACTGTTCATGAAAGAGAAGCATTAACTTTCCTGCATGCTGGGTGGTTTAAAATGGGAGAGCTGACTGTAATGCTAGTCTCTGCCTGTCCAAGGTACCTCTGAGTAAGCAAAGCCGCGAATTTAAAGCACCTAATCTGCCCGCTGTAACCATCCCCGACAAGCAGAAAAACACTACATCACTTCTGTCCCAATGTTCGTGTCCATTATATGCCTTCCTGTTTAGTCTGGCAATGTGCCGTTACACTTCCTATTCTCTATTGCTGGCAAGAAAATAAATAAAGCAAATTATTCTTATCAGAGTTGCATTAAGAAAGACTACTTCCTCCAGTGCAATGTAAATGCCACTTTTCATTCTTACTTTTATGATTCTTTAGCCAGTTATGGATCCATGTAGCTGTGCTTATATCAAAGCCAGTTTTAATTTATTTTGAGATTAAAGTTTTATGAGAGATTGCATCAGATGCTTTTCTAAAATTCAGATAGACTACACCCACCACATTCCCTTCAGCTAGTAACTGTAATTCTATTTTAATAAGATATTGAATTTGTCTGCAAGATTATTATTTTTTCTGTACAAGTCCACCCTCAAAGAAATATTTATCTCCTAATATTTGTTTCAGCTTTAGGAATTCAGTGTATGGTAACTGACTGTGTCATTCTTTCTCTGATTTTCTGGTGAGTAGGACAATATTTGCATTTCTCCCTTCTTCTGGTGCTCCTCAGATACCTATAGTTTCTCAGAAATAAGTCCAGGCAAGAAAGTGACTCCATCTTCTAGTTCCTTTATCATCCTGGCATGCATATTGCTTCTCTTAGTTAGTCTCTGTGTTTTAAACTATCCAAGGATTTCCTTAATCTGCCTTATCTCTTTTTTTTAATTATTATTTTTTAATTTATTGCTCTCTTTTTGTTTGTGTTTAGAAACAGCTCTGAAACAGTTCTGGATCCCCTACACAGACATACAAATCCTATATCCTACCATATATCCCTACGCAGACCCGTGTACCTACTCAGAGGCGTTCATCAAAACGTAAGCGCAGTTCTGTTCAGCAAAGGGATGTCCCTTGAGGTGTGCCACCGTCAAGATCGAACTCTCTGAGCTAGCTGAGACATCTCCATCTCAGAACAGTGCTCTCAGAATGAGGTGTATCACGAATGTCACTCCATGACAGCCTCTTACTGCCTGACCAGAGACTGTTCTAGCTGTAACACAGAGTTGGATGCTAGGATGTACACACTACATGTTGTAACACTTCCTAAGCAGGAGCTGAACCACCTCGTTCCAGAAAGAACCAGTGCGGAAGCATGTCCGTAGCCGAGCCGTGGCCACTTCATATCCAATTCCCTGCTGCCTTGATTACAGCAGCATCTGCCTCGTCTTAGTGTATTCTCATCTCAGGCGGTCAAGTTGCTTCTGTCAATAATAAAAATAAGTAGCAGAGCATCCAATGTATTATTGATCAGGTAATAAATATTTTACTATTTTTCAATAATTCAACATTTTCTTAAAAAAAAACCAACCCAAAGCCCCATGAACAATGGAGAGAATTCCCCAAATCCTGAGAGGGCTTTGGGAAGAATGTAAAAAGGATAAACTCAGTGTTAAAAGCAGACCTGCCTCTCATTTTAAATAATGTTTTCAAGTTCGATAAAACAGTAGAGGGTTTGATGCACTCAGTGATTCACATGAGCTGGTTGGGAAGGTAAAATATCTTTACTATCTCAATAATTTATCAGAAATAATGTTGCAGTGAGAAGTATATAAAGGGTTGCACCCTCATGGAGCAAAGCAGCAAGTATCTGCTCCAATACCATGTTTGCAAGTGACTGCTAATTTTTATGTGCTACCCCTTTCTTTCCTTAAAGAAACCGTGAGCTCCTTCTCTTACACTACAGTTTGTGTCAGATTTACTCATTTTTACCCCTGGGTGAAAGAAAACACTCTTCTACTTTTGATTGCAATGGACTGTAGAAGCATACACCTGGTGATAGTTTGCTGAGCATTAAACACTCGTATTGCTTTTCTCAGTGCATTTACTGGCAGAGCTATCATGCAAGCAGCGTAGCTCTTCGAAACTATAAAGATCACAGGAAATACATTTCTACTCTGAAACATGACTGTATAAAAAATGGCACCAAGGAATTCCACGGTTGCCATCTTTTCTCGTATTTGCCCCATTTACAGCTCCAGAGGGATGGTTTCCCTAGCACTCCTTGCTGCATACTAATCCATACCTGATAATGAAGCTCCTTGGCTCTTAACCAGTAATCAGTCAAAACTTCAGCAGTGATTTAATTTAAATGATGCCTGTACTACGGCAGGATTTTGTTTACCCCTGGAATTTCCACCAACAGTTGTGAATTGATGGAATTACTCTTATTTTCACTTGGTTTTCTGAAAAAATTGTTTGCCTCAGCAGTACGCACACTGCAATGAAATAATAGGAGGAGGCAGATCAAGATATTCAGCCAGAGGTTTCTTTCCCAAGGTTCTTTCTCTGCTCTGCCCCGCTGTTCACGCTGCAATAAATTTTGCTGTCGCGAACCCAGTCAGTGCCCATTTCCAGGGAGAGCGGGGCTGCGTGCGTGGATTTAGAGCCTGTCGGACTCCAGGCTGGGCGAGCTCTGCAGCCGCACCACAGACTGTGGTCCAGGTTCCGACGTCCGCAGGACCCTTAGGAAGGCTGAAATCACCATCAGGGGATAGGGCTGGAGCTGCTCAGCTTCACCTGAGCCTGAATCACCTAAAAGTCTCTCAGACCTGCGCCAAAAGGGTACTCGTGGCTGTTGACGATAGTTTTCTGTATGGAGATGATGCAGTGCTAATCTCCCATAAAAGAGAGATGCTCCACCAGAGGGCTGATGAATTCAGATCACTGTGAGAACAGAGGAGATTTACAGGAGTCATTCTCTGTGCTCTTCCAGTTCTCTAGCCATCACCCCTCCTTCCATGGTCTTAGTAGACAGTGGCGTAGCTCTGAGAAGATGCCTTGACTGGAGGATGCTACAAAAGAGGGGTCCCTCTCAGCTCAACGCAGTTCAGCTCCGACATGGCTGCAAGCAGAGCAGCTGTGACAGCGCTGACACCTCCAGTGTCCCCGGCACCTCATACTCTGCTTGTATGAGCCCACATTAAACATTCACGCTGCTGAGGCTTGGCTACTCTTATTATCCCTTAGCTAGAACTAAGTCACCCTTGCTCTGCCCAGCCATTCTTAGAAAAGAATGTGTGATTTGATTTTATTTTAGATGCAGACATTCACTTTATTAATAATTATGTGAGCTACAGCAGCGTGGACCAGACCTAATTCACATGAATGGCAAGCTCATTGAAAAAAATGGCCTAGTTGGGGGATGAATCACCATTTTTGTATCAGAGCGGAGAGGTTCAGATGAAATGCGTTACTGATGCTGATTCTCTCCTTGCTGAGCTCCAGTTCCTAATGGAGATCAAAGATCCCATTAAACTGATTTGATGAAGAGACAGTCCCTTATTATAGACTTCGAACAAGCTGAACAAAAATCATAAAAAAACCCAGGGCCTGCTCTTTCTTTCAGCACAGAACCTGCCTCTTCCTCCAGCAGAAGTGTGCTCATCTGAAACATCCCAAGTAAAAATTTTATAAGCTTATTTCCAGACCTTGCCAGAGTTCTAACAAATCTGTCCAGCCTTCTGACATCGAGGAAGGAATGCAGGAATAGCTCATTAGTTTAAATTAAAAATAAACAAGTGGGAAGAAAATGCTCTGAAAAGGAGTCATCAAGGCATTAAAGCTTGGAATGTAGTTTAAATAACCAATTTCTATGGGACACAAGCGAGAATTCAAGTGTTGGAAGAACTTGGGGTTTTGGGGGGGGTTTTTTGGGTTGCACTCGGGGACATCAGCTATGATCTTCCTGCTAACACCCAGGAGAAAGGCATGCTCAGAACAGGCCAGGAGCAAAGCACTGGACAGGGGTAGGTGTTCATTAAAGGCTCCTGTTCAGGGCAACCCTGTTATCACTGTCTTCCAGAGGAGCTGCTACATCACCACTGAAGCCTGTGCTTGCCAGCCAAGCAGCTAAGTCATCTTTCCAGCAGCGTTAGTGCAGCCTACAGCAGCTGGGAAAGCTCTCTACTAGTCAAAGACATCGTCTCTGGTCCTTGTCCTGTCCTTTCTTGGCCACTGTATAAATAAGCGTGTATTCTGCTATGCCTTAGGGTCTCGTAGTACTGAGATCCCCTAATATTAGCTTAACATACACCAGATCAGCTAAATATCAAGATTTACATTTCCATGGCAAACATATTTCAAAACTTCATGTCATTCTGCGTTGCAAGCCTCTTCACCTTCTCCCCATTTAATCAATATTCCTGGAAAAAAATAAATATATTTTAAAAGTACGTTTCAGCTTACTGGTCAAGATCCCTGGTCTTCACCAACGGAACTTTAGCCTGATGCACTTTTGAGTTTTAATCTGTGGGGTGTTTTAGTTGTCTGCTAGCTTTGTCTGTTCTTGATGACTGGAGAAGCATTTCCCTGGAGAGGAAAGTCCTTCCCTTTTGCCGGCTCCTGCTGTTCTGCTCCTACCTGGAGAGAATGAGACAGAGAGAAATTCAGTGCAAGAAGCCTCCAGTTTCCTCCCCTAGTGCAGCCCTGTGGCTGCAGCCTCAATCAGCTGCACGCTAAACGCTTTAGTTAATTGGCAACAAATTGGGAGATATGAACTGATTGCAATAAATATTTTATTAATTTTAAAAAACAGAAGGTTGCATCCCTTCTAGCCCAGTTTGATTGTGCACAGTCACACATATTAATATGTAATTGCTACATCAATTGGCAATCGTGGGCTCAGAAGGAGCTCATTATGAAAAATACTTATGTGTGTATCCTCAGTAGGTGTCAATCAGCATCGTGCCGTTGAGATCAATGGAGCTAGGCTGATTTCTAGAGTTAAAGCTCCAACAGTTCACCTGGAAAATAAACCCTACAGTATGTTCTCACTTAAGCTGGGCAGAGGAAGAGCAGATTTTTCTCTGCATTTTTTATTTACATAAAAATGCAATGTTATCTGTATCTCACCTATGCTAAGAAACAAGTTACCGTTTTTTTTTTTTGCAGTAAACCCCTCAACTAAAATACATATTTTCAAACCCAATAATGTCGTAGCTCTCCACAACCCATGTTTGCCTCCTTGGTTTCAGGGGATGTATTGCAAACACAAGCCCTGGGTTGCTGCCGTGCTGCCGGTGGGGCCAGGCTCGTTCCCATCCCTGGCAGTGCTGCATGCCGCACCGGCACAGCGCAGGGAATATTCCTGGCTGAGGGGGGGGAACCCATGTTACCGTCTTTCCATCTCCAGCTTCGAGGTTTCAATGTTAAAATCAAATGTGTTGTATGGCAGAAACGTGTGGCAAAACAACGACAGTAAGCGGCTGAATTACTCATGGGGAATAGATCAGCGATGAGCACAGCCCCTTCCCGGCTCAGGAAGCCTCTCTGAGGTATCTCCAAGTGGACGGAGCCTTGTGTAGACCAAGAGTAACTCCAGTTAACTCAAAAGAATTCTGCTGAGGGGAAACTGGTATCAGGATTAGGGCCATAACTTGCATGCAGTCATTAGAGCCGGCGCCAGAGTGGTGTTTCATTAGCAAACATGGTTTTCACTTTCATCAAAATGTTACTCAGCAAACCGCTGATTTCCACATTTTTGATGGGAAAAAGTCAAAATAAAGAGCTTCTTTCTCATTTTGATAAGGAAAAAACATCACATCATCTCCTTAGCTGAGTCAATTCGCTGCTTTACTTTTCTGCATAATTCTGATGTTCTCACATTTTAGAAACAAACAACCTCAATAATATCAAATATTTTGCTCTACTTTTTGTAAGAATCTCATTCTATGGAAATGGTAAACAATTTTTCTTCTCTTTGGTTTTTAATTCAAGGGTTTTCTGTAGAACAGAAATTCCTTTTTCTGAGCAATTTGTTCTGCGGACAGGATGAATAATTTTTCAGGCTGTATTTTCATCATAAGTTGTTTACTTTGACTACTTACTAGTCATTCTGTGGGATATTTGAGCTGTCACTGAAGTCTTTTTGGCTTTCCTTCTGCTCCTGGAACAGAGGACAAACTGTTTAAACAGAAAAATAACAAATGATGAACAGCAAGTAAAGAAATGTAAATAATTCATAGATGCTTGTTCCTGCTCGTCCTGGCGTTTGTGCGCGGCACAGCCGTCCTCTAACAGCTACGCAAACAGAAAGCTGTTTGTGCATCGATGCTCGCGGCCCCTTTTCCCTCACTATTTGCAAACAGCAGCCTGAAAGCGGAGCAAATCGTTGCAACCAGTTGCACTGAAAGGGCCAAGATAAGGCACAGCAACAAATATTTGCCCATCGCAAAGGAGTGCGATCAGTCCGATCTCATCAGTATTTTATATGATACGAGTTCAGCTTTGTGCGAGGGCTGAGGGCTTGCAATGTGGCGATCTACCTGTTAAAGTCATACATCTTAAGGTAATGTCATGAGGCTAATTTAATCCATTTTGTTGAAAGTTTGGGATTTTTTTTCTCTTTTCAGACATGTAGGTGGGATGTGTGTTTGATTAGTAGGATCTGGGATCCCGGGATACCTGAGCCAAAGGTGCGGTGAGGATGACATTATTTATAAGGGGCTTCACTAAGGGCAAAAGATTAACTTGAGATGCTGAAAGAAAATAACAATAAATCTTCAATTAAGACCTAGAGGTGGAAAAAATTTCTATTGAAGATTTATGGTACTTAAGGAGAGAGGGCATAAAACAGGTCATCAGGGCAGGAGGCTTTGCAGGACGAGTGAAGCAGGTTGGGGCCATGGACAGTTGTGGCTCTTGTGCATGGGCCAGGGGAGGAGCAAGATGGACTCATGGCAAGGGTCCCTGCAGGACCAGGAGCAGTGGCCAGCTTGCGTCAAGGAAGGGCGAGTCAACCCAAACATTAGACTCTCCAACACAAGGTCTGTGGGAGATTAATGCCAGCAACGACGGTAAACATTCCCCAAGGATGTGTGTCTCCATCTGAATTTCCAGAAGCACTGAATTTGTCCAAGAAATAGAGCCAGGCATTTCTCTTGGCAACTCCTTCACCTTTTCCATGGCTCTCTGGTGCCTCTGAAGCAGGGATAACTCATTGCATAGCCAACCAGAACAACATCGGCTGCTCCAGGCTCCCAGGACCTCACGCCGGCTGCTCAGACGGATCCTCCAGGCACAAAACAGGATCTTCTAATGGTGGTGCCTATGGTCCACCACAAAGGTGCTCCACACTGGCCCATGCCAGCGGGTGGCTCCAGGAGGTGTGTGCAGAGCACTCAACATTTCATTTAAAGATGCACTTGAGTAAATAAACAATGAAGAATAAAGTATTTGAGACTTTTCACTTTGACATGGGAACTAAGGGTTTCTCCCACCATATTGCAATCTCCATGTTGTCAACTGAAAAGAATTGACAATAATAGCTAGATGGAAGTGGATAAAACTGGGTAACCCCCTGAGCCAGCTCCCCATGTCACCGTAGATTAATCAGTTACCTTCAAGAAAGTACAGGTTTACCATTGGCTCCCTTCTGACTCTTTTCTCCCTTAATTATTCTTATTTTCACCCACTGAGGCAGTCACTGTACTTCTCATAAGCAAAGGGACAGTATTTATGTAAGGTGAAACAAGAACAGGAAGAGAAATGAGTGGCAGGAGCACCACAGCTTTCTCATCCTGTGAGTCTAGCTCTCTGCAGTGCTTGATGGTAGGACAGAAAAAATCCAAAACAAAACAGGACAGACGAAAACCCAACCCAAAACAAACAAATCATGAGCGAACGTCTTACTCTACCACTTTTCCAGCGGAGGAAACTTCCAGGGTCGGAGCTGAGTGGATGAGCTTTTCCAGCGACCCCTGATATCACATGGCAGAGAGCCACCACGTCCCCTAACTCTTAAATCCCTCTTTGTGTTTCACCCAGCATAATTAAATTGCTTAATTCCATTTCGTGGATACATTGTGGGAGCAAAGCTCTGTTCCAACAATGTTAAAGAGCCTTTGTTAGAAGTTAAAGCACCCACTAATGTGTTGAAATGAGTTCTTACTGGGAGCTTTGCAACCAGCTGGAAGACGCCTGGCTTGTACTTTGGGTGGCAGCGGGACAGGACAGGGTCAGCCTCCGGTTAAGGTCCCTCTTCCCACACCTCAGCTTGTGCCCTGAGCTCCTCAGATTGATCACAGCCTGCCGAGACCACCTGAAAGAGCTGAAAGGTTCCCACATACCTCTTGAACTTTTCTCTTCGGAATATTTTTGAATGTCAATGATTCTGGTTTTTCCTAAAATGGTTCTTCTTGGGACCCACCTCCAACTCTGGGGGAGAAGGGAGTTTGTTGCAGATGACCTCTGTCCTCCTGCCAAGAAATCCTTCCGGTGCCCAGCAGCTCCTTCATCCCCCCAGGATTAATTCTGCAGAGGTAACTGATGGCTCCTTCATCAAGTCTTTCTTCTCTCTGTAAACACACTTCCTCGTAGCAAGCATTAGCACGGTCAAGTGAACTCTTTGCAATCAGTGGCCGAGGGTGAGGAAGTTTCTCTGAGAAAAAGACAGTGTTAGCAAACTTGGAGGCTTGCTGCTGGGGCAGAATGGGAGGGCTGAAAGGAACAGCATTCGGCTTCTCGTGGGCTGTTTTATTCCTATACTTTTTGTGTCCTTTGCATAATAATGCAATAGAGTTGACAAAAGATTTATTCCTGGCACCTATAAAATGACACAATACAATGAGTTTTAAATGGAGAGGAGAAAAAAAATTCAAGAGAAAAAGGTAATTATGCAGGCTCTTCTTAAAGTCTGTAAACGTTATGGACAGAAATTCAATTAGTGCAGAGGAAGCTGCAGAAGCATTATTTTTTTCTTTCTTTTTCTTCAAGCCTTTTAATGTCCAGGCAACAGGGCATGTTTAAAAGATGCCAACTGTGCTTGTGCACAAGCATGCAGGCACATAAAGGCAACACACATCTGCGTGTGTACAATCATCGTTGTTGCTCTCCTCTGTATCCACACACAGCTGTTCTGTTTTATGATGGAGCACTTCTTGCTTAAGTAGAAGTATTTTTATAGGTTATGTATAATCTTAAACTGATGGTGCTCAACCACGGGCTATAGTGTGTGCATATAGTTTATATAAATCAATAACTCTCACAGAGCACGTTTTGGTTTGAAGTACATGTTCGGACTGAAAAGGAGTTGTTTATATGAGTGCGGGGTCCACAGCCTTTTACAGCACGCCTTGCCTTTTCAGGCCTTATCAAATTCTCACCCTGAATAGTAATGGTCCACAGAGAGGACTTCACATGGGCGTTCATCCTTTCGGAAAATATTTTTGAGGCTTTACTTTATCTACCCATGGATATATCCTCTCAGGTACAAAGTATCATCAGCTCCCTCACAGGCCCTCACGTAAGCGAAACCTAAACATGCAAACTGTAATTGTTATGATTTAAAATGTGTAGCTGGACCAAGCAAAGTGGCAGAGCAGCCACCTGACCCAGAATGGATGGGAGAGCCCGTGGGGACACAAGCACCGTCCCTGCACCGGCTGCCTGTGCCAGGGACACAGTGCCCCAGCGATGGGTGCCTGCTCACCCCTACGCCAAACTTCCCCAGCCCCTTCTCCACTGGTTTGCCACTTCTCATTAAGAGGACACCATAAAACAGAAATCGTGCTTTATTCCTCCTGTCGAAGGTACGAACCAGCTCGAGCTGAGAAGGGTTTTGCAGAGCTGTAAACGCTCTGCTTGCTGACCAGAGTTGCTGGTGCTCTTACAGAACGTGCCTTCACTGGACACGGCCAAGCACTGGGTACTTTTTCTTGAGGCTTCAGGTTTCTTTTGCTGATGGACCTCTCTGGGACATGGTGCTTGCTAGAGTTGCAAGGAGCCGTAGAGAAGCTGGCTTGTTGCCTATATGCATACTTTGCCTTGGCACCTTCTTGAAGGACTTGTCGATGGACCACGTATATGGTGATCTGGGGGCTGTGGCCACCGGGAGACTTCAAGGCTAACACTGTTTCACTAGGGACAGCCTGAAGAGTGGACGATCTCTTCATGCTGTGCCTGCAGACAGCTAATGCAAACCAAGAGCACCATCTACTGTCGCGTGTTGCAGTATGATGGTATTG
>Ga0181612_148618_pt1 | contig 17464 bp, 7 predicted proteins | sample HoacroProtozoa21_FD_119630 | JGI IMG/M metagenome (GOLD analysis project Ga0181612, IMG submission 119630) | Hoatzin crop microbial communities from Cojedes, Venezuel. Combined Assembly of Gp0051906, Gp0051904, Gp0051908 | reverse complement strand
TACCTGCTTGTCAACACTGAAATGACAAACTTATAATAAAAAAACAAAAATAACTACAACTAACTAAACAAAACTAACAACAAAACAATAAAAAACATAAAAAAAAAAAAAAAAAAAAAAAAAAAAAAAAAATCCTTAAAAAAAAAACCCCCCCCCCCCCCCCCCCCCCCAAGCAGCATAAAATTTACTTTAACAAACAGCAAAATAAAACATTGTGACCACTTTGGTAGCATTCAGAAGCAGAATTTTCAAAATAGTGATGAATCAAAGATGTTTAATCCAGAGGAAATTATCAAGTTAAACTACTTCATTGGATTTCAAGGTGTTTTGACTATTAAAATCAATGTATTTCACCTTTCAATACTTCTGCACCCATTTGACTCTATCTTTATTCAATCTGGTCAAATGAGGAGAGGAGTAAGTTTTGCTTTCTGGCCTCTGTACATGATCACAAGGTCAAAACATTCACTATGTAAGTGCTGTAGGCCACAGAGAATATACAAATCATTAAAAAGTTAACTATCTTCAAACTACAGGCATTAAAACTTTTTTCCCCCCACAGCATTAATGTTCAGCTCTAGTTTTAAAATCTAGTAGAAGTTCTATACGAACTATATGAAGATTTCTAAGAAAACATGATAGTTGTTCAGAAAAATTAATCTCACTTTTCTTCTTTAGATTTCCAAAGTTCATGAGCGACTAAAGCAAGCCTGTTAGATATCTATTATCTTTATGCTTAGGAGAAAACAACTACAGCGGAAGAACATTAAGTGATTTAAGTGAAGCATGCCAAATGCATGCCTTAACTAAGTTGGCAACTTTCTTTTGTTCTTTTTTATGCATGTGTTGCAATACAGTCTTCAGTTCTGTGCTTATGAAGCTTTTTTCTGCAGAACACCTGCCCAGCAAAGCATGCAGAATAGACACGAAACTAAGGAAAAAAAGAGCAGAGCTTTGGTAACTCCAGGACTTCTCTCTGCTGGACTCCTCCTATTCCTTTCCTTGTTCCGGAAGCCAGAAGATGTACAGTAAATACCATTAAAAGTGTAGCAAAAGAACAGATAGTCTCAGTTTGACCAAGCAAATGCCTCCATCAGGATCTTGTACCTGCCATGGCCAATGTCATAGTCTAACGTGATGCTTGGCAAACCCTCCATTATAGGAGTATCAGTGAAAGATAGCTGGGGCCAAACTCGCAGAAATACCGTGTATTCATAATTCCACTTACAAAAGCCAGTAAAATTGTGGACCACTCATTAAAAGAAAAAATGATCAAAAAGAGCTACTAAAAAGGTTATATTTTTGTCCTTAATCTCTTTCCTTCACTATCCCAGCTCTAAACCAGAAATTCCTCATTTAATTCCCACAAACAGTATGACAACTGTTTCACAAATATTAATGAACTGAACTGCACAAAGAACACAGGAATATCAGGGAAGAAATTAAGCTCCTGTTCACTGCAGCAGTCCCACGGTTTGCATTTAGTTTAGCACAGCCTGTGCTCAACTACCAAACAGTCACCTATTCACAGCACAAGTTTTACAGAACAGATTTCCAAGAGCAGGCAAGGGACAAGTTCAACACAGTATCTATCGTTAGGCAAAGTGCAATATGCATGAATTTCTATGGGCATTGCATATATGATCACTTGCAGAAGACTATTACAATGCAAATTTGCAAGAGTGTCACACACAGATTCCACAGCCCTCCTCAATCTTAATTTCTGGTGTTTGAATACAAAGGGAGACCTAACTAGGAAGGGGTGTATTGGTTTATAACCCTGTCATTTTCATAGCTTCTAACATATGAAAGAGAAGAAAGAGGGGAGAACCAAGGTAAATCCAAAAATATAAAAATTTGAAAAGCACTTGTGCAAAACAAAAATGAAGCAGGCAATCAAAACGACACAAAACAAGGAACAAACAGAGCTGTTACAGCAGGTAAAAAGACTTCTCGTATGCTTCGAGAATTGTCAGGTGCAAGTCTCGTACATAAGTACTATTTGTGTATGGGCAATACTAAGGGATTTGTGGTTAACAGGGCTTGCAGAACCAGGGAAGTGACTACAGAAAACATTGATTTTATTTGTACTAGAATGTTTTTAAACCATTTCTTCTTACCTATACTGCGAAAATGCCATCGATAAAAAATCCTCTCAGGTAGTAGCTGCAATATTTTCTGCAGGAAACAAAACTAAATAGTCAAATTTTTCCATAATAAACTGGTTCGTTCAGAGGATATAGAGAAACTGATACACAAGACATAAATGAAATGGTAATGTATACATAAAGAACACAATAGAAAGCAAATACCTATCATATTAAGGACTCCTGCTCACTACTTTACTCTCTTGTTACGGAGAAAGATGTTTGGAATGGTCCTGAATAAATACGACACTGTCAGAACCGCTTTCCCTTTCCCACTGCCTTGCAAAACCCTAGTATTCCAGAAAATAAACTGATTTCTAATGAAGAAGTTACGGATTTCTAAGAAGCTCACTTTGGGTTACATTTTTCTGAAGTGTCTGGTAATGACTACCGCTACATTGATACAGTCCAGATTTTGAGCTTCTGTGGCTTAGGTCTGTCTTTTCATCAGCTAATGGGGTCTGATCTCCCAGCTAAGGCAGAGATAAACAGCGGTGCAGTTATTTTTACTGTGAGATGATTCACCTGTGTTTTCAGCTGGTGAGTGAAACCAAGCCAAATTACACAAAGCTAGACTAATTTAATTCACAGCACATGCAGTTAATAAAGCACTCAAGTGGAATAATATGTAGTGGTCCACTGCTGTGGTTCTGGACTGATCCTAACAGAGGCAGATCAAACAAAGAAAGAGGTTGTGGTCAAGCCCATTTTCCCTTAGTTTTGTTACGCTACAGGACACCAACAAAGCAAAACAGTTTATGCATAGGCTTAAGTGCTTTCCTGAATGAAGTCTTATAATCTTAGCTGCAAAGAATGGTTGGGGCTACCAGATGTTCTTTGTCAATTTAGTGGATGGTAATGCTGCTACATAATCTGGATAAATCAAAACTATTTTGGGGTCTTACTTGTGTAAATAGGGGTTTTAAAAGGACTTTAACAGGCTCTGAGACACCTTTTTTTCCCCCCTCTTTTCTAAACTATTAGCAGTATAGACTAGGGCTTGACAAGTAGGTATATTAGTAGTACAGAACAGCTAACAATGCTGCTCAGTGTCTCGAAAAAAGTGAGCGAACAAACATGGTTTCACATAGATTTCACAGAAAAATGTGTCTGGATCTCACAACTTTTCAGCCACTGAAATATGACATTAGGAAGACATATTTAAATGGGAAACTAGTTTTCAACATCTACTTTTGGAAACAAAATTAAATTAATGTTATAAATGATTAACAGTCAGAATTCCTTGCAATTATCAAACAATCACTGGAACAAACTTCTGCACAACAAAGCGCCATTAAGTTTTCAGAAATACTTCATGCAGGATGCAAAACAAATGACAAGTCATTTAAGCAATGGTGACCCATTTGTTGGTCTTTCGCACATAAAAGCTCACAAGAGGAAATAAAGCGTCACAGCCAAGAAAGCAGAATTGGCATTTTAGGCAATCTTTCAGAGACGGCCAACACATGAATCATTATTGCTGCTAAAAACAGTATGCTCAAGAGATGGAATAAGACAGACTTTTTATTTCTGACAACAAAGTGTTTCAGAAATTATATACAACAGTCAAAATAGAGTCTTTTTGAAAATGGCACATTCCTTTCTCCATGGTAGAGGATGGAAGTCATGAGAAATTCATAGACGTAGGGAACTAGACCTCAGGTCACACGGACACACTGGTCTTCCTTCACATCTTTGCATACCACATGCTCCCCAAAGAGTATTTGGCATTTATAAAAAATTACTAGAATAAAAATATAAATTGGGCACATGTCTTCTACGTTCTCATTATATTTTCTTGCAGCGTTACTCCCACAGCTCCCTCCCCAGAACACCGTGGCAGCGGGGTCTGAAGGAGAGGGCAGCTGGTGGCCAGAGGTCTAGCTCCCTGTCCATGGGCAGGAGGAACGCGCTTGGGATGAAGGATCTGACTGGCTAAAAATGAGGCCACGATTCACATTTGGGCTTTACCTGTTAGTTAAGGACCACGTTTCTGCCAATCAGATTGCAGGATCCACAGACAAAGAATTATCATTATCCATCTAAATATTAAAATACTAGCAGCCCACCACTTCTCAAGACTACTCCTGACATTCATTTTTATTTAACTTGGCAAAGGGCAGAAAGGAGCTTCTACTCTAAACTATTAATACTTCAAGTCACTGTTAGAGTGGTGGCACCCTGCATGCAGAGTTTGGTCTGTATCCCGGCACACATTAGACCGATCACACACCGCAAGGCAACAAAAAACTGTCTGGATTCAAGTACCAGAATACACTGTGGGGAGGAACCTTCAAACATCTTTACTTTTATTATGGAAAACCAGATAAAAATACATATATTTTGTTTCTATTGTTTAAGTCCTTATAAGAAGTACAGTAGGTCTTTAGAGCAAAACCAATTTCCTTTTACGGGCCACACTAACAAGATACCTTCAGCTTGTCTTTGAATGTAAATGCTCTCATTTCATTCAAAACACTAACTTTCGAGAAACAACTGTATTAAAACTACAAAAAAAAAAATCAAACACCACTTCTATTACCAGAATGTTTTATTAGAAATTTGTCAAAATCTGCTAATACTACTAATGAAAACGCATATCTTAGTACATTTCAGATGTTACAGTAAAATTCTTTACTGTAAAATGAGCATTATATTTAGAAAATATATGTCTACTTCACTAAATGTGTGATGCATACTTAAACACCATGAATGGCATACTCATATATGATGAATGAAAGTTTGTGAAAGTAATCTGATGACATACAAATAGATTTTCCCTAGGTGCCAAAAGAAACTATACATATTTCCCAAAAGCTTCAGCAATGTTCTTAATTTTACAGTTCATGCATCCCAATTGATTCAAGATCAACATAAATAACCACCACTTGTTAGTTGTTTCAAAACACAATAGCGCATTGAAGGAAGCTGAGTTTTACTATGTCCTCTCTGCAAGATGCATAGCATGTTAACCGTTATTTGGGAAAGGCCAGAGGCACTACGGCACACAGTAAACACAGTATCTTATGTGTTACACAGTTTCGCCTAAACTTCAACGCAAAGTTCCCTTCCAGAAAGTGAACTATGATAAGGTGTAAGCTGCATGAGCTGATAAAGTGGCAAAGCTGCATAATAAAGACCCATTTCAAAAAAGAACTTCATATCAACTCTCGCATCCGAGTGTCAGTGAATTTTAGGTTAAGCCCAAAGAAAACCCGGAAAACAAATGCTGTTGCAGAGTACAACCACCACCAGGAAAAGCAAGCTTAAATTTTAAATTGCATGAAGCTGGGAGGGTTGGGGAAGAAAAGAACACACTTAACAGTTTTTTTCTGCAAAAAACACAGCCAAACACCCTTGTCAAGTGACTGAATCAAAACAATTCAAGGGTTGGAATAAATAGTGAGGACAGAAGTTCCCATCTGAGGAAAGCTTCCATATCTCATAATCTTTATGTACCACAAAAATTGAGATACTTAAATCTGACTTTCAGTTTAAATGATGTAAATCATTTATACTGAAAAGGTATCGCAAAACCAGGGGAAAAGAAATATATATATATATATATGTATGGATGCACTTCGACAAAATTCAAAGATGTGATTAATCACCTGCATTGTACTACCAAATAGTAAACAGAAGTCATTTTACAAAACCAAATTAGATTGCTAGCATCACAGCTACCTACTGAAGATATGAAAGCTTTGCAGCAGATTAGAATGAATATAAATAATCTAAATGCAGAGCCCACATTTGCTCCTGCAATGCAAAAAAAAGTTATCATGGTTAAAAGTCTACACTATTCAAGAAAAACTTCTGAATATTGTAAGTTAAATCAAAGTTATGGCTAGAATGCCTTTTAGCTAGTAATTATTGCACATGTGCATTAGAGTCCTCAGACACAGATGGTGTTACAGTGTGAGATACGATTGCGTAAGTCATGAACAAGCTCCAGTTGTTGTCCTTCCAACTTAGCATTTCCAAGAATATTTTCTACACTCTCCCAACCCCTGGTGTTCTAAAAAACACGTATTTCTATTCCTATAAAACAAATGATAGTTTCTTCCACTCCAGCCTAGACTTCTAGCAATACCGCTGTGAATCCAAACTGGCTATTGACATCTTGTTTCTAGTTTCACAGTACACTAATAAGAAATATTTTAAGAAACCCCACAGTGCGAAATAATATTGCTTTTTCAGAAAACACATATATCTATTTAATGCTTAGTACTTTGCTGCATCTATATGGTAATCCATTATAGCACACTTGAAATAGAAATTAGGTATTACTACTGATCAACACATCAGGGTATCTGTCAGTTCTTCTAACTGATTATCCATAGTTCTTTTTCTTCTGGACTTCCTGCATGACTACGAATAATGTTGAGTTTAAATCGTAGTTTACACAGGATGCTGCTTTTTGAAAGATACACCTCTATTTTATCAAAGAAGAAAAAAAAATACTAAGGTTTCTATTTCAACAGATTCACTCTGACTTAACCAATAGTGCAATTTCTTTTAAAAAGTCTTTTATTTTTTCGAACTTTGTTGAATCATGTCATGATTGGTAGCTTTGTGCCTATTATTGTGTGCTACACTACCCTGTCGCAGAATGTAAAGAAAGCTAATGCTGTTAGCACATCTTACACTGAAGATCCCTACAGTCTGAATATTTTCTAGCTTAATTTACACAAAAGTGAGATGATAAAGCATTGTTGTTTTGCCTTCCAGAACTACAACAAGCTGTTCTGTAACATGCCAGGCAGAGTCTCTTACTAAACAAGAACAAAACCAAATGTGGTTTTGCTGATTGAACATGCTCTCGGAGGCAATGTCAATGACAAGTTCAGAACAACATTCATTCCAGGAGAATGGATTCTGAGAAAAAAAATAGCTTTTTTTAAACAACCTGTACATGACAGGGAGTTTCTATTAGTCAGTGGCAGGGAGATCTCCTTTAAAGTCAAATGCAGAATATAAGCTCTATGTTCAAGTACTGTTTGGTGGTACCTCCACAAGAGTTTCAGAGTGTTCAGCTACTAAAATCTGCAGTAATTTAGAAATTTTCCAGCTACTATTCACCAACTTAGGTGAAGCCAAGAGCCCAATGAAGTTAGTATGCCTGCAACAGTTCAATCTAAAGGCATACTCCATTTATTGCATCAATAAATTATTTACAGTTATTTGTTGAGGGAAGATGTCTGCCCAAAGCACACAAAATACTTATTCTTGCCCTAGGAATAACATTACACAGTAAGATCTCTTAAGTCAAACATACACAACATATAGTTAGAATTTACAACGAATGCATCAATGTTATTTTACGAGCTAAAATAGATGAACCAATCAAAATTATGGCAGAACAAACTGTAGATCGTTCAAAAAGTAATTTTCTATGCATAGGAAAGAAGGGATATAAGCAATTTTATTGTTATAAACAAACAAGCCCTTTTTACTTACTGAGCTTGAGAATCAGCCAACCAAGTCTGTGTGACAGACTCGAGATTAAACAGTGGAAGTGGTAATAGCAGTAGGCACAGTGAATCAACTTAAAAGCTGTTACAGAACCTACAGCCTGAATTTAAAGCTGCGACTCTTAATGGTAATTTCATTTCAAGTGTAAGCTAACCTGCAGATGGGAAAATCAAGCCACTGAGCTGTACAGACACGAGGAAAATGCAAATAGTAACAAGAAAGTTAAATAAAGGGGAAAAGCTAAATAAAAGGGATAACCCCAAGAAATGAGAAACCAGGACCTGTGGCAATAAGAACTCAACAATAACTTGACTCGATTAATCCTTGTAAAGAATTTTTACAAGTACTTTCCTCACTGGCCAGTTTCAACACACAATTTACTTCTGCAGAATTCAGTTTTATTCAAAATGCAGCAAGTAATTAGAAGCAACATCCTAAAATAAGCAAACTGTCTAATAAAACGCTACATATATAAAAGAACATCCTTTTGCACATTCAGAAAAAATATCAACGCAGCACTAAAGTCTTCTAAACATTATGAGTCCAAAAGTATTTAAAGTTTCACTGATGCAGGTTTTTATGAAATTGAAAATGACCTGCTAAAAATCACCACTGGCTTTGAGATTTGTTTTAAGCTGCTTAACTACTATTGCTAATTCACTCAGTAGTCTGTATAAAGTAGACCTACAATGTGATGGAAGAATTTGATATTTAAAATATCCACAGCAATCTATCCAGAATGAACCAATTTATATATTTCAAAATTATATTTATGTGTATTACTAGGCAGTACTAAAAGAGAAGTGTATATTCCTAAGATGCACCAGTGCATAGAGCTACCTGGTCTCCCACCACCACAGCAGGTGTTCCTCTGACAGATGGGGTGTATTTACTGCGTATGGTCTGTAATCTACTTTTCAAAAGATTTCCTAAAAGACTATAGCTAATTATAAACCTATACTGAGTTATCATTAGCATTTGCAGAACAAGTAACTTGTGCACATCTGCAGTAATAAATTTAGGCTATACAGCTGCTTCTGTAATCGTTACATTCACATTCTGACAGCAGACCAATCCACATTTCAATGGATTTATACCACATTTTAATCTGCTGAGTATGTGGCCATTAGTAGTTTATATTTAGATGTGCTCCTAAAGACAACAATACTGTATTAAAACCAGTAGCTATTGCTACAAAACAATGAGCTCAAAGTACGGTTGGGCAAGTTCTAACAGTTTATTGATTATCATCTCTGGAAAAACACTTAGTGTTATACAAAAGCCAAAGCAGACCATGAATTTGAGTGTGTATAATACAAATACTGCACAGACTATTAGCACATTTATATTCTATTTTACATCCACGTAAAATTTAAAGAATGATACATTAAAATTTTGCTGCTGAACTTCTAAGGAAAGTCAAAACAGCCAGTTCTGTCTATTCCTGTTTGTAACCATAGCTAGCCTCTCCTCATTTCAGCAGGAGAAGGGGCACACATGGCAAGGCTAGGCTTGACAGATAAAAGGGTCTAGAAGCACAAGCACAGCAAGGCCGCCTTTCCAGAGTTATAATTCTGTAGATTCTTAAAAAAATAAAACATGCTTACTCTGTGTCCAGACCCAGGGATTGACACCGCTTACATTTTGACCAACTTCAAGAAACAAGAAGTTCAACTCAAAACACAGATTTATTAAGAGATTACAGCATAAACAAACTTTTTGTACAAGCTATATGAAAAACACAGTATGCTTTTACAAATAAGGACCTGTGAAACACAAAAGCACTCTGTTATATTAATGTGCACTGGTAAAAAATAAACACGCAAAAAAATCTATACTGATAAGCTTTCAGCACACATACCATCTGTGGGAGGTAGGAGTATCTAACCCATCTTCTCAGCTATCTACAAAACTGACCTGAACTACGCTGACAGTACCTGAAAAACTTCTAGCAACAATAGCGGCTACTGTAAGTGACTTTGAGAAGCTTTACCACTTTAGAAAAAGTATCTGAAAAATTCTAAAATAAAATACTTCATACAGTGAACGTGTTAAATTGGTGTAATGAATTCTATGACTGCACCAGCATAAGAAATGTGGCTGTTCTTAACTAATAAAGCATAATTATAGAGAATGGAAAGAAATTGATCTATGTATTATATCAAAACCACTAGGATGCTCTTATTTCATCACAGATGCAAAAAAAAAATGCAGTGTCAGAGGAATCAGTATCTGATGCTGCAAGAAAAAAATACTTTATTATTAAAAGTAAAAAATCCAAGCTTTCACAATCAAACAACAGCATAATACTTTCATGGGATGTAGAAAGCTTACATAAATGTAGTGCGCCTTTTGTGAGTTCTATGACACACAGCGCTCACCTGACAGCCAAAACAAACAATCATAGAATGGTTTGGGTTGGAAGGGACCTTAAAGACCATCTAGTTCCAACCCTCCCTGCCAATGCCCCCAGATCATAGAGAACAGTGATGTAAGAAACATTATTAACATGTTCTGAAAATATACTACAAATCTGGAAAGAACTAAGCCTTACCAGAGAAAAAGCAAATTTGTTTTTCACATCATTTTGGCCTTATAGCTGAAACAGGGAAAACTATTACAGACCATTAGAGCTGCTGTATCGTTTAATGAATATCGAATTGGAAAAAAGACAAGGCCAAAGTATCTTAAAGAATACAAAATTAGATCCAAGAACATTGTAATATTAATTGTAAAAAAGCACTTGACAAAATGAACTGCTGACTCTTCATATTACTGCCTTTTGATTAATATTTCTTCTTTGATTAATGTGTTGTTTGATGTTATTGTTCAGTGGCCAAGCTATGTAGCTGACATGTAAAATTAAGACTTCAATAAACTACAACTGAGTCAACTTAGTTTTCAGAGCATTTGTGGAAAAGGCATTTGTTACTTTGGCTTAATATACACACTAGGTGTCACTCAAGAGAAGCATCTAAATACCCACCAAACTATACCAGAAAAGGCAGAAGTCAATTCCTTTCAGAAATATTTTTATTGATTTTTAGACTGTTAACCCTCAGCACCTAGACTCAGGATTTGTTAATCCTAAGTAATTACCTATTTAGCTAATTAGAAGAAAACTCTAGGAAACCTCTGGCTCATGCTGACATCAGATTAAACATGGCAAGCTTAACAATCAGTTCTGTTTCCTATCGCTTACAATATGAATGATTAATTACTTGACATTTACATTTTTTCTTGTCCTGTGTTCAGACTGATGTAGTCTTGTTCTGTGCACTAAAAGGCCCTCTAAAAAGCTGTTTTCCTACAATGCATTATCAGGTGCTAGAGTTATAAATGGATTGCAAACTTACTTCCAGGAGACAAACACGGAGAAGATGATTGCATCAAATTTCACATACATATCTCCAAAACTTTCTTGTTCCTCAACCAGGAACAACCAGGCTGTAACATAATTCTCCTCGACTGGGACTCAGAGCAACACTTTGCTCATATATAACTATGTTTTTTTTTCTTCTTCATACATTATGTTCTTCTGATGCCTTTAAGCAGTATTAAACGGGTGATTATTAGCCACTCGTTTTCAAGACACAGGAATACGTATTTATTCACTTTAATCGGGTGAGTAAGCATTAGCTATTTTCCGTTCAATGACATAGCCACAGAAATGTAATTAGTTATTCAAGACCACAGAGCAAGCATATTAACGAGCTCCAATTAAACTGCACAGGCTTGCTCAGTAAATGTGGTGCTACCTTCTCCACTGTGGCTGGGAAGAGAGGAGGAAGAAGAAATTCTCCTGCCCTAAATTCGGTCATAGCAGACATGAGCACATGTTCTTTGATACGGCCTCATGTAAAATCCGAAAGCAGACTCTTTTACTAATATCATAAGTATCAGAAAACACAATTTGATTTGCAGATTTTAGTCTGAAATGCAGTCTTGTAGTTAAAGGAGAAAAGACGATTTTATAAGAAGAAAAGGGAGATGAACTTGCTACATCATAAAAGTCAGAAGGTGAGACCACAAAAATCCAGGATTTCATGTTATCATTTTCGTGGCCATTTTTCTTATTACAGGCATATTAGGCTAAACAGCATCACTATTATCGTCAGTATAAATATTATTCTAACTACAAACTATACATTAATGCAAAAAAATTAAATGAAGCCATATACTTCTGAGTTTTATGGTTTAGGCTGGGATTTTTTCCATTTTTAGAGAGAGGGGTAAGAGTTGAGAACATATAATCTTTGTTTTAATTTCAGTTTCTAGAGTCCCACTGAAAGGTGGGGATATTTTTTTCTACCATCCCTACCAAAAAATAACCCATAACATAAAGATAACATTTCTGTGATGCAATACTCAAGTGAAAAATTAGTAGTTCGATTAACAAAGAGAAATCAACAGAAGATGCGTATTATTTGCCCTTAAGAAAGAAATCAGGTCAATTATTTACCTACTGAATTGTTAAAAAAACCCGAAACAACTAAAAGCACCACTGATCTCTGACTTCAGAGACAGGTAGAGCTTAAGCTAAGACTTCACGTGTGTATTCTAAAAACAATTTTATATGTTATATGTTTATATGTTAGGCTTTCATCTGGTCCAATGATATTTTTTCACATCATATTCAGGTAGTAATATTCTCACAATATATTCAGGTAGTAATTCTAATTAAAGAGGTCCCTTAGAAAATTATCAATTACAGTCTATTCTTCTTTAAAGACATCCTAAGTTGATTATGCAAAAGTTAACTAGCTAGTATTTCCTCCCTAAACACTGCAAATACTATGACCACCAGTGCTGGGAAGGAAGTTTCTGGAAGTAAAAGACGCTCCACTCAAAAAAAAAAAAGTTAAATTAACACTTCACATGCTCAGCTCAAACTGATATGCAGTAGTTGACAACTCTTATCCATTTATTTTCTTTGTGCTGCAAGACCAAATACTGCAATCATAATGGATGCCTCCATCTGAAAGGAATAGAGCCCAAACTCCTGCTGTGACACATTCAAAACAAACATAACACTGAAACTCATACTGACAAAGCATAGGGAAAAAGTACTGTTGCTTTGAACTAGCACCCCATAAGATACAGAAGCAAGAACATACTTAATCTTAAAAAAAGAAAAAAAGAAAAAAGACTATTTTGACAGCTTTAGCCTAACAGAGGCTATGCAACTATTGATCACTTGCTCCCAAATTCGAATGAAAAACAACAGGATATATTCAAAGAACTGATCCTCAGTTCCTTAGGACACATGTATTGCTGTAAATTTTTCAAGTAATTTTGATAAAATCTCTTAATTCTGGATATTCATTCAACTAACGCTCCCATTGCATAATAAATTTTTTCATTGTTGTTGTATCTGAAAACTTAATGCACACCCTAGTTCTTTTCTACCTTTCACCTTGTACAGTCACATACACCTGCTGTCATTTTGATTGATACCTTGCTTCACCCGTCATTGTAAAGGTGTAAGTAAGCATATGATGACAATGAGATTTAAAATAAGAATTAGTTTCATGGTATGGAAAACTTACTTCAAAAAGAAAGAGGATGGAGTCCAGCTCCTCCCTTTGTGATTTATTCCCTGTAAGACAGAAAACAATGTTGTTTGCCACAAATATATGGTATGAGACAGACAGCAAAATTATGTTGCTGTTATTCAACTGAAATCAAAGATGTTGCACTCTGCTTATTTTTCTTCATCTTTATCTGATCTCAGAAAAGCAAGACCCTTCCAAACTTCAGTGCCTCCTCGATTATGAATAAAGGACAACTAGAGTCCCAGACCTGCAAAGCACTGTCGTTGTGCTCATCTCCAAGCAAAGGGCTATTCCTACCGACGTATCTTCAACATTGACATTTGTTCTGTGGATGTCTGACAACGCTTCGGTTGAACAGACATCTGCTTAAGTGCAGGATGAAGACCTTCTCTACTTCAAAACAAGATGAAAGGATATGTATATAAATGCACCTCTTCTCATACCATAAAATTAAAATTATTAACGCTAATATCATACTGCACGAAACTACTCACGCAAATACATATAATTGTGGACTACATAATCATTAGATAAGCTCCAGTAGAATGCTTTTGAGAACAGTTAGGGAAAACTGACTCATTTGCTGGCAAAACTCTAAAACTTACCTTTTTGTTTCAAGCTATTTTCCAGTGTTATGAAGTTTTCATAGAATATAAAATAAATTTGAGAATAATTGTTCTCAAAAAATTGCTTCAGGTCACTTCCATCCACAATATCTGAAAAGAGGAACAAACAGAGTTATTACACAACATCAGAAAGCTGAAAATTATTGTCTTCATGTGAAAGTAGTATCAGAGAATGAAATAAATGCAGTATGAAACAATTTTAGTGACTTCATTAAACATTGTATACTAAATTGTGATTCCATCCTTGGAAGTAAATAGGGAAATTTCCATTTTCAGTTAATTTATGAAAGTTTGCATTGTGGCTTAGGTTCATTTATTTTCCATTAAAACAAAAAAAAAGATGAGGTGTGTCTTAGCTCTCCAGCCAAATGTCTTCTGTATTATCAAAACAAGCAGGTACTGTTGGAAAAAACAAACACCAGCAAGAATTTGTGTATGCAAATTGAAAATCCAGTTTTAAATTAATCTGACAAGGAGATCAATTCAGAAAACAGCATATTTCCAATTCCTTTTAAAAAAATAATGCACCACTTCCCTAAGCCTTAACTTAGGTCTAAAATTTGAAATAAGTTTATTTTTTTAAGAGAAAAAAACTAATGTTTTCTAAACCTGACACTGGCAAAATACACTTTAACTTAATCTGCTTGCTATTTATTGTAACTATTTGGTCAAGCAACGATAGATGATTCCACCCAGAATTAAGAGGATAAAGGGCAAGAATTACTAACAACACATCTTCTCCTTGAAGTTTCACCTCTCAAGAAACTCCTTCATTAACCAAGACAACAAAGCTGATTACAACAATAAGACCCAATAATATCACACAACTACAGAAGAAAGAATGACTTTAACCTTGGACAATGTGGGTTTAAAAAAAAAAAAAAAAAAGAAAAAACAAAAAACAAACACAGCCTTTTCAGTAGTGATGCTTTCTTTGGTTGGTTGTACTATGGAAACAATTAGTGCATGGAAACTCTTTTACATGATATTTGTTTCCTACAAACTACTGGTCTTGAATTTGCAAGCTAAGTGCAATTATTCCTCTCTATGAATGCTTTCTGTTAAATACAACTCTAGGAGAAAACAAGGCTTTCATTTACAAGGACTTCATATGAAGGAATGAGGTCATTAAAATCCAAACAAAAAGGAAACTTTCCCTTTAAAACGTGAAAGGAGGAGAAAGGAACTGCCTAATCAAAAAAAGTAAATTCTCCTTTTCTATAAATGTGGCATTTCAGTGGTGAGTCATCTGTTATTCTGATGTAAACACACATTCTTACAGCTATATCCTTTTCCTATTGAACTACTTTGTTCCTTATATTGCTTCGCAAGATATACAGGAAAATAATTTCTAACCTTAAAAGAGGCCACGAAAAATACTCCCATTTACTACCCTAAGAGTAGATATTCACTTGGAAAGTAAGATTTTCTTGCAATTCTGCATGTAAGTTGTCATCCTGATATCACCACCCAAATCGCTTAAAAAAACCCCAAACCAACCCAAAACATAAAAAACAAGCTACACACCCAGTAATTCCATCACCCAGTCAGAGATACAACTTTCTTGGGCATTTCACTACCAAATTCCTTTTTATTTTTTTTTTTACATACATTAAGAAAACACCGTTTTTCCTTTCCTTCACTGTGCATGCGTTCATGGTGATGAAGCAGCACTGACCATGAATGCTTCACCCTGCTCCTCTGGGCACCAGAGAGGCGGGCAGTGTCTTTGCCTGCTAAGCCAGCCTCCAGCTCGTAGGAGGGCCAGCCAAGCCGTGATCACACCCTTTCCAGCAGCCTCTCTCCCCTCTATGTCAAGGCCTGGTTGTAGGGAAAGCATCTCCAGACTGGTAGCACCACAGCAAGCTCATCTGAGTTTCACACGCCCCTTTACTGCTCTCCCCACGATCCAGCTTCTCCCACCCATTTCACCAAAAAACGATCATCGCAGGGTCAAGTCAGATCATAGCAGATTGCTTCTCAAGAGGAGTTACTAAAAGCTGGCAGGAAGCCTAAGACAGTAACTTGGATCACTACTGTATATATATATTTAACTTGTAGCAGCAGGATAAGGCTTTGTTCTTCTGTTTTTCAAATGGAAAATATCAGTGGAAGTTTCATGCAGTAGTTATCATTCAAGATAGATAAAATGTTGACTCTTGGCAAATCACATTTACTGAAGAAGTATTTAAGGAAATTAAACAGCAAGGTTGGGGTTGAATTGCAGGTATTAGGTTATATTTTTATAGTTATATTTTTATATTTACTGATAAATAGCTTTCAGATTACTACTGTTGGAAACAGCCACCTAGTGAATTCCAAACTCCGAGCACTAAAATCCAAGGCAAGCTGGCAAACATTATCAGCCATCAGTTACATAGTGGCTTTCCAAAACCAGCTATAATCTCACTCAGTACCCCAAACAAGGATAGGTGATCCATTGGCTAATGCTCCTGATTAACACTTTACAGCTTTTACAGCAACATCGGAAATAGCAAGACATTCACGAGGGTACACTTGACATTTCTTCATGAAACAGTTGGCTCACTAGATAACTGTAAGTCACCTTTACTTGTCCTGCTACTTAAGCTTAAAATTTAGGGAAACAAACTACTCAGGTACCATTTAATAAGAATTTGAGTTTATTGCCAAGCTCTCATTACTACTCCTCCTCTAAAAAAATCTAGAAGGGACAATAATCGTGCCCTTAGCACACCAGCTTTCCTTTTATTTTTCTACTAAATACCAAACGTTATTGCAGTCATTTAACTCCCTTAATTTCATGAACTTCCAAAGTCATCTGGCTTTATGTTATTTATACAAAGTTCTCTCAGTCCTGAGGGGTTTTCTTTATCCTGAGTACTTAAAAAATTAAAGGAGATGAAGAGACAACTTTGCAGTCATACCATGGTTAATGATAAACTTTTATTATTAGCCTCACCCCAGAAACTAAATACAATTTTTACTTAACCTTCAAAAAAACCCAAACCCCACACTTCTTCAGATTAGGACTTCAAATGCTAAATAAAAGCCTAAAAGATAGTTCTCCTTCATTTTTTCAAAGGAATGTCATCATGGAAACATACTGTTACTAAAAAAACTCTCCAATTAGAACAATTTCTAAAATCATTTTAACACCTCAAATTTAACACAAAATCTATGGAACAACAGCTGTTCTAAATTCAGGAAGAACTTCAGAAGCATTCACTTTTGAATGTCTATAAATGAAAATTTCTACTAAGCTTGCATTATTCTAGCTGTACAGAACCGTGCAAATGAAGACAGTGCCATAACTAAAAAACCCCACTACTCTCCTTTATTATCTTATTTTTAATTGAGAGAGTTAAATGAAAAACATGTTTCTTCTTAATTTATATTTTTTAAAGAAAAATATTAAGGATTGCACTGGGTAACCTCATACTTTTCATATTTAATCTAAACTGATGTCTGTGTTAAGCTGTATCGGCTCTACCATGTGTTTGTCCACTGCTCAACAGAGAAAAGGATAACAGCAATGGACATAAGCAGCACCCCACACCTGTTAGCAGTAGTACTCCTAACACATACACCAAAAAACATTTCCAGCTCAGGATTTAAACGACAGTTTCTTCAACAACACTGCTGAAATACAGGCAAAGTACTGTAACTCTGAAAACAGCCC
>Ga0181612_103747_pt1 | contig 17464 bp, 11 predicted proteins | sample HoacroProtozoa21_FD_119630 | JGI IMG/M metagenome (GOLD analysis project Ga0181612, IMG submission 119630) | Hoatzin crop microbial communities from Cojedes, Venezuel. Combined Assembly of Gp0051906, Gp0051904, Gp0051908 | reverse complement strand
TCTGGAGATATTCCAGACCCACCTGGACAAGGTCCTGTGCAGCCTACTGTAGGTGACCCTGCTTCGGCAGGAGGGTTGGACTAGATGACCCACAGAGGTCCCTTCCAACCCCTACCATTCTGTGTTTCTGTGATTCTGTCTAACAAACACCTTTCCCTCTTGACAAAAAGACTTCCTTCTACCTTTAGTAGCTCCAAACAAGGCAGCAAAAGACTCATCGAGTGGCACCACGGGAGGGGCGATGCCACACCTGCACAAAATCTGACCCAGACTTCCTCGTCTCCAGCTCCAAACACAAACCTGGTCCTCAGGTGTGTGCTCTGCAGTAACACTGAGGTCCCAAGCAGCAGTCTGGTGCTGGGATTCAGCTGCATGGACGCATCTAACTGGAGCAAATGGACTCTTACCACCTGGTATTGGTGGTCTCCACCTGGATTGCAGTAGACCTAGATGGAGCTCTGAGCAACCTGGTCTGGTGGAAGATGTCCCTGCTCATGGCAGGGGGGTTGGAACCAGATGATCTTTAAGGTCCCTTCCAGCCCTTACCATTCTATGATTCTATGATTTAGGCTTGCCGTACTACAGGCTGAGGAAGACAACTCTAGCAGTGAGGGAAGGGGAAGTTCTGCCATCTATATGACACCTGGCAGCTCTCAAAGAAGGTGGATTTTTTTTGTTGTTGTGAAATGAAAGTTACCAATGATGTTTTAGGGTGTGTGTGGAGAAGTTGGCCTGGTGTCTTTTCACAACGTGCGTAGATTTTTCAGCACTGCTGCCTCTTTTATGAGCACTGAAATTTGCTCGTGCTTTAGTGGAAACCGAGCGAGATGTTTTACTATTTCAATTACTAGACAAAGCGAAGTTGCCAGTATTCATAGTGAAGAAACTGCTTCCACAGAAGCCTAAAAGGAAAAATAAGGAACTTGGCTCATCATCTGTGCCATTGAAGTCATGTTTGTCAGTAAAATGGTTTTAAAGGATGCCATATTTGGTTAGCTAAGCTGAAGTGAAAAGCATTACCTGTATACATAGTGCTCTGTGAAGCTTCATAATAAAGCAGACAGGAACAGAAATAATTGCTCCAAGATTAGCAATATGTGACATCTAAAGGGAGGATTTAACTGGTACTGTATGATTCATGGCAGTGGCAAAGGATGGGGAACTAAGGAAATAATTGTGGGAAGCTTCCTGATTTTATAATGGATTCTTAAAGTAGCATTCGGTTTGTTTTTACCAAAAAAAAAAAAAAAAATGTGTTTTATCCACTGCTGGGGATGCTGTGCAACCTCCCCTCTCTCTGGGGCCAGGACACATGAAATATTGATGCAATGGGAGATATTTCTGTAACACCTTTGACAGAGTACTGTGGGGTAGGTCTTTTCATCCCTTTTATGTCTGATGTGAGTTCTAAAGTTCTGTCCTTCAGCCAGCCAAGTTGAGTTCCCTGAGGAAGTGGAATCTTCATCAAGTACTGGGGGCCGTTCAGTTAAGTGCTCTAATTCAGGAGATAAAAAGGGGAGCTAAAGCTTTGTGAAAGTTGTCAGCCTGTGTCTGATTTGAAAAGGCAAAGGTAGGCTGCTTCAATAAGCAAAAAAATCCCTCGCACCTCTTTCTTTCTGTTTTCTCGGGCTGCCTTTTTAGCTTCGGGGAGCGACAGTCTTACAGCAGGCCTTTGAGCATCTTTGCAACCGTAAGATGTATGTAGGTATGTATGTAAATGAAAGTTTAAGATTTGCAGAAGGCAATAAATCTTGTGTCCATTTGCCTTGCAAAATTTCTTATCCACAGTTGGTGAGTGGGAGAGTGTATTTGTTACTGGCAGAGCCTGTCAAATCTGCAATACACAATTGTTTTAAAGAAAGTGATGTTATAATCCGACTTTCTAGAATGTTTCCCAGTACTAAAAATTTTAAAACAAATGCACTTAGTTCAGACTGGAGATTTTGCCAAGATCAGTTCTCGTGGCTGGGAGCTGGCAGGGTTATAGGTGTTATTAGAGATTCATTATACTGATGGTGTAATGCAAAGTTCTTTCAGTCACTGAAACTATTTCTCCTGATCCCTTTATGTGGAAAATTTTGATCAGCCTTTCTAGCTTGCCTATCTTAGCAGTACATGATGTAACTTTTTAATTATTTTTTATTATTTAAAGTCAACTTTCTGTATTTTTTCTTTATATATATATTTATTATTATTTTTATATTCAGTGTCAGATTAATTTTGGGAATGTGCGGTGATCCTTGTTTTCAGGATGAGCTGTTATTCTTCCCTCCTACCTCACACCTCCGGTATGTATGACTTGTGAGTAAGCTTCCATTTCTGCCCTCTTTTCTTTGAAGCTGGCAACCTTATCTGTGCTTCGTGCTATGCATGTGTGCATAGCTGCAGCATGCCTGTGCTGTAGAAGCTGTTTACCATGACTTCTTCCAGTGGAAGTTATTTATGTTGATGGTATATGACACCAAGGAATTGTCTCACCAAGCAATATTTCTTATCATATATCCCTATCAGATATGATTGCAGATGATCAGCCAGTCACATGTTGCAATTCTTTTTCATTAACATGAAGATTTTGTGTTTATTCCTTGCTGCAGGAGGGCATCAAGAGTGTTTTCAGTGATGAAGCTTAACTCTGTCCTGTACAGCCAGAAGTGGTTAGGAATTATATTACTGTATCATTCTACCATGCCATAGGTGTCAAAAAAAAAAAAGATGACATTTGTTCCTCTGACATGTGATGGCTCTGTTATATCTTGGTGAGTTTTATTATTTAGTCATGTAGATTAGGCATAGTAGTCATCAAGTAGATTGCATGATTTTGACCCGCTTTATTGATTCCTAGAAGAGGAAAATCTAGTCAGTAATTCTCCCTGACTCTCAGGATTTGAAAAAGTACCTAGCAAAATGGTTGTTCTATATCTTGGACTACTCATGTGCCTTTACAAATGGTCATATATTGTTGTTTTGCCTACTCTGCACTATTACTATTCCTTATCCTACTGTAAACAGGATGTTGTAGGTAAATTGTATTTTTGGCTCAAGTAACAGACAGTTCACTTGAGTTTACTGTCCTGTTTGTAAAGGCAGTATCAACATGGAAGTTTGCTCCAGAATTTTCTTTTGATATTTCTTTATTCCAAATGAATACTACTATTAATTCTTTGTCAATGAATCCAAGTTGTCCCATGACTTTTTCCCCCCCCCCCCCCCCAAAAAAAAAAAAAAGGATGCCTTCATTACAGAAGGGCTGGGAGCAGCTGGTGAGAGGGGAGGAACTTGTTCTTATTCTGGTAATACTCTGAAGGTCTGTACTCAGTGCAACAGGAAGAGAACAGATAAATTTAACTGTCTTTACTCAGCCACGGGTGAATTTTTGAAGAAGGACAGCTGTTGTGCATAGGAACTGAGGTATGCACCTTTAATAACGTGAGCCCTTTTGGGGATTTATGTAAATGCCACATTTTTAGTAAAATGTTAATAGGAGGATGTTAGTAGGACTGTTTAGGTTTTGGGGGAGTTTTCAGCCTACATTTTAAGTAATGCTCAAAAGTTACAACAGGTGTCTCTTAACAGAAGGTCCAAAACCAGGTTTAGTTGGGAAGGATTATTTTGGAAGAAAGTTGGTAAATATGTAGCTTAAATTCAAATGTGCATCCTTGCGTAACAAAGATTTTCTCAATCAGTTCCAGAAGCCTGTGGTTCTTTGCCATGCGTGGAAGGCCCACCCAGGTGAAAGATCTGTGTTTAAATCTGTGTTTAAACTGAGAAGATGTGTTCATTTCTCTCACTGGTTGCTTAAGCCATGTCTGACAGCACTGGATAGTGAGTGCCTGAACCCTAGCTCCTCCTTTTAAGAGATGCTATAGCAGTAACGGCAACTGAGTCACCAAGTGCAGTCAGTGATTCAAATATGACCCTTAGTGCCTAGACTAATGCTGTCTGAAATAGATTAGTGTTCAGACTAATGTTGTTTTAGGTTCTTGCTTAAAAATCTTCACTGAATTTATGTAGAGATACAGGCCTCGGACAGGAGACTAATTCCCAATGACTTTCAGTAGGAAATGAATTCCTGATTTATGTCTATGTCTTTGAAAATTCCGCCTGTTCACTTCTGAAAGAAAAGTGCAATGTTTCAAGGACGAGATTTTTTTTTTTTTAAACTACTGAATCTAATTAAAAAACAGGATAAATCACTAAAGTAGAAGTTCTTTAAAATAATGAAAGAGGATAATTAACAATCAAATAGGTAACTGTCATTTTGGTAGTTGAAAATAATGCATAGTTGAAAGAATTTCCTTGTCCTTTTTATTAAGACAGAAGAAGAAAAATCAAAGTTGTCGGGAGGCAAATTTGATTAAACCCGCTTCTTTGCCCTCCCCTCCAATAATTGGCATCATATATGAATCTTGAATCCATAGTTATATTTGAGAGAAATACAGGGTCAGTTTGTCATCTAGACTCCATATTGTCAGGCTTGAAATCTCTCCGGGAAAAATAAAGATACAACTGAAGGTGCCATTGTGGTGCCATGCCTTTAATTATGCGCATATGCTTGCAAGCATACATACATATATAAATAGATAAAACTTAAGAATGTACGTGTTTTCCAGTCTTTCACATGCAAGCCAACATGTGAGAACATCATTTGGCTCTTCTGGCTGCATATGGAAATTGCTGAGCGGAGCCTTAAAGAATCTGAAACACAAGTAATGGCGTGAGTGCCGTGGCAGATAAAAGCTGCAGTTAGGATGTGTGATCACAGCTTCTGAGAATAAACAAAAACTAGATTTAACCTAGGTAGTGTGGGAACTAACAGACTGTAGTCTGTGGGTTAGGGACTGACTAGTCCAGGGTTCTTGTGTACTTGGCCACTAAAACCTGAGTGTGAATGTACCCAAGCCAGTCACTTTGCTACAAGCATGTTACATCGGTTTGCAGGACAATTAAGGACAGTTGCAACCCATATGGAGATTTTTTTTTTGGTGCAGTTTTTTTTTTCTCTGGAGATGCAAATCTTGCTGGTGTTCTTTAGCTAAGCACAGTGGCTGGGTGTGAATTTTACTCCCATTCCATGAGTTCCAACTCCGTGTTCTAAAGCAGTGAGCAGTAAAGGCTAAGCAATTAGCTTATAAGCATCAAATCTCTTTCCCTCACAATTAGATACTCACCTGAGAGGCTTCATGTAACAGACTGCAATTTGTTTTAATTTCCAAGCAATGAGTAGGAACGCTTGATTACTTACTGGGTTTTATTCCAGCGGCTATAAATTAGAACTCTAACACATGAATTTAACAAAAAAGTATCCCCTTGAGCCGAGGCTTCTATAAGAATTTTGTATGTGAATTCCAGGATTACATATGTGGAGACACTGAGCTGTGTTATTAAACATGTCAGTTCTGAAGAAGTTTAACTTGATTGTCTTCTATGTGGATACTTTCTCTTCCCAATTGAATTACATCAAACCAAGTAGAGCTCTCTTGATTCTGACCAAGGATGTTCACACAGCCTCTAAATGTAGTCTAGTTAATCTGCTTGAATTCCACATGTGTGGGTTAATTCCACATGGATTAATTTTCCTGAATGCCGCCAGGTAGACAAACCAGTCTTACCGACTTTCGTCTGTTTACCGCTAGCACTGATGCTTGGATGCCTGTCTGACAAGTACTGAGGAAAGTTAGTGTTGCTTCTGTACTCTGTACCAGCTCTTGTCCACAGGAGTTAACCAAGTGAAAATGAGTTACCCTGTATCTTCTTGCAGCTGTCAGTTTTGTCTTCAATGTGGTGCTCGGCTGAGAATACCAAATTTGCTCCTATGCTCACTGACCTTTCCTCATCAACTTCCCAGGATAAAAATGAGTGGTGAAAGGCTAGATGGAAGATGCAAAGTAAGAATTACTCCAAAGTAAATGTGCCTATTGGGTAACTATCTTCTTAATGTACTTTATATAAGTGCAGGCGCATGCTTTAAAAATAAACAACATGAGCATGAGAGATTCTTTGAAGCACAAAGAGAAACAAAATCATGTTTGATATATTTACAGAAGTATGATTTGCAGCCCACACAATACCCGATTGCTCTGGGACTGAAGGCCTCCCATATGGAAGTAGGGGGGAAGAACAGCACAGACTCCTGTTTGCAAAGGCTGCATTTATGTTTTTTATTAAGATATCCTCCCTTTTTTTTCATTATGGACTTTTTCTTCTGCAGTAATTCTAAACTAGATTTTCATGGTGATATCAAGGAAGGTACCTATATGTGAGCGGGAAGGAAGAGAAGATTTGAAGACGTGTTACTGGTAAATATCTTCTAAAAAGGCCCGTTTTGAAGTAATCCCCCCTCTTCAGTGTTTGCTTCTCATACGTTGAAGTTTGTTAGATTAACCCTTGGAAGGTTGTGCTTTTGAGGAGGTGAAGAAGTTTGGGACTTTCTTTTGTTATTATTATTTTTTAATATCCGTTTATTTTATTCTTTTCAAGTACTGAACATAGCTGCTTCATCAAGGCTTCTTTACAGTTGTGTGTTCTTAAACTGGTGGTTGGTTTTGGTTTTGGATAGAAAAATAGAGAATATTCTTTCTCCTCATACAGTGAGGTCAAAATAGAAATACAGAATCAGACTTGCATAAAATTATAAAAAGTGGACCCATTTATACTGGATTTTTTTTTTTTCAATAAAAGTGATGAGATGCTGAAAGCCAGATCTCTGCAGCGATGAATGTTGATCACGCAGAATTGACCACAGAACCACAAAAAGTGACGGTAATGTGTAACTGGCACTGTCCTTACCAGGCCTCATTTGTAATGCTTTTTTCAATAGTGTAAAATAACTTTTCCACTTTTTACAGTTTAGATTGTGTCTTTTCCTCACTTGTTTGACTGTGTTTCTGTCCCTCAAAGGTTTTTTGAGGAATAGAACTTAATATGGCATACAGTGTGTTTATGTTTGTTTCTTTTATTTGCACATGATAATCACCAACTATCTCAGCAAAGATCTGGGAATAGTTTCTTAGCTGCAGCTGCAGAGGAAGCAAAAAAACACTGTATTTGCATGTGTCCTATGTATATGAGCTTTTAAAAAAAATCCATTTCTCAGCATCTGTTGTAACAGAAGATAATTATTTTATTTTAAAAGCAAATCTCTGGAGTCAGGAAAATTTTTGCCCACAACAACTCTTTTACAGCTATTATTTGTGCCATTTAAAAGTAGTGCTGTTTCAATCAATGCTTGCTGTACTAGTTGTGAAAGGGAAGACTTTATCAATGACCACCATAACAAGCAGTGTTGTCAGTTAAGTGCAACTGAGCAAGTGCCCAGTGCTGCAGATTTGGGACAGAATGAGTTACAGACTTGCTGCAATTAAAACACTGGGCGTGTTTTAGTTTTCGTCTTGGTTAGATTAGTGATGGAAATGTAATTAATTTGGTAGTTCAAGAAAATACATGCTGATTGCACAGTGGTTTGCTGCAGCGGATATTATTATTTGGGCTCTTTGTGTGAATTCTAGACTGGATTAGTAGAGGATGCTACAGTAAGGCAATTGGCTGCATTGATAAAGTTCTACCCTCTGTATACTGCTAATTGAACTCAGAGTCTCTATTCTTCGCATTCTTCAAAGGACTGCATTCCCTCATCCTCCTGATGCATGTGGTAGTATTGGAATTGCCTTGCTGGGTTGGAGAAGGGGCACGGAGATCATTTGATCACATGTGGATGTTGACATCTGGCTTTACTGAAGTGTTTGAAATATCCTTTGGAAGGTTAGAATTAGTGTTGAAAGAATAATAAAATAGATCAAATTTTGGGTCTTCTAAAAATAATTACATAGCTGAATCAGAAATAGTAATATATATATAGTAATATATACAATATATAGTATAAAACCAGGTGATTTCAAGTCTATGAAGTCAGCTTGTGGAAACTGTAATAAGGAGTTTCTCTGAACCTTTTGTTGAGGCAGAGGCTCTCTAAACAAAATCCCATTTAAGCAATGCTGTGCTATGTGCTGAATTTTTAGACACAGCTCTTCTGAAAATAGAAAGGGAAGGAGAGAGAACAGAAGAAAACAGTAATAGCACAGATTGCTTCTCAGCTCCCTCTGTTATGAGCAGTTTGTGGACAGGTGTTCACTGTGCTTTCTAACACAGATGAAGCTTGTTGATCAAAACCAATTGTGATTATAGGTGTTGTCATCTTTTCCTCTCAATTCCGCTTCCACATAATGTTTAGATACTGTATTGCAGCCACAGATCCTTTTGGATCATTAGGGCCACAGTCAACGCTTTAGTTTACTACCAATCTTTTAACTGTAATGCACAGTTTGACACCTGCTGATCATAACAGTCAGAAATCCCATTTGAAATCTGTGCACTGTCCCTCTACAACCATATTGTGAAAAATAATTCTTCCCTGGGAAAGTTCATGACCAAATAATAAAGGAAAGTTGAACAAAGAATTAGGGGTAAGCTAGTACTATCTCATTATGTAGATGGGCAACTGAAACAATTCTGATTTGACCACATTGTGTGAGTCTTGACCCAGAGTTATAGATAGAACTTGTATCTCTTGAGTCACAGCCCCCTGCTGTTGCCAGAAAACCATCATTGTTTTTAATCTTAATGTGTCAGTTGAGAAAGTTAACGAGGAGTTTCTATGCCACTGAAAGTTGCACTAAAGTATAATTGCAAACACTATGGAAGGTCAAACCAGAGAAGGAAGTGCTGTTTTACAGTTCTTTTATTTGAATTCATTGCTTGATCATTGTAGAAATTTCTGTACTTCAGTGCCCAAAGCTGTGCTTGTTCGTTCACCTGGTCAAGCAAGTGTTTCTATAATCATCATTGTCCTACCTAAGTACTAGATCAAACAGTAGCGGTTTAAACCTTTTAATGTTATATTTGAAATTCATTTTGTGTTTTTTCATTAGTAATCCCGCCTGATTGATTACACATTTCTGAGTGTTTTAAAGCCATGTACTACCTTGTCTGTATAAATACTTCCCATTAGAAAATACTTTAAAAGTTCTGAATTATGTTTGTTGCCATAGCAATACTCAGCTAAAGATTCATGGAATGGCTTTTTATTTTCTTCCTATCATAGGGTAATTCACAAGGGAGATTCTAAATCTATTTCAAATACAGGGGATTTGCCAGGACTGAGACTGGAGAGAAAGGGAAGGAAAAAAATTGTCTAGAGTTTAAATCTGTTTCTGGAGCACCGAAGGGTTATACAGCGATGGGAAGGCTGATGGTTTTTGGTTGTACCCTGTATTTGGGTTCCAGGGGATCTTCTCTAAAAGCTAAAACTGATATGGAAAAGAAGCACCTGCAGAAGAAATCAGTTTTCTTTGTCTATTCTTGTTTTCCCACCTAAAATATGATGTACACTTCTATTTCTTCCTTTAATCCCTAAGAACTTGACATGGTGCCACTCTTCTTGGAATTCTGAAAGCAGAACGGGCAAAAACTAGACTCTGAAATTGTCTTTTGTAACTAATATCTCATCATCTGTCTTCATAAATCCGAGTGGTGCTCTGTCAATATCTAAGTTTTTGTTGGAGTGTCAGCAATTGCAGCCTTAGTAAACATCTGAAACCCCTCATAATGCTAAATTTTTTAAGTTTAATCGGAGTTTTGTTCCCAGTTTCAAGACTAGTAGGAGGCCTTGGAAAAGTGTCTCAAGTGTCTTCGCACTGTTTTGCTGAATGTTTCCAGACTTGGCTGGTTGCAGAACACTGGACAAAAAAGTCTTGATTAACTGTGTGATGTTTCATATTTTGTTATTGAATACTTAATTTAACAAGTGTGGTAATTTACAATGAGATGTCAGTATTTTTTTTTTGCTTTTATGGAGGACTGCACCGCTCAAAGTCTGAAAGAGCTGTTTGAATTTCATATGCTCTCAAGAGCAGCTGCTGTTCCCACAGGCCCAATGAACTATAGGAGTGTAATGAAGTGGGGACAGTATTGGATTTAGGGGGAAATAGCAAATCAAGTTGAGTATTTTGTCTGTATCAGTTGATTACAGAAGTGTAAAATAGGGTAATGTATGTTCTCGGGTTTTTTGATTGGAAGAGGTAAAGTTCGAACAAATACTACTGTAAACCACGCTTGCTTTTGCTCCTGTTCCAACAGTGTATCTTTTTTCCTCTTTTTAGCTGAAAAAAGAAACAAAACTTCCCATTGTTCTAGGAAACTCTATTTAAGGTTTTGTAACATTGTATTTATTTCAAGGGTTAATGGGGGCTGGGGGAAAACATTAAATGCTACACTTCGTGGAAGCTCCACAGCTGCTATCAGAATCCACGTGCAAACTGAGAAAAGAGATCAGTCCTTGCAGCACATTCTCATGTCAGTTTAAAAATCAGAAGGTTGCTAAAAAAACATAGAATTTTTAAATAGATTCTTATTTACATGTGGGGTTTTGAGCTGTTATGGTTCAATTCTTCAAGCTCTGAAAGCTCTTGTGATTTGGAAGAAGAAAAACAAATATCAGGCAACTTGTAGTAATTGCAGGAGCTGCAACACTGAGATAACAAAATATTCAGAATGCAGTTCCTTTTCACTTAGACCGTAGTTCTGCAGACACATAAACCACACATTCACTTTAGTAAAGCAAGAAATCTTGTAGAGAGTGAATGACTCTTGGTGGTGACGTTAAGTATTTGAAAACGTGTTGTCAGGATCAAAGCCGTAGCTATCTAGCCTTTGGTTTCAAGGACTTGTGGATATTTCTTTAAGATACCAACAATTTAGTGTACTCTGAACTAATGGAAGACCTATTGTAATATACGAAATGTGGGAAATCTGATATTTGATTTGTTTCTAGAAAATTCAGGACAGCTGTTACACATTGTTAAATGAGGTTATTGTTTAAATCTACAGTAAGAAATGTGAAGAATGGACGTTGCAAAGTGCAGACAAATCCAGAAAATGACTGTAAAAGTTACATTGATGGGTTTATACCTTTTCCCTTATGAGTTCCAGAACCAGAACAAGTTTATTGAGTTTGGAAGTTAGCCAGTGTAAAATACAGAAAAACTCCAAGGGCAGGATCTCGAAGCTCAAGCTCTGTTCTTCCTGGTTCATGTATAACTAGAAATCCTTTCAGTTTCCTAAAGTCATCATCTGGAACCAAATCTCCCTTCCTACTATAAACTCTCTGTGGGCAATTCGACATTGCAGGAATGGTGTCTGTTTATCTGTTTCTCTCCGCCTTGAGTTGAGCAAGAATCCAGTTTGCTACAAAATAATTTTCCCTATCACCTAAGTCTGCAGACATCTGTCAATTCCAGAATGCAGATCAGAATTGCATCCCTGCTTTCTCTCTAAAAAGCAAAGAAAGATGGGATTCAAAACCATGGAAATAAGTACTGGGCCTTTATTATTTACCATCCTTCCTTAATCTTTTAAAATTCACATTTTTAAACTTTTCTGTAGTAAAGGCTAGAAGCTACTTCTCAGTAACAGTATAGAGTTTTATTCAGTGGTTTTTTGCAGTGTTTGTATGATTTGTAGAAACTGAGGATCAGAGTTGAAAATTGCCACCACCTAGGAGACTTAATAATATAAGTGCTTCTCTAAAGTAAAACACTGGACATGTCAAATAATAATGTGATATATGAAGTGTAGGTACTTCCTTGTTTCAGTTGTAGCTCTTCCTTCCCCTTCCTTCCAGGAAGGAGGTTTCTGACTCAGTGCCCATGCCTGAGAGCAAGGGAGGTTGAAGATTGGGAGGGAGGAAGGGCATAAAGACTCTCCTGGATTCTGGATGATTCTGTTCTGGTCAAACCCCAGGAATAAGTGAAGTTTTGACCCTTCTCAGGGATGGGAAAATGCTGTTGCTTACTAAGGACTTCCAGCGAACTTGTGGATGTGATCTTGGAATGGCTGGGGGAGGTCATATAAAGCAAAAGATAGGTGTAATGGGAGGGGGCGAAGAGGAGGGTGAAAAAGTGACTAGACTGAGCAGCAGACAAAAATGGGAAGGGAGAAGGATAGAGATGGGCAAATAGAAGGCACTTTGAAGTTAGCAAATCACTGTCCCTCCCTCTGGCATCTATGTATTATTTTTGAGAAAAATGTGATCTGCAGACCTCTCTTGTTCTTTGTGCCTTAAGCCCTTGGTGCACCTCTCATGCAGTTTTCCTACATCCAGCTAGTTTAGAGGTGACACTGTTAGATTTTGCTAGGGTATGTGAACTCTCGTCAACTGTTCTCTATGCAGTATCCTACATCAGTAAATTGCAAGGGTAGTGTTGGTAAAGAACATGGTGAATTGAAGACAGGCATATTCAAATTATTTTAAGGAAGTTTCTCCATTAACATGGCTTGTTGTGAGTTTGTGGTGTTGTTTTGAAGAGGTAAATAAAAAGTGATGCTGGAATGGGATTCTGTGTTTTGTGAGTCTCCTTGTTCTGAACAGTAAAGGCTTGCCCAGTCATAGGTGCTATGTAGTGTATAAATACTGATCACAGTAAAATATTACATAAATTAAATTGCATAAATATCAATAAATTAAACATTTGTATCAAGAAATCACTGAATTCAAACAGCGTAATTCTAATGGAATGAAATGTGTGACATGGAATGTCGTAGAACCTATTTTGAAAGCACAAGCAGAATAAGAAATATTTTTGAGTTTCTGAAACATTTAAAAAGACTTAAATAGTCTGAGTAGCTATACTACCTAATTGTTGTAAACTGAAGCTGTATATTCTTCGGATTCCATGTAATATGTGCAGGTGTGTATTCATGTGTGCTTGTGTGTGTGTGTATATATGATGTGTGTGTATATATATATTTTGATTGTGTGTTTGTATGTATGTGTTTTTCTTTACTACATCTCAGTTGTTGAAAAATGTTATTACCAAATCACAGAAAATAAAGCTTGTGGCAGCATCCACACAAAACTTATGCTCCTTCTGCTGGCAAATGTGAATTCTAGAGTGATCCCACCCATAGAAATAGGTTGACAATTATTGTTCTGTGTTTGATGTAATCATTTTAGTAAAGCATGAGTGAGGAAGTATATGAGATTGAGCTAATTTCAATTTTTATTATAGGTACTATGGAGAAAAATAACTTTGTCAAAACCAAAAGAATAAAAGTGCTAAGAGAAATAACCACTTGTGTTTGAGCCTTGAAAGCTGATTTATGAGTAGTGTTTCTAAAAATCTGGACTCATCTATTTAAGTTTGTCGTTGTAACCTAGTAGATGATGGGTAAGTATGGCAAAGAGTTTTGACCTATTTGCCTCCAAACTTGAGTTGACTGAGGCTCTTTTTCCTCAGTGATTAACTGAGTCAGCAGTTTGTTGGCAGTTGGTGGCAGCAACTTTGGATGCAACTTCGTCAATCAAATTGGGCCATCTGTCTCTGTCATGTCACTCTCTCTTGAAATGTACTCTGCCAAACTCCTAAAGGGCAGCCTTGCTTCCATTCACAGAAGTTTTGCAGGATAGAAAGAAAGAAGGTGGTACGGCAGTTCTTGGTGACGATTCAGTTTTAGATTGCCTTAAACTGATTTAAGATTTCAGCCATTATTATTGTGATAACTGTTGCAGAGCAGATTGTTTCTCTTTGCTGTACCAAGAAGGGTAGAAGGACCTGTGCCTTTGGATTTCTCCATGGTTTACGTTGGTCTTTTCTGAGTTTGGGTTGCCTAGGTTTTGTTTCCTACTTGAGTAGAAGTTGAACTACATATGCGAAGTAAAACAGCATCAATATGGGATATGCTGTGTATTAAATAGGTGTGTCCAACAGGCGCTGAATGGTCAGATTGCTTCAGCTGAAGGAGTGAGCTGAGAGTGTCTCCAGCATCCTGGGTGAATGCACAGCGCTACTGGACAAAAGGGCTCCTTTTCTTCATCTCCTCCTCCAAGTATGCAGAAGCATCAAACATACCTTCCATTGTGTCACCTTTTCAAGTTTGGTTTTTTTTTTTCATTGATCTCAAGTGAACTTTTTTCTGAAGTTTAGATACTTGACTGTCAATTATTTACACAACTTTCACTACCAACACCAGTTACTTAAAAAATTAAAAAATAAAAATGAGTCATACCATACAGTATCATGTGGGTTTGGTTGTTTATTTTTAAAGCAGGCTGCATTTTATTTTTCTTTTAGTTCAGAGCCCGTATGGCGCATATGGGTTACATTTTCATGATATGTTCAGACCCATACCATATAGATACTTTTGAAAAATGAGATTGTGCATTAACCCAACTGCTTGAGTGTTTTATGTTAAAGAAAAGAGATTTTCAGTAAAGCCATGATTACAATGATTTGTCTTGGGCATTTTCCCCTGTTTACCTGTCAGTCATCTGCCATTACCACCACCCTGCTTGAGGCTCATGCTCTAGATTTATTGAATATCCTTTCTGTGGAGCTGATATATAAATCTGATTGTCCTAAAAAGAGGTGATAGAAAAGAGCAAGAAAGAAAAAATTATATCTTACAGGTGCAAAAACTGAAGTGACTATATCTCATCTAGTATTACATGAGTTAACTCCTGTCTTGGAGAACCAAATGCCCTTGCAGACAGCAATAAGAATTTCTAGGAAGAGAGGCTAGGCCACATGACAGACCAATTGTCAGCCGTCTGGTGTATGAAGTTGGGTGAATTACCAGCAATCCCAGAGGGAAACGCAAGTTGGCAAGTCAGTAACAACACACCTTATTCTGCAGGACAGGAGGTGGATAACTTTCTTCTCTAACAGTGAAGAGCTGAAGTGAACATATGAAATGCTCAACGAGAACGTAAGGAGTGGTAAAGGGATCAGTTCGGTTTCCTCAGCATTAGTCATGAATACATGTGTCTTGTTCCTTTGTTTAAAAAATTTTATCCTAGTCCTGAATTGTAGCCCAGATGTTCTGTTCTTCCTGGCTGATACACCTAGAAAAGGCAGGTGCCTTCACGGACAGTATTGAATGCAGTGATTCTTAGCATACCTGTAACTAACTGCCACTGACAAAACTGTTGGGCCTGCTGGACCTTGTAGGCTATGCTTAGAGCTGCTTGCCTTTGCTTGAAGAGAAATCTTTCTGTTGGCAGAAACTGTTCATTTTCGAATGCAGGGAAACTGAATGCTGGGTGTCATTGTATTAGTATTTGTCTGTTATAGGGGCCTGACTATAATTGGAATTGCTCAAGAATCTGGGGCAGCTGAAGGTGTGATAAGCCTAAAGGGACTTTTGTAGTTGTGATAGAAAACAGGTGCATCATTATGTGTTGGTCCTTGCATATCTATTTCATACACGTTATCAGTTATCTTGTAGAAAAAAAATTGTCTGGCAGGTCAGGAAGTTTATTTCCTTACTTTAGTGACCTGACCTGTTCATTCCTATTTTATGCAGTGATTGCATTCTTTTCTTGTCTGTCATTCCCAAGGGAAAGTTTTTTGTTGACTAATTATGCCCAGGAGCATATGGTTGCAAGGCAGCTTCATGCATGTTTCTAGTAACCTTGCCCTTGAAAAGGAGTTAAGCAAGCCCCCATCTCCTGGGAGCTTGTTCTGGGGAATGCACACTATTTCCTTCTGTGTAATAGGCATGAGAATGTTGCGGGTGCTCAGGAGGGCCCTTGGTTAGTCAGGTGGCTGTCTGATTCTCCCGTGGTAACTAGTCATTATTTTTATTTTCTTTGACGTGAAAGAACAGAGGAGAATTCTTTAGCTTGTTAATTGTTTACGAACATGAGAAAAACACAATGATGAGAGTGAGAGACGAATAGAGGAAGGAATGTTTTTTCACCTAAGGCTTTCTCCAAAAGCTGGACAAATAGGCAAAATCTAGATTTTTATCTTGTGCCTGGATGATTTTGCATTTGGAAAATTGTATTTCAGTTTAGAAACTGATTCTGGTAAACTACATGATTCTAGATAGCAAGGTGGAAAAATAATTAGCTGAGCTATGTAAGGTCTTCCTTACTTAGCTTGATATTTGGTGATAATACAGCAACGTTTACTCAACACGTTCAGTCCATCCAGGATTTCTGGGGAAACTTGTCATTTTTGCTAATGCAGGTATGGCTTTTATTTTAACCTTGGGAGAAATAGTGAGCTGCAGAAAGTCCTGCTGCTTGAATAGCTGCAAAACTAAATAGTACAGAGTTACTAAAAGAGACTATTATGCAGAACAGTGACTAGAAGCTCTGCTATATCTTGGAGTGAGAAGCAGACTTATTCTGGGGAAAAAAAATTATGGACAATCAAAGGACTTGTCTGTGCTCATAAAATGGTAATCAACATAGTCAGTGAAGTGGGGTGTAAAACACTGCGGGACATGCCCACAGTACTTCGCTTTGCATTCGATAATTTCTAAAACAGAACTTATTTATCACCAATTCTGTTATAATGCATTTAGCAAGAGAAGGCAATTTGACTTGCTCTTATGGATTGAGTTTGCCTGCCAGATTCCAGATCCGGGAGTCCTACTTTCCTTTCATGGGGATTTTCTGGTATGCTCTTGATTTGTTTGAAACCATCCAGCCAATTACTACTGTTGCTGTTTATTAGATCTGCTGTTTGTGTTTTTAATGAGGATAGTCAATATAGCACATTTATCACATTACCCAAATTCCTTTATAATGGGGATTGATTTTTTGACGAAAAAGCTAGTCACAGGGATTTCCTGTTACTGTCAATGTATGATATTTAAGTTTGAGTTTAAGCTGTACTAGTTTATGAATTCTCTAATAATTTGGTTTGTAAATACTATTGAATCCATTATAGCATTATCAGTAATGCATAGGATAATGAGGGAAGGAAAACATTTTTAATATTGCTCCCTTTTTTCATTTACTCATACATTTTCAGGATAACAGGTTTTTTTTCTTTGTTGCTTCTTATTGGGTGACAGTTCGTAAAATGTTTCAGTTGTGTGACTGTTTTACTGCTGAGTTGCAACTGGATAGGGTGCTAGATAATCTCATCTAGGCTCCCTTTCCCATGGAAGTTTGGATCAGATGATCATTTGAGGTCGCTTCCAACCTGAGCTGTTCTATAATTCTGTGGTGCCACGTGAGTTAATAAAAATGTACTTTTTTCCACAGTAAAAAAGCAGAATAGAAAGTACAATATATTTTCATCCTTTCAGTGTGGGTAACAAAAAGATGGCAGACACTGGCATGAAGTTAGTGCTTGTTGAGGTCTGTGTATATAACCAAATTTGGAAAGAAGGCATATAGTAAAATAATGAAAAAATAGAAAATAATTTTTAACATGTTCTGTGGGCTTTCATTAAGCTTTATTTTCTGTTTCTGTACTTTGAAGGACTTCAGTTCTCTGCCTTCTAGTAAGCAGCAGTTCGTCATCTGGATAGTTTGCAATAGGAATGTCATGAGGGAGGTGATTCTGCCCCTCTGCTCTGCTCTGCTCTGGCGAGACCCCACCTGGAGTCCTGCATCCAGCTCTGGAGCCCTCAGCACAGGAAAGACATGGAGCTGTTGGAGCGGGTCCAGAGGAGG
>Ga0181612_164412_pt1 | contig 17465 bp, 15 predicted proteins | sample HoacroProtozoa21_FD_119630 | JGI IMG/M metagenome (GOLD analysis project Ga0181612, IMG submission 119630) | Hoatzin crop microbial communities from Cojedes, Venezuel. Combined Assembly of Gp0051906, Gp0051904, Gp0051908 | reverse complement strand
TTATTTGTTGCAGTGTTCTTGGCACTTGGATTTTATAGTCTAGATACAGACTAGGGTGACATGCAGTGAAATGAACCCGCTTTTCCCAAAATGTTTTCTTTTAATGTGCTCGTTTAAATTGAAATTACCATAAAGATGTTACGATTGAGCAAAAGTTTAATCTTATTTTTTCTTTCTTGCTATAGCAAGAAAACCTGTTTAGAAGCAGTGGAACTAAAAATATCGTACAGGACACACAAATCATAACTGTTTGTGCGTCATTATCACATAAGTCTCTGTGTTCTTGCATGCATACTTGGAACTGTTTATTTATAAACATTTAAAAATCTTGAGATGTATGCATGATGTTCAAGGTTGCAACAATTAGTCCTCCAGAAAAGTTAGTATAATAGTATGGGTTGTAGTAACAGCTCATGAAATATGTGATGTAACCATAAAAAGCATTTAATACTCATACCAAATGTGGGTATGCGATGATTTTGAATAACTTTTCTTTGAGGACATCATTATTAGACCTGACTCCAGTAACAATATGTCTAAAATCCTAGATGGAGGAAGTCTATCATCTTTACCACATTCTGCTTTGGTGGGGCCAGCCTCATCTCCAATGGTGGGCTCAGGAGAACCGGTCTCAGTTCCTGACAACTTGCTGAAAATCTGTAAAGCAAAGCCAGTTATATTTAAAGGTAAAAACCCCAAACCCCCGAAAGACCTTACATCTTTTTGATAAGAGATGTGAAGATACGTCCTACTGCTAAACACTGCTAAAGCGGTTAGTTTTAAAAGGTTTACTATTAAAACTGTTTAATGCATACATGGGAAATTATGAAATTAATGTGATGTGTACAAACATTATTTATTTTGTAGGTCATGGAAACTTCCCATATCTTTGTGGGAACATTAACGATGTGATAGTGAGTCCTTTGTTGTACACCTGCTACAGAAATTCTCAGTCTTTATCTAGAGCGTATGAACAATACGGCGCCTCCACAATACAGCCTATTTCAGAGGAAATGCAGCTCTTACTGACTGTCTACTACCTTGTTCAGCTAGGTAAGATTATTTTATATCCAGATGGACTGCAATGAATGTATTACATGCTGGCAAATGAGAAAGGGAATATTAGGGCAGGACAATATTAAATATCCGTCTTAGGACATGTCATATTAGACAATTTCGTTCATGGTAATGAAATAAAACTAAATAATTAGTTCTTGAAGACCAGACGGATTGAAATATAATGATACAAAGTTCATCTTCTCCTATAATCTGGGACCTCAGCAACTAAAAATAAAGGAAGGAAAAGAGCTGTAGTTCACTGCTCTTGAGTACAGTCTGTGGTTTAGAAGTAGTATTATGCTGAGACAGGCAGTGCTTAACCTCTAAATATTTCTAATTACCGATACTCAGGTTCCAGTTAGGGCAGCTTTACTTCAGTATCACAAAGGCACTTCAAAATGAAAAATTCGGTTCACATCTGCTAAAGCAAATAGGCTCATGCGTGCATAAATCTACAACATGATCATCTCTAAAAAAGTACATGTTTTGAAAACAGAACTGTTTTAAACTCAATAGTTCTGTTTAATTGCTTCCTAATACTTTCCTCTTAATTTTTTTTAGCCTCGGACCAGATCCCTTTGATTGAGGATTTGGAACAAATATTCATGCGTTCGTGGCGGGAATCACACCTGTCTGAAATCCGTCAGTACCAACAGGCTATTCCACAGACCTTCCCACAGGTGCCCAGCCAGATCACACCGGTGACTTCAGCCCAGCTTCCCTGGCTGGCGGGCCTCGCAGCCAGCTCCTGTAATGACAGCGTCCATATCATTGAGTGCAGCTACTCTCTTGCTGAAGGGCTGTCAGAAATGTTTAAGCTGCTCATTGAAGGAAAATTAATAAAGACAAACTATGTGGTGATCATATGTGCCAGTAGAAATCGAGCCATTGATTCCTGCATTGTGATAACAGGTGAGACTCCAAGGGTGTATCTTCAGGCAAAACAGCGTCATTCGATGCTATGAGGGGTTCGGTTGGAGTTTCAATAAGCTGCCTCAGTAAGCAGAGCTTTGACCAGCAAGTAAAAGCTTTTGGTGAAACTAAGTTAATGCTGCACAGTTGGGTCTCTCCCCAGCAAATCACATTCTGCCTGCCTGACCCGTTTTCTCACCAAGGCAGCCCAGCCAACACCACTACAAACAAATAATGGTGAGTTACAGCACACGCAGCGCATAAAGCTCTCCTGCTCTGTGTGACTGGGATGTTACCGCGAGCAGAGGACCGAACATTTTCTTAGCTTCTACAGATGGTCTTTCAGTGTCATTCCCTTCAACAACCTGTTGAGGGCTATGCTGGTAATTAAATAAATTATTTGGGTAGCCATTCAAAGATTCATCATGAGTGTAAGATAATTGAAAATTTCTTTGACTAATTATATGCTCTTTTTATATACTGTATCAATAAATATTTCCTAAAAAGAATTTATATTCTATATCCAAAATAATTACAAAACATGTATCTATCTTACAGGTATCTGGTGCACACATGTATAGGAGAGAGAAAAGACACATCTCTGCCATTTTTGCATGTGTAGTATTCGTTTAGCTGGGTAGTATTTTTATTATGACTTAGAACATTTTTACTTCAGTTTGAAGTGCTTTCAAAATTACTTTTTTGTCTTTTAGGGAAGTATCAGGCGAGAGTTCTGTCTGAGAGCATGCTCAATCCTTCAGACTACCAAAAAGAAGTTAACTATCAGCTGGTCACAGGGAAAGTGGAAATTCTGGGGTCCTTCTTTAGCACGCTCTGCCCAGGTACCTAACAGGTTATAATGAGGCATGTTTCCAAATCCCTGAAACTTTTAAGTCAGAGAAAATAGCCGTGCTCATTACCTTTGCAGAAGCAAGACGTTATTAGAAATATGTAAAAAATGCAGGACAAAGATGTGAACGTACATTGGAATTGGAATTCCTCCTAAAAGTGTCAGTTTCTAAAATCCCTCAGTTTCATAAAATATGCCAGGAAATAGCTGAGCATATTATTTTTAGCTGTGCAAATCCATCCATATACTATGCTGGTCCATATCCACATGAATGTATAAATTCTTTTGCCCTAAGCACAGAATTCAGTTAGACCATGATGGAACAGAGTTATTTTGTTTAAGGAAGGATTTGTCCTTTCAACTAGCCATGCTGTGAATTTGATCACGATGCATGGGAAAGAGAGGAAAATTGCAGAGAGCCAGGGTTACTGGATCATTTTTTAACTGAGAATACTGAGGATTACTACAGGCAGGATTATCTGGGGATAGATCCAGCCACATGGACAGTTAAACCGTCTCACAGAACTAGAGTAAATGTAGCACATTTGTCAGTGTTAATGGAATGTCACAGTCCCCTCTGCTATTCATGTCATGTTGGTAAATCTGTACTTAGATCACAAGAACCCTTCTAGATGTGTCATGGTATTTGGAGTGGTCACTTAAGAGAAACTTGTTTTCCTTGAACCATCACGTAGTTATGTTAGCGTTTCTGCTCTTAGTATCTTCAAAGTATGGGTCTCAAAATCACTTTTGCTGTTGTTATTGTTTGAGCAGAACAAGTAAATGAACATCCTAAAAATAGCTGCCATCTGTATCCACTGGATTGCACTTCATGGGGCAGAGGCCTTTCTGAGCTCAGTGCAGGCATGTTCAAACATCTTTTCAACTGCTGAGAAAATACTCAATACTCAGGACAGGCATACTGTATTCTCTGCATAGCTTTCATCTGTAAGCAGGGTCCCTGCTGAATAGAATAGGGTAAATTTGCAGATATGCATAGTTCAATAAAACATACCTTGCTTGCTTCAGCATTGTGTGTAGCTACAAAACACCTATTTCTCTTTCAGCTTTACACACAATTATTTTTCTTACAGTCTCTCAAAAATGTTAATGTTAAAATATTTATCAGATTTTCCAAAGCTTCCTGTAATCCTTGTTAGTGAACAGTATAGCTCCGTGGTCTGAACATAAACTAAGCCAGTTTCATGTCCTTCTTGTTGCTGATTTGCATCAGGGCCTTGAGGCTAGTTTTCTACCATCCTCCAGAAACATCCCAGCCAGTGGTCTGCAGAGTTGGTCTGTCATTCCCTGACCTGATTTGCATTTCATTAGTGATATCCTGTAAAAACAGATGCAATAGAAAAGAACAAGAGGGTTGCTGTATAAAACCGCTGATAAGCCAAGGGTGGGATAACTAGCTAGCATATATAAAGCTCTTTTAGGTCTACAAAACAAAATCAGTATGAAATGCAGCTCTTATTAATGTGGATGTTTATTCCACTATCCCTTTGATTTGACAGAGGGTGACATTGATCTTTTGCTGGAGAAATTTTACCAGGAAAACCAAGGGCACATCTCTTCATCACTTTCTGCTTCAGTGAATAAACCAGCAGCACTGAATGGAACAGGAGCAGCTGTGTGTACAAGTGAGTAAGGGGGATTGTCTAAAGAGATACTTCAGATTAAGTCTCTAGATGCGCAGTTAGATCCATCTGCACAGAGTCCTGGGTGCTTGAAGGCAAAGGTCCTGAGGCAAAGAGCAACTTATGTCTTGGGATATTCAGATTTACGCCGATGGATGCTCTGCTTCTTTCCACTGGATATTATAGTCTCTGAAGCTCTCAGTCTTACTTCTGTGGTAGCAGAATGCTATGGCACAAGTTCAGTTTCAGCTCTCAGACATTTAAGAGACTTACAGGACCAAAATGCCCAAATGCATAAAGATTTCTTTGCATATTCCATATAGATTTTCATAAACTGAGACACCTGTTCATAAGCAAAGTACCTTACAGAGTAGATCAATCATTCGTTGCCAGACTATCATTTTGCTTTAGATTAGACTTTAAGCATATATCTAAACAGAATTTTGCCTTTTTCCAGGTTATGAGATTGAACGACATCAGATTCGTCCATTCCAGCTAGCAGTGGCTCAGAAATTGCTGTCTCATATTTGCTCAATTGCTGACTCCAGCACTCAAAATCTTGATTTGGGCTCCTTTGAGAAAATTGATTTCTTGATTTGTGTTCCACCCTCTGAAGTGACCTATCAACAGACTTTGTTTCATCTCTGGCACTCAGGTTCTCATTAGTTAGCTTTATTTTAGATTTACAGGAAATTGTGAAATGCATTTGTACCTGGAAATACTGACATTTGTTCCATTTGTTCAGGTATTTTATTAGAACTTGGGTTAGAAAAGGAACATCTTACAAAGCAGAAGGTGGAACAGTATGTTATGAAACTAGACACAGAAGCCCAGATTAAATTCAAAGTCTTTTTACAAAACTCTATGCAGAATCCACATACACTGTTTGTCCTAATTCATGATCACGCACACTGGGATCTAATGAGGTAAGAAAACTAGAGCTTGTTTTTAGAGAAACTATTATTGTTCGCACTAGATCTCAAGATCAGCTTTCTGATTTATCCCTTTCTTCATCTTAGTTTGCATCTTTCTGATAACTCTCTTTTCCCATGCGTTGAATAAACATGTTTTCTTTTAAGGTCCTTCATGACTTACTTATTCTTATCCTGCTTATTATATTATGCCTCAGTGGAACATTTCAGCTTTCCTTGCTCACCATTCTTACTTTCTTTCAGCCACAGCTATTGTTTTTTTGGCTGGTTGTCATTTGTTCAAAGGAAAGCTTCCCATGAAAGTACACAGAGCTCATTATCCTCTGTCAGTGTCCTCCGGGCTGTAAAACATGCAAAACCCCTCCACAGTGAGTAGACAACTAGTGAGCCAACACTGCTGCTTATTTTTTTAACTGATTGGAAATTTTCCAGTACAATGTTTTTTCTATCCAGAATAACTGCTTTATAAGAATTGAAAGCTTCTGTGGATACAGAGTAATGTCAGGTAGCCTTCTCGGGGAAGCAGGGACATTTCTATCTGATGTGTACCGAGTTCCCCGTCAGCTCACTTGCATAACTCCTTGCTTCCCTCAAAGACCCCTGTTTCCTTGGCTTCTCCGCAATCTGCCTGATGAGAAGTTGGGCTGCTTTTGCTTTCTGGCTCCTGAGGCACTGGGGAGCTTGGAGAACGTGCCGAATTCCAGAAACACCAACAGATTCCAACTTTGGGAGCACAGTAGTGTTTCTGAAATCAAAAACTATGGAATCTTGCTTGTGAAAGAAATGACAAGGTCTTGTCTTTCACACTGATTAAGAGTCATAATTTTCACCAAATCTTTATTTTTGCATGTGAGGATTTCGTATTCAACTCCTCTGTATCTTAGGAACGTACATGATGTGCTAGAGCTGTCACAGCCTTTAAGGCATTTGTTCATATAACATCCCTGAGTGGTAGGGAAGTACCTGAGTTGCTGCATAACTCTGATATTTTTTCCTCTTATCTAATACAGATAGATAAGTGACAAATATTTTAAGTGACTATTCTGCATAGCAGGATTCGTGCCACCTGACTGAAGCCGGTTAAAGGAGGTGCCTAAAACAGGAGTGTGATTGCCTGGGATTGCCCACATAGTCACACCAGAGACATGGGCATCTCTGAGGGCTGGCTTAGGACGCGGGTGGACACAACCAATTTCTGGAGCTACCTGTCTCTCTCTGCCGGTAACAGAAAGAGCTTACAGTGACTAGGCTTGGAACTTAGTCACTGTAGGTAAATGCCAAAAATTACAGAGTATGAATTTGGACTGAAGTTTTACACCAGAGCAAGGAATTGGCTGTAGGTGTTGCATGATACTGGCATTTGCCCTAACAATAACTGTTCTTCACATTCATAATAGCTCTATCACAAGTAGTTTCCCTCTGTTTTTCTGTCATACTGACTTACTGCCTGTCATTTTCTATCTTGGTTTTTGTAGGTAAGAATTACATTTTCTTAAGGGCAGCACTAACAGTCTGGCCACAGTTGCTACAGGACTCTGTATCTATTGGCAACTGCCAAATCATCCTTTATCTTTTGTATTCTGGTAGCTGTAAGGGACTGGTAATGTGCTAGCTAGGGAACTTATCAGACACGCAGAATTTCAGCAGCAGTGAAATAATTTGCATTTCTTTTCCCATCCTGCTATGCAACAAAAGCAGGGTAAAGAATAGAGTCTGAAGTTCCTTGTACATGTTTAACTTTGATTTCACATCTAAGTTAAAGCTATTCCACTGACACAAATATTTACGCTTGCTGATCACTTTGGAGAGTTTTGGGTTTATTTTTTGCAGTGCTGTGCATAGCATTTATCCTCAGACAGAACTGCCTACAGGACTTGTTGATAGACTGTTGAACTGCAGGGAGGTGAAAGAGGCGCCAAATATTGTGACCCTCCAAGTGACTTCCTTCCCCTATGCACTGCAGACGCAGCATACTCATATCAGCCCTTACAATGAGATCCACTGGCCTTCTTCATACAGCAATGTAAGATGCATGCTTTGAAGTGCTTTTGTGAGCTTTTCATAAGTTATTTTACGTTTACATACTTGGAAAAACTGTGGAGGCCCCATGGTGTTTGTAAACAAGAATGAATTTTGCATGGCATCTTTTTCTTGTTCAGTCTCTGGCAAGTTCTTTTACCCTTTTTGCTTATCCTGTCATTTCTTGCTTGTTTTCTTTATTCCTTTTATATCTTCTAAAAACTGAAGTAGCTGTGCTAAAAATCTTTGAGCTACATAAATGGAAACCATCTGAAAATCTGTCTCTAGTGTATTACTGCATAAATATATGTATATACGTGAATTTTCTTCATAAGTGTGCATATTTATTCCACACATAGCTGTTCTGTCTGTGTATATATATATGTGTGGAGAAAGAGAGAGAAAAAACAAGGAAAAATTGAGTCAAACATCTGTTCTCTCAAAAAAATTAATTCTGTTTCTTTCTCTTCTTGTTTTAATATGTCTGAGTAGGTGTATGCTTATTAGAGAATGTGATTGCAAATGTATCAGATACCTATGGTTAATCACTTGTAAATTAATAATTGATAGACTTTGCCTTTATATTTTTACTATTTCATTTGCTTTAGGGTGTAGATTTATACCATGAAAACAAGAAATACTTCGGACTGTCAGAGTTCATCGAGTCCACCCTCTCTGGACATAGTATTCCACTGCTGCGATACGACAGCTCTTTTGAAGCAATGGTCATGGCTTTGGGAAAAAGGTATGGTATCCTCCTTTGTTTAACACAGGAAATTTAGGAGGTGTGTTCTAGTGACTTGAGTTACTAGATAAAAGCCTGGGTTTTCTTTTTTTTTTCTCGCTGTCCCACAAATCGGCTGTGTATTCCATCTTTTTTTGTGTATATTTCGCCTGTAGTCTAATCAGTCTAGGCTGCCTCTTACTATGAATGAGAACACTGTTTAGCCCAATTTAGGGTGTGTTCTTGCTGTGACTGCTATATTGTAATAATCTAACATTGCCTCATCATATAATTTCAAATGTGTTATTACTTTTGTCCAATGTTACCACTCACTAACCCTGGCTGATTTTGATGTATAGAATTTGTGTATACCGCACTTGGATCACAAAGGGAAGTAGACGTATCACTGTGGTTTGTACACTTAAATCAGCAATAAAAACTTCAGAGTATCATCAGAGCTTGAAAATACATCATCGATTTTCCTTTGTCCCTGTGGAGCAAGTCTAGCATCACTGCAAAAGAGCAGTTGCACATTTCTTGCATACCTGTGGCTGTGGATGAACTCTCTGGGATCTGTAAGAAGAATGAGGCAGGACAAATAAAATCTTGAGAATTCGTATTGCTAGCTGGCAGGCTGAGCACATCCACACTTAACTTCTCGGGCTTGCTACAGGATACTTTGAAGCTCTGATCACACATGAGAGTCCCTTCTCCAAGCAAGTCATAGTTCGTCTTTTTACTGTGCACCTGGGTTTCATTCCTGTGAAAATGAGATCACAGGAAGCTATTGCATACCCACATCTCTCCCCTCCATAGACAGGGGACTGAGACAGGGTGCACCTGGGCTTGGGATCTTGGAGTGCTTATTGGATGCTGCCTACTTATTCAGTCCTCTTGGAAACAAGAGTAAGTTGATTCAGGGGTTCAGTAAGAAAACAAGAGAAACCCCACACAGCTCCTCATCCTTTAAGAATAACACATAATGAGGAATACTATTCTCATTGATAAGAGAATGTAATTTTGATTGATGATATTACTGGTTGCCTTAGCATATATTCTGTGATAAATTTTGTAACAGCAGTAGAGTCTTGGTGTCTTGAAGGGATGTTATCTTACTGGACTACTTGCTTAGTAAATCTTTACTAAGAAATGGAGAGAAAACATCAGTTCTGATTGTGAAACGATGCCTTGCAAAGACTGTGCAACTGCAATTTGGTGAGATGCTGTTGTACAGTAGATATGAAGGGTTCTTCATAGAAGAAAATCCTGAGTTTACTATATTTTGAAAAAATTAGCTTTTTCACTTTAGCCTTTAATACTTCACTATTTAATTCACCATTTGTTTCAGGTTCCCCAGATTACACAGTGCAGTGATAAGGACTTTTGTCCTCATACAGCACTACTCTGCAGCTATGATGGCAGTGTGTGGTCTTTCTCAGATGAAGAATTATACTTCAGTTGAAACTCTGGAAATCACCCAAAACCTAATAAACTCTTCAAGACAATGTCCAAGTGGTCATGGCCTCATGGTAGTGTTGAGAATTCCATGTACTCCGCTGGCTGCAGTGGCATATGAACGTCTGTATAACGTAAGGGAAAGACTAGCCCTTGAAGATAACTTTGAAATAATCTTGGGAAATCCTAATTCTGGAATCACAATAGGGAAGCACTTTGTGGAGCAACTAAAGGTAACTTACAGAATAACATACAGTGGGAAGCTTCATTAGATGGGTAGGTGAGGAGACTTTACTGGTGAGAGTGGTGGTCATGAGCTGAAGTGTGGGTCTTGCTAGTAAAAATAAAAGCTATCATAAGGAGCAGGGCTTTTATCTTTTAGACGTCCTGTCTGTGACTCCTCTACTGCCCTATCTCTGGTTAATACTCAGTGGAATGTTAACTAATATGGCTAGAAGTTGACTTCCAGCAGCAACCCTTCCAAACAGTTGGACTGCTTTTTTCTATAGAGACCAGGAAATAAAAACAAACAAACAAACAAACAAACAAATAAATAAATAAAGCCAAATAAAATGTTCACAGTTTTAGCAGAATTTTCTCACAAAATGATTATAGTGCACAGAGATTTTAATCCGTGAGCAGTTGAGCGTTACATTATTTTTGTCACCAGCAGGTGGCATGAAGGCACCAAATCAGTGGTGCTAGTTACAGGGCCTAGAACACCAGGCTCTTGACAGCTCAGAGCTTCATGCTTTCTGGACTAGCTGTTTGGCTTATGGATTAATTTACATCTTTTATGTCCAGACTCTTGGGTCATCTGTTCAACAAAAGCTTCTGATGCTGTCCTGCTTTTCATAATGTTACCATCATCTGATCACCAAAGCAAAAATATATTTACTATATTTATTTATTTCTAGGGTGGTGTAATACATATACAAGACACTCTGTACTGTGTCTGATTCAATACATGTGAGATTAAGTCATCTGAGATCAGAGTCTAATGCTGATCTCATTCTGCTATAAATTAGGCATAACTTATTCTGAAAAGTCAGTATTAGTTCTGAATCACATCCTGGTTGTCTTCTCTGACATGCGTGATAGTGGTGCATGTATGAGTGTCAGAGGCTGAGGAGTTGTACTGTTGGTCCCACTGTGTACTCCTTATCTGTGGAACAGCCTTGCAACAAGAAGGGCAGACTGGTGTGAGTAAAGCATTATAACCTGATGCTAAATGGTCAAACAACAGATGTAATTATCAAACTTCTCATGAAGTTTTCAGGAAAACTGATATCTTTGCGGGAGAGCAGGAGACTTCAGAGGGTAGCAAGTGAGGACTGTGGCATGTGTGTTGGACACTTCCAGCTTTGCCTTGTTCCTCAAAGGTGACAAAGCCTCATTCCTAGCTCATTTTCTCACTTGGACTCAGACATCCATACATTATCTGCCACAAGAAGCAACCCTCTGTACTCTTCTCTCCCCCCAAAGCTCCTACTCAGCTTTTCCGTCCATTGTACCATAACCACGCTGCCCGTCTATGCCCTGGCCTCAGTGCTACGCTGAGGAGAAGTTGGGAGACTTTTCAGACTGGAACATATTGTCTCAATCTCCTCAGACGTACAGCATGCATATTGCTACCTGTAATGCTCTAGAAATTGTGCAATCTACCTACGTTGATATTGGCTCTGCTCTGTGGCTTCCCGTGGTGGAACAACCATCCACTGTACTAATTGATTCATATAATGGATGATAACAATATGTATTTCTGCATTTTTATTTGTGCCATATAGATATGTCCAACAGTGTTTCCTACCTAATACAGGTCTGGCAGAAAATTGAAGATGTAGATTGGAGGCCACAGACCTATTTGGAATTGGAAGGTTTGCCTTGTATATTGATATTTAGTGGTATGGATCCACAAGGGGAGTCTTTGCCACGGTAAGAAGATCCAGTATTTTCTCAGTGGCAGTTTTTCATCCATTGCCTACCAAATGGCTAAAGATTAACTGTATAATTACAACTGTATAATTACTTATGGGAGAAGAAAAGAGATTTTAGTGTCAAGATGTTTCTTTTCCATTTTTTGGCAGGTTTTATATCATGAATACAAAAACTGTATCAGTAATCATAACTTTGTAGCAAGATATAAGTAGCTCAGAAAATACTGTGAGAGTTGTCCCAATTTAGAGGAGAGAATAAGGGTATGTAAAAAAAAAAAGCATAGCTACTTTAGATACCTTAGGGTAGCTGAGACATCTGCATGATGCTGGCGTAGGTGCTGCAGGATGTGTGGAGAGATCAGTGCCTTCTGGAACGGCAGCTGGAAGCCAGGCAGGATGCCCTGGGGCACTAAAAGCTTTTGTATGTTCAACTGAATCCCATTCTGTGTGTTAGGCTTAGAACCCAAATGATTATTCTTTTCTTTTCTTTATGCTGATGCTATCGTTCAGTGCACTAGATTAAGTTGCATAATGGATTAAGAAAAAGAAAAGTGTATGCATCACAGTGTTCAACTTTTAAGAACAAAAGATATACTGTGTTCTGTGTCATCCAGTTTAAGCAGATGAATAAAAAATTCCCCTTTGGCTGTGTTTGTAAAAGAAAAAAGGAAGTAAACGACAGCAAATTTTCATTCTAGCCCCTCTTGTTTCTCTCCAGATCGCTGAGATACTGTGACCTACGTTTAATAAATTCCTCTTCCTTGGTAAAGACAACCTTGGAGCAAGAACTTGGTTTGGCAGCATACTTTGTGAGCTCAGAAATTCACACAGAGAAAGCAGTTGTGAATGATGTGTTAGAAAGTGACCCAGAGAAACTAAGCAGCACTGATAATGAAGATGAAGAACTAGCGACGGAAGGTATTATTAGTAGTGATAATAAAAGAAACTGTAAAATCATTGAATTGTATTAGAAAAAGCAGGATTGTGTAGATACCTACTTGGTCAGGGTTTCTGGAGTTAGCCCTACTGAGTGAGCTCCGCTCCTCAATTTTGCTCCATCTCGTTGAGCCTGTGTTCTCTCACCCTTCCTGCCTGGGGACTGCTGCTGCTGCAGCATTTTAATCTCTTGCAGTCCTGCTGCTGCATCTATTCTCTCTCTCGTTTTTTTGGCTCCCTTCTCTGCCCACTCTCCCTCCATCCTTTGCCCGTATGTTCTGGCAGCCGAAAAGCAGAGCTCCAGTGGGTGCATCTAGTGAGCGCTGTGCTGGGTGGCCCTGCCCACAGCAGGGCAGCATGTGCTTTGCCATCTGGCAAGAAGTGACCCGATCTCCTCCCTGACAGCAGGGGCAGCTCCACCTAAACTGTCCCTGGCTGATGCTACCAAACCTGTGCTTGCATACTGGCGAGGATGAAGAGTCCTCCCAAGGAAACTGTATATTGTGTAGCTGAGTAGTCTCAAGTTTGTAAGGTATCAAATAGCGTGGCTAGAAAATATATCTGAACATAGAAACTTCTGAGTGCACCTTGAAAATGTCCATGAATTCAAACTGACAGTGTAGATTTGGTGAGTTTATGGTTTCTTAAGAGAGTAATTAAGAACATATAGATGTGTAAACAAACAATAATTTACGCAGGAACTGTTGAGGGGTTTTTTGATGGGTGTTATCAGTTATCATTAAGTTCTTCAGATTTTTCTTTACAGTCTATTATGCCTTGTAACTGTGGAAAACAAGGCATTTTTATGCCCATAGGTTATTTAAATCTCAAACTGCTTGCCTTCATTTCCTTTTCTATACTATGAGAGGGAAGAGAGCTGGTTGCTGTTCACCTATGAAGTTCTTATTCATAATAAGGATAGCAGAACAAGCAGAATAAAAATATTTACTTTCATAAAATATGAACCTTTCATAGCGAATGAAATACCTGAGGTCATAACAGATTGTCTGCAATAGAGGCCTGCTTTAGATGTGATGAATACTTCTGCCCATTTAGCTGAAGGACACTGAGATTGCATGTGATCTGAGCCAAATGGGCACCTGAGTTGTCAGGTGTTTAAGTTGTAAGGCTGCTTTCCTAGTCCAGGAAGTAAGGTATGCTTCTCCAGAGTCCAATTCAGAACACCTGAGATAAAATTACAGTCTGAGTTGGCAGTGTTTATGTTTCTGTTTATCATGGTAAAACTGTACAGAAACAAACTTTTGAAGTTAGAAGCCTAAGCTAGCTAGCTCAAGTGAATATCCTTGGCTGCCGCCCAAATAAGGGTTTTCATCACCAAAAGCTGAGATATAATCTGGCCGCAGAGCTGTAATGCGTGGGGTAGGAGGTAATTTCATAACCTACTGACAAAATAGAGCTTGTAGCTGGTTGGTTTCCCTGATACTCGATTAGTGAGGAAAGTAAGACATGGGTAGGAGGAGAAAACATGGTTTAGACATGCCTAGAAATTACCAGCTCCTGGCTGCAGCATTGATCTTGTGAAGCTATTGCAGCTCAGCGTAGTTAGGTTAGACCATAGGCTGGTCCAATGTTGCATGGCAGGAACAGATACTCTCCACACTGACAGTGTCAGAATGAGGACAGAACCCACGCAAACTATTGTGTGCTTTTCCCTACTTTGACAATGTGGCTGTGCCTTCTTACAGGCTTACTTAAATTACGTTTTGTTTTTGTGTTCCCCTACTACCGTTCATGAAACAGGTTCTACTTCAGAAAAAAGAAGTCCTATGAAAAGAGAAAGATCCCGTTCCCATGACTCTGCATCTTCGTCTGTCTCTTCAAAAGCTTCCAGTAAGCTCTTAAGATCAATCCTTATTAAGTTACATTTAGGACGAGAGACCTTTTTTTCATCTTATTAGAGAAATAATTAAAGGGATAAGTCACTAAGGTTTTGGTAAGGCCAGATGGCCTTGGGGGTCACTAAAGATGGCCAACGAGATTGCTGAAAATAACTTTAAAAAGAAGAAAAGAACCAGACCTGAGAAATACAAGAAATAAGATCTTTTCTTGCTTAAAAAATAATCATAGGATGCGGGGCTTAGCCAGGCACTTCTTGAATATATATGTTATATGAGGTATGAATCCTCAATTAGTACTGTGATGGCTGAGGGTGTTCACTGAAGCTATGACAATTTATGAGAAAGAAAACATGCTTCACATGTTTTAAAAATCTTTTCAATATCTGTAGGAGAAAAAGCATGCTTGGTCTCACTGGAATTTTTACCTTTTCGTTTTTGCTCCGGAATGTTCACTCATTAATTTTGCACTGTTTGAAAGCTCTGTTGGAGGTGGATAATTTTGTAAACCTTTGGTTCCTTTTTAATCTGCAAACTGATGTAGAAAGCATGAGGCAGTGTTGAGAACTACTACAGCTCTTTTGTCTGATAAATTTCTTTGCATGCTTTTTATGCAGATTATATTAAATGGAGACCTGAATAAAATTAGGGAGTACAAATTGTACCACAACTTCCTAGAAGTCACAATCTCATGCAGCTTTTTAAAAACATATTGTCTTTTTCAGTAACAGTAACATTTTTTTGTTCTAATTGTAGTTTTCAACATGGTGACATGCATATTTGCCCACGATTTCTTTTCTACAGGCACAGTGGTGGCTGGAAAAGGAAAAAAAACTTGAAAACATTTGGATAAGCTTCATGAACACTTCAATTTTCAAAATACTTTTTTCTTCTTTAAAGTTGGGCTCTTCATAATTTCCACAGTGTCCATGTGGCTGCTTGTGGCTTTGTGGCCTCAATTTGCCTGTGGTTAAAGAAATCTTTTTTCCTTTCTTTTTTTTCTGTGCTCTTGGATACTGATATTTTGAGGGATATCACTGTGGTTTTACTTGAAACCATTCATACTGACGGTGATATTTTTGTATTTGTTGCTAATGTCCGTTACTGGCTACTTTAGATTAATATACAGCTAGAGTATATCTTACTATTTCTTGACACCAGGAGAAACTACAGACTTTCATTAGTTCAAAATGTGGGGTTTTTTTGAGAACCAAGACTGCTGTTTTCACCGTGAGAGGAAAATTGGTTTTATCTATGTTCAGCTTCAGACGGCTCTCCCTACTACCGTGCGGAGACTGATTCCTCAACCAATTCTCAGTCTCCTCTGAAGACCATGAAGTATTTACATTTCCTCTCTGGAATTCACTAAGCATTAAAGATGCTCAGAACCACTTAAAACTAGGCCTTAAACTTTCAAGAAATCTCAGTAGTTAGAATACAAGAGGTAAAAATATACCACTTTCAGAAAATCAGCTATTAGCTGTGGGGTATATCTACATGACATATTCTAGGCCAACTTCTGTGAGTTCAGTATGTGTGCTGAGCTGACCAAAAGCTGTCTGAGTGCATTAATGCATTATGTAGTGCCAGAGACTTGAGAGCCAGGTTTTATTAGATCAGATGAAGTGCTGCAGTGATGCAGACACACAAGTGTTGGATCAGATTGGACTCAGAGGACTATTTATGGATGTCAGTCTGCATGGACAGTTCAGTAGTCTGATAGGGTAACAGCATGTGAATACTTATTTTCTTACACTCTTTTAAAAGATGGTTTCAGTAATTTTGTATTTGTCTTGAGTGATGAAAGTATCTGATGAACACTGTAAGCAAGGAATGTATGAGGGAAATAGAGGACAGGACAGTCACTGACATGCTGGAGACATTCAAGGTCAGGTCGGACGGGGCTCTGAGCCACCTGGTCAAGTTGGAAATGTCCTTACTCATTGCAGGGGGGTTAAAGGTCCTTTCCAACCCAAACTATTCCGTGATTCTATTATATTTCTTATGCACTTCAGTATTTTAAAAGCCACTTTCTGTGTTGAGATGAATAATCCAAACTAGTCCCATTATGACTTCCTGTATGAGAAAGGTGAAAGCAACAACAGGAATGGGATTGCAATGTTTGATGGTTATGCTATCATCTAAATTATATATTTTTTGTTTAACTATGGTATTGACTAGCAGAGATAGTCACGCTCTGTTGCAATACAAATTTTCTTTTAGTCACAGCATTCTGCGGCGAGACATCTCCTCCTTTAACAGCAGCAGGGGATACAGCAAAATCCCCCCACCAAGGCCTTAGCAACAGCACAGAAGAAGCTACAAATAACTATGAAAGGCAGAAGCAGAAAATGGACAAGGGGGCACAAACAACCATCAGCAAACACTTGCCACCAGTAACTGAACAGCTGGATACAAAACAAAACATAAAAAGTGCCCAAATTTCCGTCACCTCGTCATCCTCCTCACCTTTCTCCTCCACTTCTGCCTCCTCTGCACCTACTCACAGCTCCTTCATCCTGCAGACCTCTCAATGCTCCATGACCAAAGCGTCAAAACAGCCTCCCATAGTTTTCCTGCCCAAACTGGTTTATGACATTATTACTTCTACGGACAGCAGTGGACTTCCCAAATCATCTTCCCTCTTGCCTTATCATTCTGTTATGTGGGCAAGTTCTTTTCGTCCTCTCATGAGTAAGATGATGACTTGCACGGAGCAGTCTCTATACTACCGCCAATGGACGGTTCCCAAGCCAATCCATATGGACTACAACAATAGAATTGAGGGCAGAATGGACACCTTTCACCCAAGGAGGCTGCTGCTGAGTGGGCCACCACAGGTGTGTAATAAGACAAGGTATTATCATAGATTTATTTTGATTAATTTTGTCATAATCTCAGAAAAAGTAGATTATTTAGTATTACTCATACTTGAAGTGTTTTTTTTTGGTGGAGAGTAAATTGCTTATGTTTTATTCCCTAATCCCTTCTAATAAAATAATATTCCTTTCTTTACTTTAGCCTGAATTCACAGAGAATGAAGCTGCAGCAATGTTAATTTTCTGTCAGTCTCTCTCCATTAAGATGTTTTAAAAGATAGTTTGTTCGAGAGATGGATTTCATGTATAATTTCAGCTTGTTA
>Ga0181612_136952_pt1 | contig 17466 bp, 6 predicted proteins | sample HoacroProtozoa21_FD_119630 | JGI IMG/M metagenome (GOLD analysis project Ga0181612, IMG submission 119630) | Hoatzin crop microbial communities from Cojedes, Venezuel. Combined Assembly of Gp0051906, Gp0051904, Gp0051908 | reverse complement strand
GTGTGGAACACCTTGTATTTCTTTTCAGATGCGGTTTTTCCCCCGGAAGGGCACTGGCAGCCGGGCAGAGCAGTGCTGCTATTTTCCAGCCCCCATCCGAGTGGCAGCTCAGCTCCACATCCCTATCGACTGCTCATTGAGACATATGCACTATAAATCCTCCAAAGGGAACCACAAAGTCATGTCTTCAGCCAAACCTTCGACAGAATGAATAACGTGAGCCTGGTGATTACCTCTAGGATTAATGAGAAGCACCACCTACATTCATAAGATATAACGAGAAAAAATACCCAGTAACGTTTAAACATCACACCTCCTTTCCTGACAATATTGGTGTGTCAGAGTTGGGATAAAACTGTTTTGAATAAAAAATAAAGTATGTCTAAAATATTAAAAGAAAAAAGCTTAGTGCCTGCACACGCAGAAGCAATGATCTAAGGGAAATCACCAGTTGCTGTTCTGTGAGGTATAAAAATAAATCCTTGTCTCCTTTACTTTTATATCCACTGACAAGTGACTATATTAGCATTAAGTGAAAAAGCAGATGAAAAGTAATGTCTTTTATTTAGCTCCTACCTGAAACATATTTAAGTTTGCTGCAGCAAGTGAGATTGTGCACAGGGGTTTGAAATCGAGTCATAAGACACTGTGTGACATTATCTGGCCACCGAGCAGTCACTCCGGTAAGTCACATTGCCGCTATATCTTGGAACGGAAGTTAACACACGTCCCCACTTTTTCCCCAACCTTGTCAGTGTGTCTATCACTATAAGATTTTGTACTTACTCTCCAAAGAAACCTGTTAGGATGCCTGTCCATCAACTAGTCTAACTTACTTGTCTCGTGTTTAATATGCCAAAAATGTTGAGCCATGTATTGTTTCTAAATGAAGAACATGTGTGCTGCAGAGTAGAAACAGAAATGTGCTGATACAGAAAACTCTACTTGTTTGTTAGCAGTGATATTGGAAAAAATCCATCTCTCCTAGCAGGACAATCTCATCATATTAAAAGTTATGGATTTCTTGCTTAAGCATTCTACACTAGCTGCAGAGCTGTATAAACTTGCTTCTGCTTATCAAGCAAGCCAACAATACACAAAAAGAAAATTTAACATCTTTTAACATTTCTGCCTTCATATGGGAGTTCTCCTGAAATGAGTTCTTCAATTATCCTGATGGATCTGTTTAGTGAGTTGGTACTGTTTCCTGGCTTATAAAAGCCAGTGCATTACTATGCAATACTGTGTATGTGGTATTGAAATGAGATCAACATCATTGCTTTACTACATTTTAAGCAGAAGTTAGCACTTGTTATAAAAATCATAAAGCCTTCAGAGATAGATATTCTAGCAATGTATTTTAAAAACGACACTGGTTTTTGCTACTAAATAATTAGAGGTGCGTGAAAAAATGAACTGTCAGTGGCATCTTTCTTAAATAACTAATGAATATTAATCAATATTGACCAATGATTAACAGAGGATATGTTTTATTTTCCTTTACCATGGATAACAAAGGAAATGTGGTTTATAAAAGTTGATAAACATACTGAAGTAAAATTATTAATTTCAAAATAACGTTGCAACATTATTCCTACATGTAGGAGATAATATACAGCCCTATAGATGACATTCAGTTCAGAAAAAATTCATTCGCTACATCTGAGATTAACTGCATGTGACATGCAAGAATGTTTCAGAGCATCATTTATTGGATTGACTGTGTTATACAAGTATGCAAAATATTTACATCTGCAGTTCTCCAAATTATGAAGCTGCTAAGGTTTGTCTGTGAAAGGAAGTTTTAACTAACCAGCTTGTAGGCGTTTTCTCTGAGCCAAATATCCTCATCTCTCTGTGTGGGTCTGTGTGTGTGCATTTGCATGTGTGTGTGCATGCACAGATTTTTTTTTGTCCTTACACTGTAAAAAACTTTGGAATTGTTTGACCCTGTAAACACAAAATTCATGTATCTCACCCTGGGACAAATGCATTCTTTTTAAAAGCAGCATATGGGCAGCCTTGGACTGATGTTAGTTTATTGTCACTGCTTGATAACGTTTAATGGAAAAGATACAAGAGTGCCAAAGAATTTTAATTATTTTTGTGATAAAGTTATATGTTCGGCCTTGAAAAAGTGGAGATAATGCTGGGATTCATTATTATTCCCAGTGTGTTTAAACAGACGACACAGAATGCAAACAAAAGCAGATGAAATTTGAAAAGTATTATCAATATTGCAGATAGCAGATGCCCTTTCCAATCAGAACAAGCATATCTTCTATAGCAACTTTATGGTTGAGTAGTTTATTCATTTCTATTAGAAGGTTGTACGTTTCTAAAATATGTAGATGATATCTAGAAAACCAACCAACCAGTAGGGTCATTTTGCTTGTTTTCCTAAATTTATTATTTCACTTTTGCAGGCTTGATCTGAGGTGCATTAACATGACAGTGAAATCTTATTGTGTCAAATCCTATCTTGTATATGACCTTTCATGTGTTTTGCCGTAGTTCTGAGAGGGAAATGCTGAGAGGTGTCTGTTCTGCAGGGTTTTGGCAGGGTTGTATTTGCACTACTGTAGGTAAAACTGGACCCATCTTCCTCTAAAATTTTTCTTCTTCTTGGCCTTATAACTTGAAAGAAACATTTTGCTGTGGATGAAGCACCTGATTCAAGCTTATATTCTTTTAAGAGTGCTTAAGGCACAGACCCTGCCTCCACGAGGTCGCCAGCGCCTTGTGTCAGAGCTGGGAGCCCGGCAGGGACCGGCCAGTTCTGCCGCCATCGGTCTGACCGCAGGACCGGCACCCCAGCAGCACCCTCGGCACCCACCCAGCAGTGCTGAGGTTTTGAAAAGCATTTCCACACTCATGCAATAACATAACTAAAGGAGTTGTTTCTGTGTGATGTTGTCTGAGGTTTTCATTCTGCGTTTTCCATTTTGAAAGAAAACAGCAAACATTTAAAATTATTTTACAGTAATTTACTGAACCCTAAGGCAATAATTCTGCAATAGGTTACAACACTGCAGGCTTTTGATGGTGAAAATCATGTGCTATGCATTTCCACTGCAGAGAAATGGTGAAAATGTAGATCTTCAGAAAATACATTCCACACGGTTTCCTGCTACCTGTTAAGACACCCATTACACTTTCAGGTTTGCATCTGAAATTCTTATCTGCCTAGTAACACCCTATCCTCTGAAACGACTGTGGTCCACTTAGTCGTATTTAAAGCAGCATGTACGTGGTTCTCTACATGCAAACACACAAATTAAGAATAATCAATCGTTTAAAATATACAGATTCTCCTCCATAATGGATTTGGAGGATATTGCTTTGAGACCTTGATTTCAGGCATCAATGGAAGAACAATGAATCCTTTAAAAAATTTTAAATATTCAGTGCTTGGGCAGTCATAAATGCTGAAACAAAAAAGCACCAGAAAAATCTGCTGTGGCAGTTAAGTGTAGCTAAATTCAGCCTCTGCGGAAGTTTTCCCCAGATGAAGGTCCCAGGGTGGCAGGAGACAGTTGTGTCCTTGGAGGTTGTGAAGAAAGGAGCTGCTTCTCGGGGATCCACCAGCCGAGCCTGGGCTCCCTCCACCTGACATCCCTGGCCAGTCCTAGCAACCCAGAGGGATGCATGTGCTGGGGACAGGGAGAGGGAAGAAGAAGGAGGAGAAGAGGAAGAGAGGACTACATTTCCCTTGATGCTCTTCAACTGCCCCAGACTTGAAATTGAGCAGGTGTTGAGGCACCTGGCTCTGGTGAGGTGGCAGCAGCTCCATCGCTCCTGGCCCTGAGGCTGTTTGCAGGTGTTGTAAAGCTGTGCCACAACTTGTTTGGGATATGAATTCAGGAAATTTAATAATGAGATGATAGCAAGTGTAGGATAGGTCTTAAGGGGCTCTGAAGTTTGAGAGTTTGGAAGAAAGATGAGGTTCAGGGTATCCCATCTTTAAATTGCATTGGGAGTATGTGCCTGTATCTTCACTGTGGTGTGTTTTCTTAACACTGGTATATCAGTCCCAGGTGAAGTGGAACCCCAGCTCAGGCTAGTCCCGAATTTCCTCTGAATGTGATGAAGTGCACGTGAAACCTGAACGTAAGACGTGACACCAGGCTTTGTGGCTTGTCCTGTGTTCTGTGCCCCATGCCCGGTGGTGCGAGCCGGCGGGGAGAGCGCTGGTGGCTCCTCACAGTGCGGGGCTGTGGTGGGAAGGCAGAGCTGTGCTAACATTTCCCATTGCCCCCATGTGCTTCTCTTTCCTGCTTCTGTATATCCTCTACTCTTCTGTCTGTCTTCTGTTACAGCCCCTAATGCACATCTAATATAATTTTATAGAGCAATATTATCCGATGCACACAAACACGCGTCCTTTGCCTCCTCACTGGTGGCGCGGCGCGCTGCCCAGCCCACCCAAGGCCCTGGCATGTCGGCGCTCTTGCTGCATTTATGGTTCAGCAGTATCATCTCTGCGCATCGGTTACTTAGCAGACTTCCATAATGAATGCACTCCATAAATATAAAAGCATTTCTAGAAAGTTAAGTGTTTGGATGTTTTAAAAAGCACCGGTGCTGAGTCATGCTCTTCCCAGCCCGCAGGAAATAGCCGGTGATTATTTCATGCCATTTTGTGTTGGGCTGCGATAACTTCAGGGAAAACGTGGCCACCAAAACTGACAGCTCATGCTGATCTGCTGCTCTATGCTCGCGGTGCCATCTGTTAGCACATGTCACTATAGGTATGGAGATGTATTGTATAGCAGACTTAAGTCTATATTTCAAAATTGCTGGGAAGCAAGAGGCACACAAAGGAACTGTAATAAGTACAAAGTGTAATTAAATTTTGCTCTAAGAACTGCCATAGTCAGTTAAATCAGACCAGTTTAGATGTCATTATTTAGCCAATAGAGTAAATCTTATTTATAGAAGTCCAGGTCTGGCTCCACTTGTTTGCTGATAAGCAGTGGGAGGCTATTGACTTTAATGTGCGATGCTTATAACAGAAAGATGCATAAATAAACATGGACAAAATGAGGGCAGAAGAGCACCGCTAAATTATCTCTGCAATTGTTAGTGCCCTCGGCTTGGGTGAGGGTCTAGGCTCGGGTATCAATTCCTGTTTTCATTTTTTTCTTTTAACTGATCTCGTGGAGCAACCATTATCCAAGTAGTCAGGCAAAGGGATGGTCCCTTCAGGAACTGCTGATGCTGCAGCTCCGTGCCGTTTCATCCAGGAGTCAGATATCAAATGTGGAGAAGTAAGGGGAGAATTATACCCACCTGGGGAACAAAGGGGAGGATTTTTTTTTTTTCTAAATTTAGGAAGATGGATTTTAAAAATGAAGAACTGCTTCATATCTCTATACATATTAAGAGATAGTATATGACAGATAGTATATGCTTTAATATCTCTATACATATTAAGAGATAGTATATGACAGAAAAATGTAGGTAGAAGTAGTATCCCCAGCAGTTTTCCTGAAGAGGAGTTTGAAAAATAACCGAGGGATACTGGAGAATCAGCAGCTGCAAGTGATAATACACCAGAGCTCAGGTGTTTCACATTGAGTTTTCAGTCGGGTCTCTGCAGTGCTCAAGTTCAGTGTGAGGAATGGCAACAGTTATGGTATTTTCAAGCCTTGTTCAGAGCAGCAAATACTCAAAATCTTCAGTGAAATTGCTGGCACGTGATTTTCTTACTCTACTTTCCCACACTCTGAGTTCTCAGAAGGTTTGGATGACTGGATTTTTGTGGTCTCTTAATTAAGCTAAAACCCGACCTCTGAATGTTTTGGAGCTTGCTAAACTGAAATTAAAATGAGTGAAGCAAGGAAGGGTTAAAGAGCTCATGGAAGCTCACTTCCCTGTTGCGTTTAGTCTGTGCAGAGTGTTTCAGATGCTCAGCGCTGGAGCTGCAACGTGCTCGCAGGTAAATCTGGTTGGGAGTGTGGTTGTGGTAGGGTTGAGGTTCCTCATGGAAAGAGGGAAGCTGCAATGATTGCCACCACTCCTTCACACACTGAAGTACGTGATCAGGGTCACTTTCCTGATCTGCTGTAGTGCTGGGCGAAAAAATTTTTGTATAAGATTTTAATGGAAGGAATTTAAAAACATGCATATTGTTCCTTTGATGATGAAGAGACTGAAAACTTCAGAGAAGGAAAGGTCAGGGAGCCACAGAAGTGTTTTCTGCTTGTGACGGTCGTTGGTCGCATTCAACAAGTGCTGGCCTCCACTGGAGAGCTTTGTGCTTTGAGCAAGGGGAGACCAAAGCTGGAGGGATCTTTGACTTCTTGCATTGCAGCTTTCTATTCAGGGTATTTCTACATGAAGTGTGTGTGACAGGACGGGCAAAATCTTCCCTGTGTTACCCCAATATAAACTTCCAGTAATTGCTTGACATCCCAAGGTGGTGGTTCCCACCGCTTGTATTGATTTGCATGGGAACTCTGGGAATGGAAAGCTTGGGTATATCGGGTTGTGAATCCCTGGATCACCAACAGTTTCCCTGCTGCCAGGTGCAGTTTAAGCCAGAGCAGCATCTGCTGGTGCCTGAGTGCGGGTGCTCTGGATTAGCGGTGATGCAAACGAGATCGTAATCTGGTGCTCGTCCAGAGGTGCTGTGAGGGTGACTGTTTTCTCCTACTTGCCTGTCGCACGTGGAGATCAACATGTGTGTAATGCCAATATACAGCCTGCAAATTGTACGCATGGTGATGAAAACACTGTTGCTGTTTATGCTCAGAAAAACAGAACCAAAAGGCCACAGAATTAAATATAATTTGTTAAAAACAGGGAATAACATTGATTAAAATGAAAGCCAGTGTTCCAGCACTTTACTGTAGAGAAGTATGTCCCCAGGTTCCTTGCACTTGCCCTGTGATTATACAATAGATTTGAAGTCTGTGATATCTACAAATCTACATCAAAATATATTCTATAGCTGTAGGAAACAGCTCTGAATTGTTAACCTTCTCTCCAGGTACTGGAGGTAACACACTGTGAGATTAGATGTATATTTTCTTCAAGATATACCACCCATCGAGGAGTCCATATTTACATCTTTTGTTGATATTTTTTATAGATTAAAAGAGTCTCTTTTCTGGTGATAATTCTGCTAAGTACTGTAATTTGCTGCCACTAATATTTGTCTGAGTCCTAGTTTGCAAAATATATTTGAAAGCACTTTATAAAGTCTCATAATTGCTTCTTTGTAGAGCTGGTATAATGAGTAGTTTCTTTATCCAGCCTTTATCCTGTTAACCTTAGAGGTGAGCGACTGCTTGCTGGAGTAGTTGGGGAATGTCTTAGCACTGTTGAGCTGTTTAATTTCACTACTAATTTCATAGCGGTGACACAGAGTTGGCTATGAGCAAGCTTGCAGTTATTTCAAGGGTTTTCAGTTAGCATCGAATCAGGACCTGATTCACTAAAATTAAATTGAAATAAATGCACATGTAGATGGTTTTTTTTAATGCATAAATTGATCTGCATTTATGTGCCCAATCCACATTAAAACATTGACCTGCTGTTGAAGGATGGGAGCTCAGCATATAAAGCAGCTCTAGCGTTGCAAATGAGAACCTGCACCGCTGCATTGGTGGTTCATTCTCTGCTTCCTTTACTGTTGCTACTGTCCCAACTACAGGGCAACTCCTTGGTTATCCAAATATTACTCTCGCCTTCCAGGAAGACACAGATTCACATTTTTCAGTTTCTTTTGGCCATTTTTACAAAGTTAGCAATTGGAGTGCTGTGCTGGCTAGCAGGTAGGGTGGCTCCCAGGGTTGCTCTTTCTGCAAAGGAGAAGTTCCTGTTACTCTAGTGTTTGCTTCACATGAGCAGAGCTGGCTTGTGCAAAACTTGTCAGTTCTCCAAAATTGTATGGGAAGTGATGTTTCTTCCCAAACCAGAATTCATTTTACCCCACAGCTGGCTGCATTTCAGAGGGGAGGTTGTCTCTTTTTGTGAATATAGCCCAAAGTGTACATGTGTGTGGAATTTTGCTATTTCCATCCTGTTGCTTTTGCTGTTACCATAACAGTTGGGTGATCTGAAAGAAGTGTGATTTGAGGGTCACTAAACATGAGAGAGAAAGTTTTGGTCTCGCATATGAATATTTATGGCATGCTCTTATGAAGTGCTACCACTGTCTAATCTTATTAAGTATGTACACGTTTATATGGAGGGTAAGAATAAAGTTTGATGGAACTTGGTTACAGGTGGATCCAAAAAGTTGAGAATTAAGTCATTGATGAAATGCATCCTGCCCATAAATAATTCATGTGGGAAGAGGGCCACAGCAAAGGCTTGCCTGCACTCTAATGGGGGGCAGTGGCTGATGCTTGACAGCGGTCATTGCTGAAGGGGAACACGTGGGGTGATGGAGCAGTAAGAGCCCACTGTTCCCCAGTGCCCAGCACCACGGGCCCCCTCAGCCACTGCCGAGCCCCACTGGGGCTGCCTTGGGGGTCTCTTCTGCCTCATCCCACCACCTGCCCTTTCTGAGCTGCAAAATCCCAGTAGCTGGGCATGGGTGTAAGGCATTTATCTGGGGAGCTGCCAGAGTAAATCTGCTTTTATTAGTGAGCTGTGGCCGCATGGCAGGGAGCGGGGACAAAAAATGCTGAGTTATTCTTATGTGACTGGTTTTATCTCTGTGCATCTTGCATAGGCATCTAACTACTGCAGCATTTACCTACAAGCTATGATTTAGCAATGTGCTAATGCCAGCTCCTCCATTCTAGAGGTACGTGCACTTAATACTTGGGCCACTGCAGGCTTTTCATCATCTGGAGGTCATCACTGCTAAATATTAAGGGTGAATTTTGCACTGAAATACAGAGTTCTGATTGTGCACTTCATTTGATCTTTCAATGCTTCTGTCGTTAGTGACATTGTCATTTAATGTGGACATTCATTTAGACATATGTCTGGACCTGCCTGGAAAGCATTTTCTATGGCTGCACTCAATTCAGGTCTGCTCCCTCTCATAGACTCTAAGCAAAAGTTGATAGCATTTGAAATTTAATCAGGTTGGCATTGTGCAATTTATCTCTTATAAAAGTTTCAGTAGGTTTTTTGCACACTTTTCTCTACTGTTTAAAAGGAATTCTCAAAAGCCTGGTGTTGGAGGAACGTAGCTGTCCGTACAGCATTGTAGACTGCACTTTTAATTCCTTTAATCTGAGCTTGATCTCTTTTGTGAAACATATCCTCAAATGTGGAACTTCTTACACCAGACTTCTATAAAATTTGTAACTAGAAAACTTGTGTTTGGAGCATTTTCTCTTAACTATAAGAAGCAGGGAAGGACTAAAGATGGCTTATATAGAAAGATTTTATAGTACTAATAAAGGCTGGTTTTCCTTATGAGAGAATTCCTAACTTTGCTGAATTTTTTTTTCATTACTAGGATCAAATTTATGCCAGTATATAGGATAGGTTCCTAAACTTTAATCCAGTGTTTTGTACATATCCAAAACCTCAATTAATGGGGTCCTAATCATTAGGACCTTCACAGTCTAGTTTTGCTGCGCACCACAGAGTGGAAATATTGCCCCACCAGACCCCAAATACAAGCAGTGCAAACCATTTTGTAGGGCTTCTTCCCCACCTTTTTTCAGATCTTTATTTTAAACATCTGGTCTTGAAAATCAGAACCTGCACACAATCTCCTTATTGCCCCATCCAGAAACTCTCCTCCCGTCTGACCAGTCTGTTTTCCAAAATATTCTTGGTCCTTCCAAAAAGACGGTTTTATTCTTCTAAGTTTCAGGTTTAAAATCTGGATGAGTGAGAGATCTCGGATGAGAGACGCATTAGCAGAGCTGATTTCTCTTGTTACCAGTTCAAAAGGCTTCAGTATGCAGCACAAATGATTCATAAGTATCCATTGTTCAGAGTTCAGGATAAAGAGTTCAGAATCAAAGCTCTGCTTTAATGTGCGCTCATGCATTTCTTTTTTCAGTAAAAGCATTCTCTTCATATATATAGCAAATGAAATTCAAACTTGTTTAAGCTGCAGTTCTGGTAAATTGCTGTGCCTCTGAAGTTAGCTTAGAATATCATGAGAGTTACAGAAACCATTACAGATTTTGCTAGTATTGCAAAAACTTAGCGCTTAGTTATAATCAAGCAAGAGATATTTAATAAATAGAAGAGCAAAACAAGTGTTCGCCTCGTGTTTTTCCTGGGTTTGGACCTCGTATCAGCCCCCCTGGCAGATCCCGAGAGCGCAGCCGTGCAGAATTTTGGCTGTTGTTTTTCTTATTAGCCTTTATCAATGGGAGAGACTGCAAAGGCTTCTCATTTATGGGCAGATTTTTGCATGGGGATGCAGGGTGACGACCAGAGGGCAGTGATTGAGAGGTATTCTGATGTCTAGATGTTTGTCCAAATGTTTGTAATCGAGCAAATTGTGCCTGATATTGCTTCTTTCAGGGCCTTCTTTATCTTTCATTTTAAGATTTCATAGATCTAAGGTACTGTTGCTGCCGCAGTACTGTGTTTTCTCCTGGCATCCTGTATCATGGCTGAGCAGACTGAATGGGCTCTCTAAAACTTTGCTTATCAATGGAGTACAGCAAGCCCAATGCAATCATTCTTTCAATTATCTTCTTCATCTCAAGTGTCACCAGATAAGTGCTGGCATAGTATTCTTTGAACATTTCAGATATTGTTCCTCGCTTTTTGGCTATAAATGTATGAATATGTGATAAAGATTAAGATAACTCATGTTTTACCCTTATTATTCACAGACAAAACTATGCTTGATCTCCTAAAATGTTCCTTTTCCCCCAACTCTTTAGTCTGAAATCTCATTTGGGTCTGGGTGATAAGAATGTTGGGCTAACTTCTGTGTGTTGCAACGGAGTCGTGCCCTGTAGGATCAGGGAAAAAGCTGGAGAGCCCGATTCAGTGTTGTGGAAATGAGCCTGACGTGGAGGTGACCTGGCAGTGGCTTATTGGACAGGACTCCTCAGGTGGGGCTTTGTCGATGACCAGTCTGGAGTAGGTGGCTCAGCTTCTGCTTGATCTGTTCTGGAGAGGCCTTCAGAGAGTTAAATGCCGTTGGGGGGAGGGGAAGAGAGGTTTTAATTCATTTGATTTATTTTTACTTGGTGAATGAAATTTGACTCCATTAAACCGCAGGCTTTTTTAAACTGTTTAAGTCCAGGAGGCACTTGCGAACAGACTGAAGAAACAGAGTTCCCTCTGTGCTCTGAAGATGAGTAATGCCTCCTGTTCATTCTGAGGTAGATAAGCTGTTTCTTTGTGCGCACCGACATGCTTTGTGCTATGCAGGTGGTGTTTCCCTCTGAGCTGATGTTGGTATCTCTGCCTAGGCACATCAGTGCATGCGGTTCTGGTGCCACCAGAGAGGGGTCCTTGTCGCAGTGGAGAAGGGCAGAAGGAGAATTGTGGCCCTCCTGTGCTGAATTGTTACTATCTGAGAGTGCGGTGGGTTAAGGGCTGCGTGGATGCTCCTGGGCCATGTGAATGTGGCACTGACCTCCCGTTTGAGACTGAAGGAGTAGGAAGACAGACCAGCCACCAGTTGGTTCTAGCTGCAGGATCAGTAGAAAGCCCTATGGGATGGGATATTAAAGGGATTAGAAACCAGTCCAGCATCTGCATGTCTGTGAACAAGGCGTCCATCTGGGAACTGGAAGATCTGAGGTTTTAGCACTTTTCCTGCACAGCCTTGGGTCAGGGCATTTACCTCCCTGGGCTCAAGGGGCTGTATAAGTTTACAGGAGCTTTGTGACAAGAGCAGTTCACATTACTAAAGCCCAGCATTCACAACCACGAATCAGGCTCCCCAGAAGCACGATGCTGGTGTATGAGGAGGGTTTTTAAAGTGATTTTTTTGTCTTTTGTTCATTGCCTTTTGGTTTGGAGGCCATTAGATTAATTTGGCAATGTTCTTGAGGTTGTCTCTATAATCAGGAGAGCTCAAAACACTTAAATTTAAGGAATTAATTGTGATGTAATTACGAAGAACTTTAGGAAAAACACCAAATATAGCAATATGTGTGAATCCTGAGGACTGGCAAGTAAGAGATTAGTGTGGGAACAAGGAAGGAATGTAGGCTTTGGTTCAAAGAGTTATTTTAAAGGAAAAGTATTGAAAATCAAGTGTAATGAAAAACAATGATTCTAATGAAGGATAAAACCCCATCCATTGTACTCTAGACATGCTTTCTTATTAGCCGTTATAAAGTTGTGGGGGTAAGCAATGGTGACAGCCAACCCAGGCAAGTAACAGAACAGATGCAACTTCAAGCTCTTCATTAAAAAAATGTTTCATGGTTGCACACAGCTACACAAAATGTATTTTCACACTTACACATTTCAAACATTTTTGAAAGTCACACAATTGTTTTGGTGATTTAAGTTCTAAATTAGTGAAAATACAATGGGAAAGAGGGAAGGGCGACCTGGGAGGAGAGGAGTCAGGCTTTCCAAGGAAACATTGAAGCATTGCATTGATTTCTGTGAAAATTCATTTCAATTGCACCTCATTTCGTTATTAAGCATTTGAAAGCAGTGCTTTCTGGAGTTAGTTCCTGCAGGACACTCAGGCTGACTCCAGGGGCAGGAGGTTTCAGGACATGGGCCAAATTTGCACTGTTACACTGTTTTGCTGCAAGGGCAGTTGCTCCAGATTCACGCTGGCAGAGAATTTAGACTACTGAGTTACATCAGCCTTGTATAAATGTCACATCATTTAATAATAACTTTCACAGGTGGGTGATGGTATTTTGGTTTACTTACCTGTAAAATAACAAAGTTCTGCGTCATGATTTACAAGACAGATTCACTTCCTTTATGAGAAGGATTTTGAATGAACTAAGTTTCCATTTGAACATCTGAGGGAAATAATAAACTCTGATACTTAGGAGTGACTTGCTGGTGACTACACCAAGTCCTGAGCAGGAACCAGAACAAATCTCAAAACTCCTTCCTGAGACAGTCTTCCTGACGATGGTTTCAAAACGCGCTTTATGTTCATGAAGGACTAGAGTGAAGGGGAGAAATATTCAATGAAATTTGTTACTTTTTTGCCAGACGTCTAAAGTTTTGCAGCAAAAATTGGCAAGCCAGCAAACATCCCTTTAAAAAGTTGTTCTCCACTTCTTTCCTGTTAGATAGGTTTATCTGGTTTATGGATAGGTCTTGGCATCCAAAAAAATGCTTCAAACTGAAATGGGGGCTGACTGTTGGCATTTTGATCTTCCCAGCCACTTCTGGTTTAACATAGATATGACACCAACTGCAGTGAAGAGAAACGTTCATAATAAAAATAGATGTTGATTCATCATAATTTCTCAGAAGACATTTGCATTTGAACAAAACAGAGTGAGGTGAGAGATATCTTCTCCCCAGTGGCTGCCATGGTGTGTCTGAGGTCCCCTGTTACTGTGTCTATTGTATTCAGGCATTTCTTCATCTCTTAAGCATCTATCTGCATGGCACCGCGCAATAGTGGTAGAACTGGTGGTTAAAAATACTGTGCAACTGAACTAATGCCTATGTGAACTTAGGGAGCTTAGTCTTGCAGACCCCATAGCAATCTTCGTCACCACTTTTTTTCCTGTAAAACTGTTTGAGCACTGAATGCACAGCTGAACGCTCCTATATTACCTTGCTTGGCAAAACTAATAAATCCCCTAGATAGCTAGTGGCAGCGTGGTGGTAACCAGAATTAAAATCTGACGTGACAGTCATGTAGGAACATCATCGCTTAAAGAAATAGAGGCATAGCTGTGTGAGATAACTCTGAAGCCTGTGACTTGGATTCTAGTCTCTGCCATGGATTATTTTTTTTTTTTACATTAGTTTTTAGAGAAAACCAAAACCTGCCTGTTGGTCTGCAGTTCTGGTAAGTGGTTTGTTAAATGACCATCCCACCCAGAGATTTTTATGAGGATTCCGGTATTAATATCTGCAAAGTGTTTGAGATCATCCTGCTCTGGAAAAGTCTTCACCCTAACTTCCTGAAGGTGTGATTAGGACCTTGCAGAAGTAGTCTCAGAGGAATTGGTCTCTTGGATAGTGATAGAGTAAACTGGGAAAGGGAGGGATTTATCCAGCATATGCTGGTAGGTCTAGTGTTGTCTGTGGTCCAGTCCTGCTGTTAGCACATGTTCAGTGCGGGTTATGGTTGTCCTGCTGTCTTGCTTGTCCATGCTAGGCCCTGCTAGCTGAGGGGGGATGGATGCTCGTCCCTCTCTGAGCCAGGATGTGCTCCCCTGTCGCTCGTCCCTCTGTGTGGCACATGTAGCGTTACCATAACAGGTTCATAGCTTTAAAGTTACTGAGCCAGTGATCAGGATCTGAGAAGGTGCTTAACAAAAATGTGTTTTCCTTGATTGTCTTGTATTCTTTAATAAATTTTATTAATTAATGAAATTGCCTCCTTTGTATAGTACGTTGGAAGAATTGCTCTTCTACCTTGCTGCATAATGATTATGACCATTAATGAGTGTTATTCTGTCACCAATATTAATCTGAAAATAGAAACGTACCTGGCCTGTGATGTGATGCAGGAGTCAGTAGGTTAAATACTCACTTCTGTGAATTGTGATAAACCTGCCGAAATGGCCGGAGCATGCTTGGGCAGCTGCTTTTAGAGACGCTCGACACGTGTATATGTAAAATACACAAGCAGCTCTCCTTGCTGGCTGTGTGACACTGCTTTTGTGAATGGTCTTTCTTCCCTGTCTTTTGGAATCAGTACCTCCCTGAGGATAAAATGCAGAGCAAATCAGTTAGGCACAGCAAAAGATGGGGCATTTTTATACTTTGCCTTTTCATTTAGATTTGATTCCTTAGAAAAGCTGCTTAAATGGTGTTACAACTGCTTTGATACGGACTCTTAATTATGAAAGGTAGCACCAGTAAATAGTGTTAGGTGAAAAGAGCACAGAGGGGACAGGCAACGGGAACCTTGACTAGCAATACGTCAAAAGGATGAGTCCAGAAAGACACACTTAGTGTTACAAATTTATTGTGAAGCCCATGGCAAAGCTATTTTAGCGGCTTTCAAGAAAGGGATGTATGTCAGTCTTATTGTAATACCTTGAGGGAATAGATTTTGCACACAGAGGGGAGGAGAGACTGGAGTGAGGCATCTGTCATTTCCTTCCAGTGTTTATGATCCCTTAAAATAAAGATGAAAATTAAAGGAATGTGTTTCTCTCATATCAAGAGGTCTCAAGTTCTCCTTTAACTGGCCTCATGCAGAACATTTTGGCTGATTTAGCTGGCTGTAATTTTTGTGGTGTGCAGCTCTCGTTGGCTTCCCTTGTACCAAACACACATGAGCTATTCCTTTGCTGTGGGTGGTATGAAACAAACAGCTGTGCATGTGTTGCACTGAATTTAATGCACATCATGGTAACAATCTGAGAAGAGACTTCTTTTGTGATGCTGTTAGCTTTGGATTTATATACTTTATTAGCTATCGGAGCATTTTCATTATTGCGGCTATTGGTTAGACCTGCTATAACTTCAGTAAAGCCAAGAGACGCAGAGTTGCAACACTTACAATATGCAGTATGCACACACAACCTCGATCAACCTAATTTCAGCATAGCAAACACAAAACAAAAGCTGTATATGACTTCTTAGCCTTTGTGCACATCTGCATTATTATAAATGCTAATATAATTCTGCAATGATAAATAATTAAACAATTATGGTCATGAATCAATAAGTTTAGCACATTTTTTCATCAGCAAATTGTACTGTATAAACAAGAAATATAAATTACCAAGTCTAATTTTCACTGAAAATTGTAAGCATTTTATATCTAATAATTAAAAAAGTATTAGAATTCAATGTAAGATACTTAGAACTTTAAAATTTTCTAGTTTTAACCAAACACCATTAAATTGTCATGTTTTATGTTTCTGAATCTGATTAACATTTTGAGATCTGACTTTTGCAATCATTCTCTTTGTTTTCCTCTGCTAGAACCCCCTCGCTCAACCTCTGATTTCTCCCAAACACAGTTTATCAGCTTGAATCCAGCTTTGGTTGACCTCATTATGTTGCCTTTAAGAAAATACAATGTTTAAAGAAAAACATTCAAGTACCTTTCTTCTAAGACTTTGAAAGATCTAGCTATTTTTATCATGTACTAAGCATTTCGCTGCAGAAGGTGCAATATGGAGGCAGGGAAAAGAGAAAGCTTTTGCACCTGTGTTTGCATTTAATCGGAGGTTGTAGGGTTGCCTGTAATCTTTCCTGCTCTCAAATCTTTGGCATTTGTAAAGAATCTATCACCCCAAATACTGGCATCTAGCTACGTAAGTTAAAAATAATCTTGCCCTACTCTAGAAGTAGGGGTAAAAAAAAGAGAATATTTTCAGAGGAAAAGATGAGTTTAATGTTTTTTTTAAAGGTGTGCATGTATTTTATGCTGAATATCTTGTGTGAGCTAAGGATTTTTCACAAGGGAACTTACTGCAGAATAGCTGTTCCTGACTGCTCACCATCGGCTTCCTCAGTGATTGTGCTTTAACCCAGGGAAATGCTTGACCTGCTTCCACTTTGTCTCTTGAGCTATCAATGAAAACCCCATTAATTTTAGCTGAGGCACATTAGACTAGGAAATTTGGAAAACCAGCAGTTCCAGGGTGGTGTTTGGCGTCACTGCACCAGATTTGAGGAGGACATACTGGCACCAGGCGTCCATCTCTGTGGTGGCAGGGGCCTCCAGGACCCTGTCCCCATCGGCCGGGGCTCTGGGCACCCTGATCACTCCCTGACCTGGCGGGTGGGTACCAAACCAGTAAGGGCTTGTCCTCTTGGTATTAACTGAAGGCAGACCTGGTGGGACTGGTTCATTGAGGGTGTTGGAGTCATGCTGCATCACTGTGCTGGAAAAGCTTCTGTCCGTGGGCAAAGCTCCCAGTTTGGTAAGCCAATAAACCAGTATTTATCTGACTCCCATGTGTTTGGTGGTGTGAATGAGTCATGGCAGTGATCCTTTGTGGTAGCCCCATCTGCGGTTCTTCTACAAATAGTCAAAGTAAGCCTGCCAAAAGACAAACAGGGTGTGAAGAAGGTGACACTATTCTTAAAAAAAAAAAATAAGGAAATCGGGGAGGGAATTTGGTACAGTACAGAAGGTGCTGTGACCCGGGAAAAGCAGCTTCACCAGCTGTGGTGTGGTGCCTTGGGGTCTGAGATCATTTCATCTGGCTTTGCAATGGAAGTTCTTAGTGTTAGATGGGGGGCTCCAGCCACTGAAGTGTTAAAGTCTATTTGCAGGGTTTTTTACAGACTAGAAGCCTCAGGAATCTTCACCAAGCTGGGAGATCAAGGACTTTTCCTCCCAGTTTTAATGCTCGCTGGCAAGCAATTAGTTGTTTGTGTTACAGAGAAGACTCACAAAGATAGAATGTTTAGAAATGTAAGCAAGTATTTTGCCTTCAGGGG
>Ga0181612_135142_pt1 | contig 17467 bp, 10 predicted proteins | sample HoacroProtozoa21_FD_119630 | JGI IMG/M metagenome (GOLD analysis project Ga0181612, IMG submission 119630) | Hoatzin crop microbial communities from Cojedes, Venezuel. Combined Assembly of Gp0051906, Gp0051904, Gp0051908 | reverse complement strand
CGGCACGGCCGGTCTGGGCCGCCGGGGCTGCCGGGGCGGGTCGCCGGAGGCCGACCGCCGGCTCTCTGCGCCGGCCGTGCCTCGCCAGGTGTGCGGTGCCGCGCTGAAACGGCACCTGCAAAGCTGAGGATCGTGGGCCCAAGCTGGCAGCAGCTTTCTGTTGTGGCAAGGACCTGCCTCTGACCCGGCTGCCCGAGAGCGCGCCGGTCAGCAGGGCCTCCTTTCGTTGGCAGCTCCTTGCTAAAAGGGCTCTGGCCTGGGGGATGGCTCAAAACAAACCCAGACCGAGACGCAAAGAGCTTTGCACCACGAGGAAGGCTCTGCGTGCAGTCACCGAGGCGGGGGGAAAAAACCCCCACCCACCACAGCAGGAGTAAGGAAGCTTTCCGTAAGCCAGCCTGCGCCCACCACCCCTTTCCACCCACCCCGCTCCCCCGTGGGGGCTGGGGCTGCCCGGTGCCAGAGCAGGAGCAGGGCCGAGGTGTCACGCTCAGGAGCAGGTAACAGTCGGTGCAGACACCCTGCTAACCTCACATCTCTTTGCAGCATTTTTTTGTAGTGTCTTGTACAGCACGAAGGAGAGTGGCAAAACCTGTCAGAGCTCCAATACACAGGCAAAGCCCAGATAATCCAGGACCCACACAACCTCCATCTCGCATCTAAAAATTCAAATCTTCTGCCACTGAGACAACCTGCCATTTGTCATTCTGCAAGAATTTGGGTATAATTAAATACTGCTAGAGATGCAAGGAAAGCCGTGTTATTTCCTGTGAGGAGAAAAAGGTGACTTAGAGGTTTTTAATATCATAGTTATTGCTTTTCAGAAACTCTCCTCAGGAAACATTGGAAAATCCCTTCTCTCCAAATAGACAAGCCTAAAATTACAGATTCATTAAATCAGTGTGTGGGTAAGAAGTTTCTTCATATAGTATCACTAGGCTTAAAACAGGGAGAAAACACAACCTCCTTTCATCTGCTGAGGATGAGAAATCTGTAACAAAAAGGGAATATATAAACAAAGCACACTGCTCCTTGGCACAGGCTTTGCTGTCAAAACTTGCTCCTGCTCAGGGTCTTTTTCCCCTTCCTACCTACATTTAAACTATCCCAAACTGTTATTTCAGGGTTCCATTAAACGCTTTAGGATTTACTTATTTAGTGAGCAGTGATGCCACCAACCCTTCAGCTTGACAGTGAAAACATCTGATCAAGGCTCTGCAATAGAATTTAATCCACTAGGCAGCTGCCTAACGTGAGAAAATATTCTCTACACAATGCGCCTCATCACACACTTCTGAACAAAAATATTCTCTTTATCGTCCCCAACAAAGAGAGCGCTAATCTTTTTTTGAGATCTTGGCATACATAGAACTGTTAAGAACAGTGCAGCAGGGACATTAAATAGACAAGGCCTACAGACCAAAGCAGTTGAAAATTACTGGATATATGCAGTTTAGGTCAATCTGGTTATATTCTAGCAAATGTAGCTAAATAAAACGAGCAGGGAGTAAACACTTTCATAAACAAATACTTTGAGCTGTGCTAGTTTATCTATTCCATCAGACTAATCTAATTTATCTGATTCAGTAAACAACAAAAAAATGTGAGCTGCTCACTTTTCCCACAAATAATATCCCACCATGTTGTCTGTGACCGCAACAAGTCTCAGCCGCATTCTACCAGACTTCCACAAATACTACCATTAGGAACTATTTTTTCTCCTCCAGGCTTCACTTCTCTTCTGTAAAACGAGTAGCTATTATCAACATGATAGCTCTCCAGCTAGAAAGGGAACCAGGTGTCCAAATCAGGGCTCAGTGGAAGCTGATAATGATGTATGTCTACAGATTCTCTGGTTTAGCGGATCCGTGCTACCTCCTGAGCCAACACGCAACTCTTGATAATGAGGCACAGAGGTAGCAGCTGCCCTCTGGCTCTGTAGTTCTGCAGAGGTGCAAACCTCTTTATGGCAGCTTTGTTAAAGCCGGATTTTTAGAGTTTCTTGCCTATGACTATACCTTGCTTCATCAAGGTGCTTAGATCTGTAAGCTATTTTAAACAGAACAGTCCCCCGAAAAGCAAAGGTCCACTGGCCTTAAAGTTAAATACATGCTTGAAAGCCTTGCTTGGTGGTTGCTTCTTGTCATAGTTCTCCAGATGGTTGCCAGAGCAGCTTACTGCAGAGGTGCAGTATGTTGCACATGCAGTAAGCTGGTGTCACACTACACAGGTATGCTGGGAAAATACTCAGAAGAATCATCTTGATGCACCTGTGAATGCAGAACAGGCAAACAGGTTTCTCTAAGAGTTACGCCAAGTTCCAGCAGTGATTTTCCCTATGACTGTGAGAAAATAATTTTGTTTCTAGGTTCTGTTGCTGCTATATAAAAGGGACTAGTATTTGCATAACAACATTTCACCAGCTCATGGGATATTGCGAACACTGATGTCCGCAAAGCACAGCGAGCAGGAGACTGATCAGCCTTACTATTCCTACTCCAAGACCGCCCCCAGTGGCTCATTAGCAGTTCACTTTACAAGTTATACAAGCAATTTTCCACATGGGCCACCTCCTAGGGAAAACAGATGGTGCAAAAGAGCATTCTTTCCCCTTTACCACCATCCCCCCAAAGAAGCAACTTCTCCATTTCGACAGGTATTTTCCCACCATTAACATTTAACTTCACAAAAAGAAAAAAGTATTGCTGTGTCTTAGACAAGGAAATAGCTCTACACGGGAGAAACTAACACATTCAAAAGAAAAAGGAAATTTCTGTATTTGGAAAATCACATATGTATTCTTGCTGCTTTCCCCCCCATCCTTCCAGGAAGCCTGCTAATGTTAGAGACATGTTTAGTCAGACTACAACATATTACTGTACAGTAGATGACAGATGAAATTATCTTTTATACATATAGTTGGCTTATATATGTTCTAGAGTTTCCCAGTTTTGTTCCCACAGACATACAAGAGTGCAAGAGAATTAAAATGCATAGCTAGTTCCAAGTGTACAATTCTGTCTCTGACACAGCTCAAATAAAAATGGGTCATATTTTGCTTAGTCCATGGAGAACTTTCTCTGTTCCACATCGTAGTAGTGGTCCTAACACCAAGGAGGGCAAATAAAGCCTCATGGTCCTCCTCTCACAATGCAATAATATTTACCTATGAGGTAAAACCACATACAAAACACTGGGTCCTATTTTCACCTGACACAGCCATGTTGATTTAGATAAAGCCACAGAGACAAAGCTTCCTTCTTCAATATTGACACAAAATGTCTCAAAAATACATTAAAAGGAGGGACCATCTATTTCTGAACGGTAGAGACGTTTTCCCCACATCACCCATGTTTCATATCTATTCCTCTGCTCATGTTCTAACTGATTTAAAAGTATTTTTAAGAGACAAAGATTTGGGTATTGTATTTGCAAACCTATTGCATAGCTTTCACTAATTAACTGCGGATACCTTTGAATGGAAAAGGATGCAGGAGGACCATCGCTGGTCTGACACTCCAGAAAGTCTGCCTCCAGCAGCCCAGCACATATGCAGAAGCACACACACTAATGAACGGGCTAGCTCTTCAATAACAGCTGATTTATATAAACTACAATGGTTTCTACTGAGTTAAATGTATTTATAACACATTGCAACATATAAATATGCAGCAGGAGGGGACCCCATGCTTTGCATGTCTTTTGATCAGGCACTGCGTTTATTGTCATTCATTTTGAAATTAGATGCCAAAGTAGAAGGGACTTCAATCACAGTAACCCTATCTCATGGTGGTTTCAGAGAGCACCCTCCAGCAAAATACGTAATTAGCAGCATTTTCTGAAGATTTGGGGCACCCAACTTGAGACAATCTGCGTCTGATTTCCAGAAATGCTGAACACTCGTAGCTCACATTGGATCAGCAGCAGCACAAGGTAGCTCAGCCTGAAAAGGCAGAGATGCTTCAGAAGACTCAGCATTACAAGACACATAATGGGTGGTCACTTCAGGCTGCACACACACCCAGCAGCATCAGAAAACATCACATGTTGCCCAGTTCCACCAGCATAAAATTAAGCTTCCTGTTAACAGACAAGCAAAATGAAAAGGAAATCCCTGTTCTGTATTTGAATTGCTGTTTTGAAGATTGTAGCATCTGTTGGTATGTATCCGTTGTAAAGTTAAGCATGAGCAGCATCCCATGCACAGCCTCATTTATCTTGGTACATATTCTCCACATTTTAATTTCTTCTTAATTTCTATTTCTTTCCCTTACATACAGAATTGTGATTTTGCAATTGTAAGGTACATCCAGGCACTACTTGAAAGTATTCCTTACAGCAAGAATGAAACTCAACAAATTTAGCTAAGTGTACAAAACTCCTCGCTAATGCTAGAAACTAAAAGGCCACGCAAAGAGAATCCTCCATGCCTCCAGCACTTTGGAGCAAAACAAAGAGATATTCTTTGTTTCATTTTTTTTTGTCAGGAAAAGAGCAAACAAGGTGTTAATATGGCTAAAATGGATCACAGAACAAAAATGGTCACATTTCCTTTACTCACAGGGTGCCACAGGATAGACAGAATATTTACATCACCAAAATTTCTATATTTAGACAAGTCAGGGAAGAAAGTGCTTGATCTAGAGAGTGTGGCAACTTTTTCTTGGTGAGGACATTTTTTTTTTTTTTTTTAATCTAGTGAATGGCATTTTTGCTTTATAGCTTCTTTTACAGCTGCTGATTATACAGCTGACATGACTCTTATTGATAGGACGACATTGCACTCTTTTTTATTAATAAGGGCAGCAAGCATCCAAAGGCTGACCCAAACAAAAATGATGTCATGGTTGCAAAGATTTGAATTCATATTTGAATATAAATGCTTGCAATTACTCAACTGCATTTTTACTTTTTGGCTACGGAGTGATGTAGGCACAATGTGAAAACGGACCCACTGCAGGGGAAGCACACACCAAGCCCTCTAATGGTGGTCTCCAGCTGAGAACTATTTGAAATGTTCCAGACATGTGCTCGTGGGAAAGTGAAACAAGCCTCCGAATTTAGACAACTGTTACTAAAGCTATAGTTTATCTAGCAGAGTTACTGCTTTCAAGACAAACATTTCCAATCCATGCAAGGAAACGGACACTAAAGTACCAGAAGGGATAGTTCTCAATTCTCGTGAGCATAAACTAGTCCAATTGAAAATTTTGCACAGGGAAAATTTTAGCTCATTATGACTTACAAGTTTCATTGCTACAGCAAGTGACTGGCAGTGTGTGTATACCCTCCACAAATAATCAATAACCTGTATGCCCATTGCAATATGCTGTTACCATATAAACCCATTTACTTTCTGTGGAAGTGGTAAAGGAAGGATAAGCACTGCACTCTCCAATAAATAAAAAAAAAAGCTGCCAGCACCCACGGTTGTTAATCTGTCAGTTCAAGAATTAGGAAGAGGAAATTAATATAGACTGTAAATTGTGCAGCCAGCCCAAGAAGCTCAGTTCAGTGGCACTCTACATCACTCATGGGGCTGTGGTGTGACTTGTTAACAGTCTTTATGGGATTCTTGGGGAGGAGGGGGACGACTTCTCCGGGCAATTCACAGCCCAGAGTCATCTGGCAGCTTCTCATTCTCCATCTTACATAGATACTTTATAAACACGCCTATCCAATCATAAGGGTTTTTCTCACAGGTTGCCAAGTGTTTGTTAAAGGCTGATCCTTGCTTAGAGAGCAAGAGTATAGAGACGTCACCCATTCCACAGGGTTGCCGCGGCACAGCTGTAGGTTCAGCCACATAGTTGCTGAAGTTAAACAGTCAGGGTCACGTACAGAAGATGAGGATCTCCAGCCAGGGGTCTCCAACAGACAAAAAACAAACAAGCGATCACTAAAGAAATCTAAAGCTATCTGAGAGGTACCATACAAGTGTCTCTCACTACTTGCTAGCAGCAAAGTCTCCATACAGCTGCATCTTTCTTTGGATTAATTCACCAATTACTTCAAATGGATCTCGACTTCTTCTGCCTTGCAAAATTTGTTCCTGTACTGTCACAAGCAGTATCATGTTGCTTCACAAATTCAGAGGAGCAAAGTCTGTCCTAGGACAGGATCTTCAAGTTCAGAGTTGGCAGAAATGCAGACTGTCAAACTGTGCTGCAGCAGTGCTGTTCTGGGGTAGTGCCAGCCCTTGCCTTGAGAACTGATCCACAGCTGTACCTCAGCTCTGCTACAGAGGAAGCCCAAACCAAGGGATTAATGTGTTACTGCTGTTCAGTCTCATACAGATTAAAGAAGCGGGTCAATTCTATCAGGAGGGGGCAAAATATGCTCTATGTTACTACTACAATAGTAGTCTCCTTCTCTGGAGATATTCAAGACCCGCCTGGACAAGGTCCTGTGCAGCCTGCTGTAGGTGACCCTGCTTCGGCAGAGGGTTGGACTAGATGACCCACAGAGGTCCCTTCCAACCCCTACTATTCTGTGATATTCTGTGATATTCTGTGATATTCTGTAATTAATAAAATGAGAGCTTGGATTTCACATTAACAACTATGATCTGAAATAAAAAACAAAGGATGTACAGTATCACCCTCCATACTGCACATCCAGGAATTGTGAAGAGAAGGAAAAATCCAGTCTGCATTGCTGGGGAAAGTTATAAAAAATTCAGAAGTATTTAATAATTTACGCAGTCGGACCACTGACCTTAAAAGTTGCGCTAAAAAATTAAGAACCTCAAAGAAAAGTTATTCAAAAATACAGGCCGTACTTAAAATAGATTATTAGTTCCCCAAAATTATTAAATCTGACTGAATTTAATAAAAAATTATGTATGAACGTAATTACATGTAAAAGTAAATGTGATCAGATCTGAGAACTTCAGCTTGATGCTGCATAGCTGTGCTCTGCAGCAGTGAGTGAGTGTGACACCTACAGAAGAAGCCTAGCTGAGGCACTAACAGCTCTCCTCTGTGCTCAGCTGCTGTCTGGCATAATACTGAGGACATTTGCAGCCTGGCAAAATATTTATTGTGCAACTCATCTGAATTTAGATTTCATTATAAATGAGACAACAAGCCCTTTCTCCATCATACCTCATGTATGAAAAATTATTCCTACATGTCGGATTCTTCCCCTCCATCCTATTACTCCGAATCTATTAACCACATAGACCGAAGTAAAACAGCACTTGAACAGTGATTGAACAAACACGGGCATGGTCTGAAACCTGGTATAAACAAAGTGTTTAGCTGTCGCTAACATGGCATTCAATGGAATAAAAGTTAACATCCTACGTGAAGAAAACTCAAGGCACAATTAAAAGTGAAGAAGATATCCTTCACATCTCATTAAAAATGTTATGCAGACTTATTGGTACAGAATAGCAGTATTTTGGTCGGTTGGCCAGTGAGTAATCCCTAGATACATGCTCTGTAAAGCACTGCAAAGAAATAAACTCTGGACTATTATTTTACTGTACACGCTGCGAAGATAACAAGCCCTTCACTTGAGAGGAATACCTTTTTGGGTTTCAGTAAAAAAAAAAAAAAGAAAGCGGTGTTAACCTGCATGCATGAGAAGTGCATCTTTGATTGTCAAGTGCTGAAATATCTTGCTCAATTTGTCTTGACTCAGGAAGTGCTCTCTGATCTCAAAATTGTTGATGCTAAAAAAAGAGCGTTGTCTTAAAAGAGCAAAGCAGACAGTACTATAAAAATAATGAGCTGGGAAGACTCTTAAGCCTTCTACATAATAGAACCTCTCACTACGCTGAGGAAGATTCCCTCAAGGCCCAGTGTAGCTCTTTACTTTTATTTTGGCTTAAACAGGCAAACACCATAGCATCAATTAAAGAGGCCACTTATTTACTAAGCATTCAAAGTCTACAGCAGTTAAGAGGATTAATTGTCTTCACGCATATAAAATTTAAACATAAGAGATTAAAGACAAACCAACCTGGTCACACACAACTAACTTCAATTAACCTATCTGCACTCCCTAAGCATTTTTGTTAATAAGCACAGACCACTGGTCCCAATTCAGATCCTGATCCTGCAACAAGTTTTCCTCATGTGAACTGTGAGAGAGGGAGCACTGTCAGAACAGAGCTTCAGAAGGCAAAAAAACCAGCAACTCTTGGAATAAACTGTAAGGCAGCAGCTGCAGTAGTATGCCAGCTGAATCACAGTGGAAAACGTATGTGGAGACCTCCATGGCCACCTTCAGAGACTACTAGCATTTGAGCATCCAAACACGGCAAGCATCTTTACTGTAATCTGAAATTTGAAAACAATTCTGCTAATGATAGGAGAGGAAACCATCCAATGTTACAAGCTATGGCTGCTCCCTTCATTTCAATGGAGTTACTGTGCTGAAGCAATTTACCTCTATCATATAAAACATCCCAAAATGGGGACTAGAGCCACTTTATCCTTATGTAATTAAATTAATGCCAGTGTCGAGCTTCAACTCTGCCTGGTTAGGAACCCATTTTCTTTCTGACCTTCACTGCACCGGAGACTGGCAGCAAAGAGATGCAGCAGTAGTCAGGCTTCAATAGTACACACTTGTCAATATTGGTTTTCAGTATTAAAATCAAGTCCAGTTCTTAGTGAGGCCTTTTCACAACAAAATACTATCTTTAAATCTTCCTGTGCTGTACTACTTGCAATCATTGCTATGGGCAAGTGCTGGGAGGGTAGGGGAAGAAGGAAAGGTTGTTAAAGACTGTCGTTGTTGTAACCATGCAGTTTGTTTAGCCAGACTGTACAGGATTTGGACATAACAAATACAAGAAATTTCATTTAAGCATAAGAACAACGCTTTTTTCCTGTAAGGGCCACTGACCACTGAAACACATTGCCCAGAAAAACTGCAGTGTCTCCATCCTTTGAGATGTTCAGAACCCAGCTGGACACAGCTCCAAACAAGCTGTTCTAGCTGACGCTGCTCGGAGCAGGAGGGCTGCACTAGATGATCTCCAGAGGCCCCTGCCTACCCCAACTTCTCCGTGATTCTGCAACAACAGTTAAAATAGTGGCACCCACTGCTTCTGGTCTTTGTGAACATGCCTCAGTCACCAAGCAGAACAACAGTAACCAAAACTCCTTCTCCGCAAAGCCAGAAACCTCTGTAACTCATCCACAGTATGGAAGTTTCGATACCACCCAGCTTCTGATACTTCTGATCCCTTCTGATTTTAAACCACAACACATCTTCAAACAGCCCCCCCAAAGTATCATAATGCAAGTCCTACATTCAAGGCAAGATGTGATGTGGGGTTTAATTTTTTTTTTTTATTTTTTTAAAAAAGTAGGTGCCACTGACAGCTGTCACACTGTGTGCCTTCTCAGGAAACACCAGGCTAATTACATGACAATCAGGTAACTAAGAAGAGTCACATAGCAAAACTAAACCTAGTACCTATAGTTTTCCTGATAATTAGTTCTCTAGAAGTGGTCTTGAGATAATACTAGTTTTAACCAATAGCGTCATCTACAAAAGCGTCTATTCAGACAGATGTTTTTCCTACTCTTACTCCTGCTAGCCCTGTGCAGGTAATCACCCCAGCCAACTGCACAGGATTGTGAATTTTACTCCTCCTTCTGAACTGCCAGCAGAATTATTAACTAATTTCACTAATTCCAACCCATTACACCTGCGCAAGCCCATGGGCACAGATGCATGCAATATCAGAATTTGGCCCAGTGAATCTTTACTGCTGGTGATGGCACACAAAGAACATCCCACAGAAACTGTGCAGAACTGCAGTTCAGAAGAGTACGCCTGGCTGTCACAGCTCCTCTCCCCTGGAGCCAGGCTTTTCCTGCTCCTTTCCCTTCCTACCAAGAGGCAACCCAAATCTACAGGGAATTCACAGCTGTGGATTAGGAACACTATTTTTTTGAGATCAAGTTAGATTAAAATATCTCTTTTAAATAACTACTTAGAGCAGGACCATATCTCTTCCTCTTCTAGATAGCTGCTCCAGTGTCTGGTCTCAAGTGTCCTTTTTTGGTTGTGGGAACAATTAGTTTGTTTGTAAAAAAACAAAGAGTTTCAGTGTAAGAAATTGTATGTATGCTCTCCCACAACATTTTACAGCCAGCCAGCTGACTGCATGATTTCCGGGCATCTAAATTTTGGATGTAGAAAGGTAATAGTGAATCTAATTGGGGACAGATGGGCCATGGCACATTTCAACAGTTTCTCAGTGATTGTAACCTTCCTGCTAATAAATAAATGCAATAAACCTGTGAAGGTTCTTTCAAATTAAAGTGGTTATATATCCAGTGGAATATAGTCTTAAGGCAGAGTAGCCTATGTATGTACCTCTTGCCTGTAATTTTCCAAAATGTTGAGGTAGGAACTGTGTGGATCTTGCCCCATTTTCAGGGGAACAGGATGATACATTGTCTGAAGGCACTGCCTGCACCTTCTCACCTCCTTAAGCTTTTATCTATTCTAGAAATCTTTGGTTTATGTTTCATTCTTAAAGGCCCGCTTCAGTATCCAAAGCAATGAAACACAAGTCTTAGCTTTGTTGTAGAATATTGCATGTGGTAACATCTGGAAGTGCTGTAACAGGATTCTAGAGTCAGGGAACTGGTTTATTGCTTGGGGTTTTTTAAATGTAAAGCTTCAACAATGTAGCAAATGGTTCACAAAAATATAAACAGTACTCAGCTACAATGACTCTCTTTTTCTTGTTTGCAAGCTGAATACATCTGATGTAAATCTCACTAGCAGAGTAAAAATATCAGGATGCAGGAGCTAAAAAAAAAATTTTAAATCAAGTCTTGATATTTTTCACAACTGCAACTTAATCACAGAGGTAAGGTCTTACATGTTACATAAGCTACGTAAAAATGTACATCAAAATTAAGATGAATATAAGAAATTGGCATGTGATAATTACACAGGCAAAAATATAATTATTAATCTAATTACATCTTTCCCAAACAACTATGTATATTTAGACAGAAACAATCTGACAGATGTTGAACAGTGAAGGTCCTTCACAGTCATGTTTCATGAAGTGCAGGCCAGTTGCAAGAGCTGGGCATTCATCAAGCAAAACCAGCTGGTTTTGAATAAAGATCCACACAGAAACAGTAGATTAAACCAAAACTAAGTTATGTGGAAATTTGCCACTTTAGTGCACTCTGCAGCCGGCTTAGCGAAGCCATTTCACGCTTGGCTGAGACACCTGCATGGTCCCTACCAGCACAATGCAGTATCTGAACACCTTCTAATCTTCACTGCGCCACACTGATGTGATGAAGGCTGTTGATACTCTGTTTTACAAGTGGAGAGGAGAGGTGCAGAGAAATGAAGGGCTTGATCCACAAGAGTAGCGCGAGTAGCTAATACCGGGCTGTGCAACTCCCCCCCCCTGCCAGGCACCGGTGGGAAGCTCCCAGCAGCTAGAGGTGAGACACAGGGAAAAGAGGCCACAGCCAGGTGCCCAAGTGACTGATCCAGTCCACAGTTACCTGCTAACCACCCCTAAAAATATAGAGCTAAGCTCCATTTCTCCACCTGCAAAAGGCCACCACTGCTTTATATAAAAAATACTCCTAAAACCAAACCAAAAAGTCTAAATACCTCACAACCTTAAATGAACATTCAAATCAAGAAGTTGAAGTGTGAATCAAAACCCCACTCGAGCAAAATACTGGGTAAGTATAAGGTGTTTCTTTCCTATTGAAACTCCTCTGCTTGATAGATGTAATATTCATAATGAGAAAAGACACTATCTACAGCTCAGTATCTATGATATTATCCTAAAGTACTAGAGACCCAAACTCAAATTCATACTGCAAAGTAAAAAAAACAAAACTGGAATTTTTCGCACGCTGAGCAAGCGTTCTGATCAGAACATCTCAGCACACCATAGCTTCTCTGCTCATGGTTTGAGCTGCTTTGTGCATGAGCAGCGTTCAGCTGCTGTCAGCTCAGAAAGTGCCTCTGTGTTTCAGCTTCACTGATCATCTTGCAGAGCTCTGGCTTCAAGTGAAGGCTTCAAACAACTGGTTGGCTACGAGGTGTTCCTAACTGGTGGAGGTAGCAAGTGCTGGCTGATTTTTAAAATGTCATTGCCATTTAAAAGGCAAATCAAATTTCTAAGGGCTTACATGGTTGTTCAAGTACATTTGCGAATCTGAGCCTAAGTCATCATTCAAAAGTCACGAAGAAAGTCTGAGCTTCTCCAAACCAATGCATTTTAATGGCAGACTTTTTCCTTCCTTTAGCATATTGTATACAGGAGCAGAAGGTGTATCCATAATTTTAGAAAGACGGCAGAACTGAGCAGACCCCTCACCTTGTTATGCACTGCAGGGTTGAAGCCTACAGTGTTCCCTTAACTGGTTAACTTCACTGGTAGAGTGTTCCCAGCAATGGAAAAAGTAAAAGTATTAGGCTTGAGGGCACATCAACTAAGTCAAACTGACCAAAACAGCTGCCAAAGAACACACAATTGAGGTTTTGTAACAGTTCTCCTTGCAGGCACTCTACTCCCCAGTAACAGCTATTTTGTTTCAGAGGGATTAGGACAGTACCAAAAGGTCGGTCATACATTAGTTCTGGAATGAAATGGTTCCATGAAAAGAGAAACCCTTGCTTCTGAAAAAGCTTATTATTCAACAGACAGTAAAATTAATGTCAAACCAACCAACAGAGTTATCCCTTGCTTCAGCCAGCCTGAAAGGAAGAGAACAACTTTTTCTTTTTCTTCCACATTTGCCCTTCTTTTTTAGCTCTGAACAGTCACATCAAGCAAGGTGCTCTCAGATTTGCCTGGACTGCAACATTTACACCATATCATGGATATCCATTCCCAAACAGTGTCTGTGAACGTTGGTGACAAGCGTCTGAAATCCACTATCCAATCTCATCAGTACAGGAGGAATACAAACACTGTAGGATACTGTAGTATTATGCCCAAAAGTTAAAATGTTAATTTGAGGCATCAAGCTGCCCTTAACATAGACACAGTCGTAAAATTTTTAAAAATTAAAAATAAAAAAGAGTAGAGAGGTGGTAATTTGAAAATCATCAATTCTCTACAAGAAAAACAGTAGAAGTACAGAGGAAGCCTGACTGCTCAAGAAGGGACATGCAATGAATGGAGGCCATCCTTAGACAGCACTGCAATCTACACGAAGAAAAGCTCTTGTCCGTAATGCAGCATGTGCCACTTAAATAAGAGAGACTTTTTTTTAACCCTGTGTTTCACGTTTGCTAGTCTGGCAGAACCACTTTAACCTGTAAGTCTCTGTGCATAATCTTCATTTCTTGTCTGTCCTCTTTTGTTTTTATCTTACATTTGATGTGTATACAGCTGGTCTATAAAGAACCGTAGTCCAAACAGAACTAAAAATCACTGAGCAATCCTCAATGAAAAAGAAATCACTTCATTATAGTATCAGTCTGTTGAAAAATGCTTTTTTTAAAGCTGCAAAAAATGTAGAAATTGACCATGTGTAAAGTCAAGCTCAGCTGCTGCATCCATGAAAAAGACAGACCAGTTTGTGCCACCAAAGAAGAGATGATTACTTTTGCAGTCCCAGAGTGTCATTTCACAAATCTTTGATAACCTCATCAGGCGAGATATCCCAAGTCAGTTTACATTCCAAAGAAAAAGCTCTAAATAATTGCGTTACTAAATGTAATAAGGATTGCAAAAACTAGAAAGCTATGATTTTATCAAAACAAACATTAACAACATTTTTGAAAGAAATTCTAGGTGTTCTTGTGTATTTTAAAGCATTGTTTTTCATCTACACATGTAACACCACATGGCACTTTTGCAAAGGTCAAGAATCCCAAATAAGTCAGCTGTTCTTTCTAAACCTTTGCTTCCCTCACGTTGGATACAAGTTCAGATCCAAGTCCCACATAACAGTACATGATACGATTTTTTAAATTATGTAGAACACAAATTTATGGCAAACGACACAGTAGTCACACATTTTGTGGTGTTGATTACCCAAATCTCAGTTATCCAAAATACCTGCTAGGTGAAATAAGGTTGTATGCTGCTGTACCTATCTATTAGAGGAACTTATTTAACGTGATTAACTGAAACCCTGATCCTCTGAATTCATGTTCTCTCTGACATTTGGATTATTAAAGCTATAAATGCTCTGAAAAAGAAAAGGCTAAAATGAGCTAAGAGGCAAAGACTATTCTAATGACTTTGTTATTTTAAAAAGAACACCAGGTGCCTACGCAGGCAAGTAGAAGACAGAGTCCCCCACTTTGAATGGCCCACGGTGTACTCAGACACCATGCTCGAAGGCACAGAAAGGCCTGAGACGAAAGAGTACAAGAGTTACAGTAATATGATTACACGGTTGCATAGTTAAGGAATGTGAAAATCTTGATGGTTCAGTTGCAAGTCTGCTGGTCATTTTGTGTGTGTAATTATTATTGATTTACTTCTTGATAGAATCTCAGAGAAAGCATGGAAAAAACATTAGAATGAGAAGATTCAAACGTAAATGCAGATTTTAAATGGTGTTTTAACTTGGCATTAGTTATTCCAATGGTATTTTTAATTCTGTTTTCTAAGATATATTATTTTTTTCCTCTTGACTTCAAGTTAGCACGTACTCTGCTTTAGCAAAATAAAGCGATCGAGTGTGGAATGGCCACTGAAGGCAAAGACTCAATAAAAGAGCAGCATGCTTTTCAGTCTGGCCTTTTAAAACATCCGCTATCAGAGGGCTTTGGAGGTTTAAGGGATTAGATACCATGACACATCTGTCAGATTATTATGTAAGAAAACTCTCCTGCTGTTTTCTGTGGGTAGAATGTCTGCTGTGGAATATTTAAAAACAGTTTTAAAAACAAAACCACACAAAACAGGCAATATTTCAGTTGCTTCAAAGCGTGTTTTCATGGGAAAAAAATGGTAACTTATTTTTCCTGGCCTAAAACCAAGTTATATTTAGTGCTCTGACTGTAGACTTGTATCTGAATATGGATTAGCAGAATGCACATGCTTTTACTGCTCACAACAGAGATTATGCAAAAATACCAGGATTTGTAGGTTAGCCTAACTTAGCTATAATTTACAGAGCCAGGAATCATCGACAGCACGCAAAGAATAGCAATGAAATATGAAATGATAATTCGTGTTACATTTCAGTTACACGCTTAAAAGCATTTTAGATGACTGCTGATATTATGAAGCTTTTCTAAAACAAAAGTCAAAATAATTTCATGAAAAATACCTAATAGCATCCTACTGTTGACATGCTTTGTTTCGGTAACACCGTTACGTCTTGTCAGTGGTGTGGCAGCAGCGGCCACATCCTGCTGCTGAGGGCATTGCAGAGCGGTGATCAATCTCCAGATGCACATCATGCATGGCTGCAGCTTCGTTAAAATTATTATGAGAAGCAGAAGTCTGAAGCCATCATCCACCACCAGTTGGATACTACAGATTTAAACAATTATGGTACATTCTGTATTGGTCAATTCTGATCTTCAGGTTCTGCAATTCTCATGCCCCTGCTGTGCTCTTTTAGCCATCTCACCCTTACAGCAGGGGACCAGACGAAGCAGGGCTGTTCAGGTGGTAAGAGCTACAGCACTGTGCAACACAAATCACAGATCCAACACAGCAAGAGTTGAATTGGAAGTTTCTCCCATTCCAATAATTTCTCTCTCTTAGCAGCTGAAATCTGCCTTTGCCAGAAATTCCATTACCAACTGCACAAAGTATTTTAGGCTCTGCTTTGCATAGACAGATGAGCAGAAAATAGTTTTCAATAGATGGAAACTAGAAAGAGGCAAACTAAAAATCAGCAAAGATCTGGAACACCACTATAGCTTTGGATCACTAATAAATATGGCCAAAATAGGGGGGAACAGACAGCAGATTTATTTTTTAAATACACTTGTGCGTGCATACATATATAGATATATATATATAAAAATTTCTCCCAAATCTGACCTTCGCAGGAGCACACTATGACTATGAAAAGTATTCCTTGCTCAGGGATCAACCCTAACTGGTTGTTTTTATGAGGACATTATCACAATTCAAAGCAACAGGGCTCCAGTCTTCAGCACTAGCACCTTATTCTTCAAGGGTGCAGGCTAAAGCAAGAAATTCAGTGCAGCTGCAGTGTCTATCATAGCACTTCCTGAGCACACAAAGCTCTCCACGTAGACACGCTCATTTGGTCACCAGTTCAGAAACATAATCCTTCCTACACAGTGGCCCTCATTTTTCAAAGTTTCCCCTACTTTCAGTGAGTGGGAACCCAAAGGCACCATGTTCTCACCCACACAAACGCATTTTACCAAAACGTCCCAGAACATTTGGTCTATGACTGGCAGTTTCACTGTTTCACTGTCTGCATTCCTGCAAGCCACAGCATCATGAGCAGAAAGTTTCTACTGATAAAAGAACAGAGCAGCAACAGTCATGAAAATTACAGACTGTGCTCTAAATAAGAATGGTTCAATAACAACATTGCAGATTATATTGACCGATGTATAATTTGTTAGTGATGGATAAGCACCTTTTGTTCACAGGAATTGTACAAACTTTGGAAACACTGAGTCATATTTTGTCTCTGTGTGTACCACTGGCATTCACACTGAAGTCAGTTTAATTCACATTGATAAGTTTATACAATTAAATAGTTAAAGCACCACTCCTGATTGATTGTCTACCTACACCGACAACAACTATAGTGAGTCAAAAGAACAGTCAGTTCAACAATTCAACATTTTTCACAAAAAAAAGTTCTAGGAAATACCCTTATTTTTTTGTCTAGGACTATGTATGAAAATGTAGATTCAGAAATCCATGAGGGTGTCTCGTTTAGATGTCTCTTGTGAAAACGCTCCTCCCTCAGCTGGGTTCCCTAGCCTCACTGTATAACCCGTGATGAATCTCATTAATTCAGAAAGGGAATTCTGTTGTCACATATTGGGAGTCAGCATTAGGAAAGCAAGTTAAGCCTATAAAGCAAAGTGATCCAGAACGTCCTATAGCAGCCTTCCTGAATTCAGCTTTTTAAACTCTGTTAAACACCTCTCATTTGGACAGAATGAGTATAGCCCTACCCTGCTGCAAACTAGCCCTACCCTGCTGAAAACTTGCCAAGATTATTTTGCAAGAGCCCATACTTTCAAAACAGCAGTTTCAGAAATGCTCTATTTCAATCTCAGACATGAAGCATGCAGAGTCCTAAGCCCTGAAATCTTCGGCAGCCTCAGAATTATTAGTCTATTCTTCTTTCAAATGCTTATTTAGTCTCAAAACATTTGGAAAAAGGATGATGTCTTGGCTAGTAGTCAGAAAAACATATTTTTATTGAACAATCTATCCTTCCATAATTCTGTATTTAAATTTTTTGAGCAAAATCCATGTGTGTGTATGCACGTAAATCTGTAAATACATATACATTTTGTCTTATTTACATGCAGT
>Ga0181612_116510_pt1 | contig 17468 bp, 8 predicted proteins | sample HoacroProtozoa21_FD_119630 | JGI IMG/M metagenome (GOLD analysis project Ga0181612, IMG submission 119630) | Hoatzin crop microbial communities from Cojedes, Venezuel. Combined Assembly of Gp0051906, Gp0051904, Gp0051908 | reverse complement strand
GGCGTCTGCATGGCCTGTGTGAGGAGCAGCAGGAGGCTGCCCCCGTTTTCGGCTCCATCATACAGACATGCAAGCCTTGGAAGGGAGTGATGTTGTCGCTTTCCCCGGAGGTTTCGGCATGCAGCTCACCCTGAGCGAGCAGGGCAGAAAGCGCTGTAGGAGGGAGCTGGAGGGCAGCGTGGGCAAGGCAGGGGTTCTTGCTCCAGCCCTCGGCTGTCTGAATCCCCGGCAGGCAGAGCTGCTGTGTGGCCACCGTCACAGACAGTTGCACCTGATGTGTGGGAATTACTTGGCACCTTGTGGATGTAGTTTCCCATTGATTTTTGGTGGAATTGATTTATAGAGCTATTTAATGGAATTGATTCTTTTTACAACTTTTTTCCCCTCTTAAAGACCAATTGTTTTTCTTGAGTGATGGCTACAAGTTTGTGTTTATGTATTAATATGCTCATGCACCCACAGTCAAAACTGTGTTCTTTCTCCTCGCACTGCAAAAGAAAGTCTCAATCTCAAATGCCATCTTAAATTTTAATATTATATTTGATATATGACCTGGAATAAATTGAACGTGCTAGAACTTGCAAGGTGAAATCCTAGTGGTGGGTAACCACAAAGCAGTGTTCTATTAAGCCAAGGACTGTCGAGGATGTCTGTTGTGGTTGTGTCTGGGTTACGAGTGGCTCCCTTTGGTTTAGTGTAGGTGGATATTTTTATTCTGCCTGGCTTGTGAACAAGGGGATGAAAATTCAGAATTTACCTACAAGACGTGTAAGACTGCTGAGTTTTCCTTTACAAACCCATTGCTAGGAACCACATTTTTATCCTAAACCCAATATTTTTATTGTACTTAATGTCTTTCATTGATTGTCACTCCAGAGTGGCTTGTATTAAGAAAATATAATATTCTGTACCTGGAGGAATGCTATGAGAAAATGTGAATATCATAATTCTCTGTTATTGTTTTGTACTTTGCAGGTCAGTTCTGTCAGTAAGTTTAACTTGCAAATTTGTGCTGTGGTTTTGGGCTTCTTTCTGATTTCCTTCCTTTCTTTCTTCTTTCAAGAAGCACCAAAATAAATTTGGGCAGGATCCTAGCTCTGGGTGAGACTCCTGAGCAGATATTATGTCACCCAAATTTCCAGATCAGAGAGACTTAAACATGTATGCTGAGGGCTCAGGATCCAGCTAACAACTGCCTGTCAGGATGCAACGAAATAAATGATCTCTGAAGTAGCCGGCACCCAAGTCATACAAGCTATTCGTAATCCAGAAGTACCTCCTTGAATGGCAATGTGGAACAAACCCGACATCAACCGTCACAGTTGTTCTCTGTGATCTCTGTGTGAAATTTAGCTAAGCAATTTGGCAGCTGTATGTAGTACTAACTGGAGCTTCCCAGTGGTGGTCTGATGTAGCCCTAAGCACAGTACATTTGGATAATCTAGTTATCACCAGCGAAGTGACAGAGACAGAGTCAGCACTAGTCAACATCCTATTTGAATAGAAAAGTTCTGAACTTCATGACTGCTTGTCAGAACTTCCACCCTTGGCCAGCTATAATCTGCAGCCATCTAAAAACTGTTGAGCATCCAGCAGGGCCCCCTACTGTGCATTTCATTTATACTGTGAGTTTAACAGGATGGCCAAGAATAATATCATTAGTATGCTGAATGTGCAACTGCTGAAGAAGTGGGTTGTACATATGAACAAAGCTTAGCAGGAAAACTGTAGATGGTACGTGCATGATGCAGAGCAGATAATAGCAGTTTATCCGGTTGTCTTGTATCTACAACTCTAAATCGACATACCATTAATTCTGGAAAAGGACTCCAAATGTAAGCAAATTGCTCTGACCCAGATTTTAAACTGGTAAAGGAACTTGAATTCACATGCAAGACAATATGGGCCCTTTTGCAAAACATGGTATTTAAACGTGGCTTGTTTAGAGAAGCTTCCAACAACAATCAGCCTTCACCATGTGTCCCAGAAGACAGCAAATACTTTACTCAACATCTTAGTGATCCTAAGTGGCAGTCTTTGAGAGGGAAAACTATATCATTATTTTGTAAATTAAACCTCCAGCAGTTGAATTATACTGTAGTTTTACAGAGGTGTTTTATATACCACAGCCACATTGTAAAGTAGATTTTGTTTGCTTGGAATTATACTAGTGATTTGTAGTCTGTCTATGACAGATGTGTATGTGTCTCTCTCTAACCATCACATGCCCTAAGCAATTATGCAGAGTTAACAAAACCTAGAGAAGGCAACTGCTCTTATCTGTCTTGCCCCATGCCAAGTCTTTGCTTTCCAGTCTCTGCTGGGAAATAGTAGAAATTCCAGGCATTCTTCGGAAGGGAGAGGGTTAAGTTTAAAGAGAAGGGTATCTTGTCTTTCACCACTACTGGGGTGGAAAGATTTTGACTGTGCCTGCTCCCTAGAGGCGCTTCGTTATGGGTGTGATGATACGGCCTTGGCATGTCCTTGTGGGACAGGCTGGACATTAAGGATCTGTACTGTCAAGGTTCTTCCTTGTCACGTGGACAGATTCTAGCATTGTGATTCCTAGGACATCAGAGGAAGCATTTACATGAGAATATGAGATTTCATAGTTGGTGTTATGTAAATTGGTCTATAACGTCTTTATATAAAAGCATTGTTTGGCTTAGGGACTGCAGAGCCCTAAGGCTGTCACCAGGTGCTGTACAAGCACAATCTCTTCTCTGAAGAATGTCACAGTCTAAATGGACGGTATGGGCAAAAGGTGAGAAAGGAAGCAGAGACACGAAAAGATGCATTACCCAGCCAAGGTGGTGTGACAGATGGAGAGAACTAGGAGGAGAACCTAAATTCCTTCAGTTCCAGTTTACTTTGCTGCCAGAACAGACTACTGTTGTTATAGCACTCCTTTTTTGCATCCTTACTCTTCCAACTAAATTAACTTTCCTTGCCTCAAGGACTGACACAGTCCCTGTACAGTCTTCTGGTGTATTTTAGCTATTCTAGAGAACTGGAACAACAAGCACACAAACAAGTTACTGCACACTGACTGATCATTGCTTACTCTCTGTATGTGAGGCTTTAGCTCGTGGCAGTGGAAGGTAACCAGATGAAACAGCGCTGTGCCCAGGACAAAGCCAGCCACATAAGTAGAAGTTGCTTCTGGATTTGCACAGCTACATGTCAGCCTTGCTAGCTCTGGAGATGCCCACCTTCTGTTTCGGTCTCTGGGTTCCTGGTGCTGTGCACAAACGGGTGTAAGGCCAGGGAGTGGTAATGCCACGTCAGCCTGCCCTAGCTCCATTTTGGGCATGCGGGCGCATCTTACCTGGACTGTGTCTGAGCTGTAGCCAGCTCTCCCATTAAGCCATAATGGTGTAAGTTGTTCTTGACTGTGTAACTTAAAAAGAGCAATATCTAAGCCTGACCAGACAAAGTCTGACCTCTGGCTACCTACTCTCAGAACATAGAACAGACCTGTTTTTATGAGTCTCCTTGAGACAAAGTGGCAGTAAGAGGAAACAAATGCAACTTCTTACTGCCCTGTACTCTACCCTGGCTCCAAAGGATGGCTTTATCAAAAAGCTCCCATGGTTGCCCATTCTAATCTTGCTAGTGTTTTAAATTCCTTGCCAGACTCCTGTCTTACTAAGAGTTCGAGGGACTGCATTTCTGTAGTGCTTGGACTCAGAAAGCTGTGAGATGGAAACAAATATTCCTGCTCCAGAATATGGTAAACAGGACTAAACAGTTACTTACTCTTTGTGTGCTGCCTTGGTAAATTTAAAGACTTCCGTGTATTAAATGATGCAATAGCAAATTCCTTACAAAAAAATAAAATGCCTGTAATCAGATAATGGTTGCTCTGGTGCTAGTGGTAACATGGCATTGAATATCTCTTGGTTTGGCTTCCATAGTTCAGGGGTGAGGGGAACTGGAATGGTGTTTACTGAGCCAATAAACTTCTCACTAAACATAATTCATGGGCTCTAGCTGGCTAATAACCAGGACCTCAATGCTCTAACAGTTGGCCCCATACATTTTAAAACAAAGCTTTATTTGAAGTGAAAACTTTAAGAAAAATAAACTTTAGGATTTAGTGGCCTCTAATATTATCCACCTCCACAGGCCATGAGAGATCTCATAACTAGAGAGTGCATTTTAAAATATTTCTATTGCAGTCTCCTTGACCAATGCTAAAAGACTGCTTGCTCCAGAGATTGTCTCAGCATCATTTTTTGTTTGTAGTTTTCAAACTTACAGGAATCCATACACTTCTTTTAAAATAGCACTGTGCAGGGATTTTTCCCCCATTTATGTTTAGAAGGAGTTTCTGCTGACCATTTGAGTGTTCTAGGCAGTCAGCATTTCTTCAGTTATAAGAATAAGGTGAAGAGCTGAAACAAGTCTTACTCTCTTTAAGATGGCATTTTAAAAATTATTTCCGTAACCCTGGTTACAGTCCTAGTTTTTCTCTGGAGAGAAGAGATCTTCATCTGAACAGGTTTATTTAAACACTTGCTAGATTATGCAGCAGGATTTCCCTTCCTCTCCTCATGAATGAAGACCTGTGCTTCTGCAGGTTCACTCAAGGAGCGCTCCTCCTCGGAGCACTACAGAACTTAAGATTTGGATTGGTTTCAGATCTCCATCATTTCCCTGCATGTAGAGGAGTATTCTTGTGTTCTGTGTTTGTTTAGTTTCTCATGAATGAAATCTAGATTCTTGAAGAATCCCTAACAATTCCCAAAGGGGTGTGGGTGACTGGTGATTCTGCTCTCTGGTCCACGTGTAATTTGTACTGGGAGCAAAGTAGTTCATTTTTAAGGACTAGAAATCAGTTAGTTTAGATTTCTGCTAGTGGTTTTACCTTCTCTGGGAGACCTTGCTACTTTGTGCTTCAGCTTCTTCCTTGGATGGATGAAGAAACAACGCCTGCCTGCCTCCTGTCAGATGCTTTGAAGTCTGTAGATGAAAGATACCATATGAATGCAAAGTACTTGCCAGTTAATGTCAGCAAATCATTTTGCTTGTACCTTGATGGAAAAAGCTTTATTGTAGGCTTACAATGAATGGATCTGCATACACACCAGTAGTTCTTTCCCTTTTACTTAAGTCTTTTGGAGAATTATGTTGACTACCTCTCAGAAAGATGGAGGGAGGTTAAATAACAAGCAATAAAAGATTATCAGAGGAAATTTCTTGTCATGCAATACCTTAAAGATAAGAGTAATATTTTGAAAAGGAAAGAAAATAATGACTATGCACCCAGTCACAAGGAGTTCCTGTTAAATACTATCTCATTCTCTGTCTTTCAGGGATTATTTTCTGACACAGAGCTAAGCCTAGTTTCATCAATGCATAGAGAAGTTCTATTATTATACACTGATTTGATAAGATAATATAATTAGTGTCTTGGTCCATCGATGCAGACCTCTACTGTCCAAAAACAACATTAGGTTATTAAGTCAGTTCTTGTCTTTGTTACAGTAATAGGTTAAAATAGCATTATTTAGATACCGCTTGTCTAAACTTAGATAAGTCAAAGTCATTCAACTGTATCTGTGTTTGCTTATTCACATTCTTCTGCTTTTAAAAACCAGCACAAATTCACTAGGTAGGTGTAGGCTTTGGATTTCCTGGCTTTTCTTGTTTGGTGTGGTGAGGTCTTCCCTGTCAGTTATTTGTGTCTTGTCAGCATGGCTCTGCCTCCCTGCAGCAGATGGGCGGGAAGGAAACGAGGGCTCCAGTGGATGAAGGCAGCAGCAGCAGCAGCTGCTTTCAAGAAGGGTATCCATGAAGCAGGTCACAAGTGAGATAGTGTCTGGGCCGCTAATCTGCACAGGTATCTACCAGCAATTTCTGCTGACACACAGACTGGGAGACCTAGAATTGAAGGCTAAACTGGCACAGAGCCAAAGCCAACAGAGAGAAGAATTTTTAGGTGGAAAGGCAGGTCTAACTTTCCCCAGATTACAGTTGTCTTGGGGAGCTTGGGAGCCTTCTGGCTCCGGAGGAGGAAGAAAGAGGCCTTGCCAAATGCCGATTTCAAGTATAAACGCTATCCCAAGCCCCTAGTGCATAGGCTGATACAGGTATTTACTATGCTGGTGGAAGTGGGTTGACTTCCTCAAAGGTTGCAGGGAATTGCTTTTGTAGGTAAACTTTGATGTGTTTTGCTTTTTTTTAGCTCTGAGGCACAGATCTGACTGATTTTGCCTGATGCTGAGGGACCATTGTGTCTAACGAGATCTGGGTTTTTTTAAATACTGCATTTTGTATTAACTTGGGCTGCAGACCACAATTTTGCTCTGTACCCTAGTTTTGTAACACATTTACTTGCATGGGAACATCCTGTTTCTTGCATGTGTGAGGACTTCCAGGATGAGAGCTGAGCTCTGCTCAGCTTTGTTCCCAAATTCTGCAGTGGAACACAGGACTCTTTGAGAACGCGCAGGGCCAAGTTGTGCTGCTGTGTGCTCCTGGCGTGCTGCTGGCATGTCTGTGCAGGGCCAGATGGAGAGGGAAGGCTATTTAACTGGACAGTGCGTTATTGGAACTTGCCATCTAACATTCCTTGCTTTCCCCAGTGTGTTCCCCCCCTTCCAGGGTGGAATGCAGTAATTGCCATACCAGAAAGAAGCCATGATCTGTCTGTCTAGTCTGGCATCCTTTCTCCAAGAGAGGCAAACACCAGATGCCTGAGAGAAAGGTACAAGAACTCCTAAAACAAACAACTATGGAATAACTTGCCCATAGAGGAAGTTCGTGGTTGGCTATGCCCTAAGGCGAGAGAGTTTCTAGCCTTTACACGAGTGTTCTGTGTAGCTGGGTATTCTCTATCACATACAACATAATTGCACTTAATCTGTTCTTGCTGCCTCCCTGCCTCTCGACTGGGGACCAAGGAACTCCACAGGCCAGCTGCACCACTGCAGACTGTGTCTGAATGGTCCCCAGTCTCCAGCTTTTGGAGGTACAGGGATAGCAAAGGGTGGTAGTGCTCCGCAGCGCATTGCTGATATCGTTGCCTGTAGACCAGCGATCACTCTGGGCAGCTGTCATTCACATCTCCTGTTTATTTTGTTTTGATTGTATGCTGGCTTTTCTGGAGTGCCTGCTGTCAGCAGCCCCTGTCGCTTGTGCTAAAGGCATAAACTGCATTCGCCTGTGCGCTTTTTCTGCAGTGCTCCATTTTGCATACCTCTGTCCTCTGCTCTCAGTCCCTTCTACCTCTACCTGTACAGAAGCCTTTCTGTGCTGCACACGGCTTCGTGCTGTGCCTCACGCCTTCCCTGTGTGTTAGGTCTGATGACTATACTAGACGTTCCCGGTCTTTCAGTAGCTCTTCCTGGAGAGGATCCTGAGAGACTGTGTTCTAGGCAGCCTTACCAAACGGCAGGATTGACTCTGTTCAGCAAAGTGTGATCTGAGCTCTTCCCTACTCCTCCCTTCTAAACACACGAGCAGGAGGGTTGCCTCCACTGGTGCTCAATGAAGGCCACCAGTAAGGGACCACTGAACCTCTACTGCGAGTCAAGATAAGAACTACCATCTAGTTCCCTCCCTCCTGGTGTTCTCCAGTGGCTAAATCTTTCATCACAAGCTTCACATATTAACAGCGTGTCCTGCTGCATAGGAACATTGCTGGTAACTGGTGTGAAATAGCCTCTGGCAACTGAAAGCAAGAGGGAGAGACGCCTGGCTAGAAACGAGGAAGACCTTAAGTGATAGCTTCATTCTCTGGTACTGGTGTGGAGGTCAATATTGTGCAGGACCTGTGTTCACCTTGGGGACGAGGAAGGGGAGAGCGCTTTTTTAATTATGTATTGCTAATTCTTTCCCAACCAGCCAGCCTGGGATTTCCTCGCATTCTGAAGCAATGCTTTCAGTGCTTTCATCTGTCTCCTGTTTAACAATCTGGACTTGCTTGAGACATTGGTTTTCCTTCTTGTGGAAGATTGCATTGGAGCCTGAGTGTTGTTTACTTAATATCTATAATAAAAATGCCCTTTTTTTCCTTTCTCTCTTTCCTTCCTCTCCTACTCAAAAAGGGGTGGCATGGAAAGTAGCATGTATTCTGCGGGGGAAGATCTATTGGGTTCAGCCTATTTAGTAACTGCAGTTACCAGACTGCTCTCCCTTCAAGCAGCTGGTCAGTCTCCCTTGTGCTAGCTGGACTTCTACAGTCTGTGGTTCTGATTTGCTGCAAGCTCTCCCAGCAATCCTAGGTAAACTGAAGCGGAGAGGTTAAGTCTCTTTTCTTAAATGGCAGCCAGAAATTTACCATTACTTGCTATTTCTTCTCTGTGAAATGAGTTTTGCTGAGCCTTTTTGTTGAAAAAATGTTGCATCCATGCAACTAGCTGAGTTGTGGTGTTGAATGCCCTGATGAAACTGTAAGAGGTCTGTACTGCTTAGGTAAGCTGGAAACATACCCAGCTGCTTACAAACAGCGCAACAATCTCACTTCTAAGACTTGAGAACCAGCCTCTCTGTTAGGTGGTCAGACTAGTAGCTCCTGGAAATGGTGGAGGCCACATCTAGATCCAGGTTCACAAGCAGACTGTTGCACAGATGTGGCTGGGATCTGGTGTCTGTCTTTTCTGTATGTGAAGTAATGTCATGAATGCTTCTCATGTGCTGTTGTCTTTTCCCATTTTTTATGATATTAATGTCCTTTTTCCTTCTCATATTTTCATTATTAAGCAACACGTATGCTCCTGTAGATTGAAACAAAAGGCAAACGCAGAACCAGAGGTAGGGTTTTTTTAAATACAGCTTGAGGTTTTTAGGCATGGATAATTAGGAAAATTGAATTTATAATTTTAGTTGGTTTATTTTTAAGTGAGGGGGAAATTAATACTCTTTAGTGTGGAAGTGGGGAGACTTCCTATGCCACATTCGACATGTAACTTCATCCTTCCTTCAACCCACTAATGTCTGCATGGGCGTTCTTAGAATTAAAATGCTCTTAATTCAGTAAAATGAGATAAACCAAATTAAAGTTCCTTTTAATACTGAATGAGTGTGTCTGTACAGAGATACAATGTGGTTTAGCTAATTCACTTTAAATTCACAACTTTAGTTAATCTGAATTAAGTTTCCCAAGTCCTGTGTGTAAAGACCTCCTTATTTAGAAAAAGCTACTCTTGTGGAAAGAGCAATGGACTCAGCCCTGTCCTGAGGCACTCTGGCGTGCAGCTAGCTTCTTCAGAGGGAGAGTTTCTGAGCATTAGCAAATTGTCTGCCACATCCTTTTCTTCTCCTCTCAGAACACCTCTGTGCCACGTCCTAATATTGAGGTTTCTGAGCCATGACTTTGAGTAACTTGCTCTGTTTTTATTTGCTGTGCAGCTGAGGAAACAATACTTAAGCAACTTGTGTCATTTCAGAACAGGGAAAGTTAAACTCATCCTAAAACCAGCCATGACCGTACACTTTGATTTGAAAGCCTGTCCAGTGGATGTTCACTGCCCAGGCCAGATGCAGAGCAGGAAGCAGCATGTGGGATCTCTCTGCAATAGCAAAGGTTTGCGCAGTAAAACCTGACTTGTGTTGCATTTAGACGGGAAAGCACGACTGTCTTTTAGGGTTGGAACTTGAGCTCAGAGATTTGCTTCTGGAAATATGTGCTTTTCTGCTTGGAAATGATCTTGTGGTCATGTTACACTTTTCTTATGAAAGGAGAAACTGGTCATATGGGTCAAGTACAACCATTTAGGACAAACATGGCTTAATGAAACTTGCTGCTTGCCAGATGCAAGGAGTGGTGGACCATGTGAACTGTGACTGCCAGTTTCACCCAGTTCTGTTTATTGGACTGTTTTCTGACCCTTGCCCTAATGGGAAATTGTTCATAGAATCATTGCATTGTCTCATGGGCTGCTGTTTTTGCCAAGAGATCAGCTGGGGGTGATCAGTTGGCTTCCTCTAAAATTTTTCAGCTGGAATTTCCAGTATGCTGATCATGGATGTTATGAATAATGGGTAGGAAATAACAGAGAAAAAAATATTTTCTTTCACTCCAACTTTGAGTTGGAGTACAGAGGCAGACAGACACAGGGGAGGTGGTTTTCTATGATGAATTCATGTTCCTTCCACCTGGCAAAGTCATGCCTGACATGCTGAAGTCTCCAGAAGCCCTGAAAGCATCATGCACTGTGCGTGTGTACTATAAATAAACTTTTAAAAACATAATTTAAAAACACCTCTGGCAAAGCACATGCTTAACTGAAACTCGCCTGGTGAAGGTTGACTCAGGGGTGTAGGAAGGAGATGGGGAAAGAGCAAGTGGGAGGAAATAAATGGAACCTGCTGTCAGAGAAAAGCCTTGTTTTGTAATTTTCAGGCTGTCCAAGCTCTTGGCATGTCAGCTTTGGGAGATCCCTAGTGACTTTCTGGATGTTTGCCCTTGTCATGCACGTGTGTGCGTGAACTGAGAATTCAAGCATTAACAAACCTGCATGAGCAGGTTAGGTCAACCTACTAGAAAAAGATCAGATGTCTTGGAATTATGGTTGATTCTCCAGTTCTAGGAATTATGGTTGATTCTCCAGTTCTAGGAATCCAAATAGCTCCTGCTGACAGTCTCCAATCAATTAGACAGAATAATATCAACAAGTCCTCATAATGAATTTTCACTTATTCGATTTGCAATGTAGATCGCTGCATCCCTTTATTTTAAATGGACAATACTTCTGATCTGCACAGAACCAGAAGCTGTTTGGGGAGATGGAACTCTCTTAGGGTAAATTCCCCTGCCAGTATCTGTGTAGGTATATAATCTGCAGTGCTGCTGTCTCAAAGCAGGGCTGGCTTACTTGCCTGGTTTTAAAAGATGTATGAAAAGATGATGCATCTTCAAGCAGGAAAAAGAAGTCTTCCACACCAAGGTCTCTTTAGATTGGCCACTAAGGGGTTAAATGCATTGCCCAGTTCTGAGGAAGCCTGTTCCAAGGAAGGCATTGACTGGAATAAGGTTTTGCTGCAGACACATGCTGATGTGCTTGCAGCAAAGATTGCGGGCTTATCAGTAAAGATAAACATGCAAGGGCTTCCAAACCCGTGTGTCCCTGCCACTTGTTTGGGGTCCTTTTTCAGAGACCAAGAGAAAACACAAGATCTTCTCCAAGACAGATGCTACTTCGAAGAGACTAGCCAGCAGACTTTGTAGAAACAGAGACCACATATTTTACTGTGTGGTTTGGAACAGGTACAGGAGATATTAGTTTACCTGATTCAAAATAGTACTTGAGACCTTGCAGTATCATGTGGGGTTGGCTCTTTCCCCTCAATCACCAGTCTTCTGCTGAGTGCCCAAACGCTGAACAATGCTGGGTTTTGTTGTCCTCACTCAGTTACTTGCCATAGCTAATTTCTGCATGTGGCTTTCTGCTGCCAAGCAGTCTCCAGGCTTTACTACCTGTTTGTTTGCCATTTCCCACAAATACTTTGAATGTTATTTTATTTTAATCCTGGTGCTGAGAGGAGGGGAATGGAGATAATGTTTCTTTAAAAGAATGGAATAAAAATGCACAGGATCAGCTACAGAATTTCTGGGCACAGAACAGACCTCTTGACTTGCCTGTAAAAACAGTCACAATGGTAATATTAGGTATAATTATGGTGTAGCCTTGTAAATAATACATTTTTCTTTATTTCCCTCTCTTCCTGCTTCTATCATGAAACACTGCAAAGCAGGAGATGCAGAAATCAAGCACCTGGCTTCTTGAGGTCAAATTCCAAAAGTCTGCATTGAAAAATGCAGAAATTATTCCAGATGGGTGGGGACTGGCACTTTCTTTCTGTCCAGGAAAGTCTGTGCCATTCTGAAATCTCAGCCTGGGTCCCTCTGTTTTGCCACCGAGTCTGATTGACACCTACATGTGTGTGGCCCTTTTACACAGGGGTGGACTTAAGTTTGAAAATCCGGACATTTTTGGACTGTGACAGCAGTTGGTATGGTGTTTCAGTCCGTATTTTATTTTTTAAAAATTATATATGTTATTTAAAAAGGGAGTGTAGCACTTACTGCAAAAATTAGAGAGGAGAACAGTATATAAAAGCAATTTAAATGTTTCTTTCAGTGGAGTGGGTCTTTGAATGTGGAAAGAGGGACTTGTACAATTTCAAAAAATTCTCTTAAACTTGCAATGTGATAGATAAAGCTAGTTCTGAGAATGTGAAAATGTGGGCTCCATGTGCTAAAGCTATTTGAAAAGAGGTGTGAGTGAAGGGGCTGAGGTTGGTGTGAACGTCAGACTTCCTGCCTTCTGCACTTTCTGTGTCGCAGCTGTAGCACGTTCATAGTGTGGCACTTCTTTTAAAAGGGACTCTGAACTAACCCAGCCTTTCAGGAAAAGACTAGCTGCAGCCAGAAATTCTGGCCCATCGCAGAACGACAAGAGGAAGAGCTTTGTTACTAGCTTGTGTTTGATCTTAGCTGCTTTTTTTTTTTTTTCTGCTCTCAGTAGCATGCTAATGATACCTGTGGGAGGTGAAAAATGGGTGAATTCCTGCTAGGGTGCGGACAAGTTCGCAGTTCAGTTCTTGTCCTCTTCTTCCCCTCCGGTAAAAATTTTGGGGGCTGTCCCAGATACATAAAAAGGAACTTCTTCACAGAATAATATTCTGTCTTGCATCTGCTGAGGGCTCTGAATCAGAAAGGCAGTAAGCAATTGACTCAGTTTGTTTTGTTTCCCCCTTTCTTACGTTTAAAATTATGAGTATTTATGGGAAATGATTGGTTTGAAAGCCTAGGACAGGTATGAGCTACCCATAAGCCATTCCTTTGCTACAGTTCAGTTTTGCCTTGTTTATTTTAAAGTTTAAAGCCAAGTGCATCCTGAATTCTCATTCTGTTTCAAATGCCAGAGTTGCCAGTTTCACATTTCTTAGATGTGATTCTCTACATATTACCCCACTCTCGGTATCAGAGAATCCAGCAGGGTGGGGAAGCTGCACCCTGGGGCGGAAGAACAGGGTGATGGTGAAACAGAAGGGTGCCAATCGTGGAGGCAAATATGCCCCAGTTTCTGCTGCTGCCCAGGGAGAGGGTCTGCAAGTTGGCGATAAGGAGTGGGAACAGACCAAAAGGGATGGGTGGGCCCCCAAAGGCGGCGATCTGGGTGCCAAAATATCTTGCTGCAGCTTTGCAAGGAGCAGCATGCAAGTGCTTCAGAGGGAGGGCTAGCTGTGGTTTGTGGTTTAGGGAGTTGACACAAATATTCTCCGGACCCTTTTTTATGGGCCGGCCAAGCAGTGTTCTGCCCCGGGAACCAGAGCCTGTCCTCGTTGGTGTAATCCTTTCTTGCTTAGCAGGTTTGAAGCTGTGTTCAGACCAAGCGGTCATGGCTGTCTGTCAGAAAGGCTCCTAGCTTGAGAAGTAGGGTTTAGCATCCTACGTAGTTTACGCTATGTTAGAATTAGATTAGGATGGACATGTCTGTAATTAAACACTTGGGTTTGGGTTTCTGTTTTTAAACTACTGTTGTAAACCGGCAGTATGTGATGTGGCAGGCAACCTGTGACGATGTTTCTGTGCCCGACAACTGTATGGGCTAGCCTATTTTTTCCCTTTCAGAAAGTGAACTGTGTAACTTTTTGTGGACAGAAAATACAGAACAGCGTGTTGACCTTCACTGCTGATCAAACTTCAGTTGCACTCAGATAGAACTGACAGCAAGTCTTACCTGGATTTACTTTCTCTCAACATGTAGCTGGTCACATGGAGGGGAAGTGAAATACTTCAGTGATACATAGACCACCAATGCCTGGATGGAATAAGAAGAAACAGTGTGTCAGAGGGGAAAATGCACTGCAACTCTTACAAATTCAGTAAGAAAACATTTCCATAGTTCAAATATTTCATTCTGCATGAAAGGCTGATGCTGAACCTGATAAAAGTCATCCAGATGGAGAGAAATTGCTGCCTAGTACTAAAATACCAGCACGCCTATTGACCTGTCCTGTGCTCCTCGTACCTGGCAGAGCACAGATGACACTAATGTCCCAGCCTGCTTCCCTTCCAATCGAGAGTTCTTCTACAGGGATGACCAAAGGGAATCTTAGTGATACTATAAAGAAGCCTGTTTGCTTAAGAGGGCATATGTACATCTTTTAACAATTTGGTTGTGTACCCCCTTTGTGGGAGGATCCCTGACCTTACACAGAGAGGGACAAGTGCTAATTAACTTAATTCTGGGAACAGGAGGTGGTATGACCTTTTCCAAAGTGATTCTTCTGTGCTAGAGTTTACAGAGAGCAATTTGCTAGGACTGATGCCTGGGTTTGCTATAAAAACATTATTCATAGAGAGGTGTAAAATTCCCTGGTGTGGCTGGGGGAAGAAATTAACCTCCCATCCCTCTGGTTTGGGTTCACGGTTCTTTGCCTAAAAATTCTTGGCACTGTGGCCAGAATTATGTTATTTAGTATCAAAACACAGCTATGTTTTCTGTCTTATCTTTTAGCACTGAACGCAGCAAGTAGATCCAAGTTATCAGACCGTTGTTTTGGCCACCACTCACTGCATGTTGTGAACATCCCATCTTTTATTGGCACCCCGGGAGGAAATTAATTTCTGGAGCTTTTTTGTTTTTCTAGCTATCAAGATGTTATCTGTCCTGAGCATTTTCTAAATTTCTCCCTCTTTTGCCAAAGAAGTGGCAAAGATTCTTAATGCCATCTCTTTGCTGTACTCCCTCTGAACAGCTCAGGGAGACAATTGCAATCAACCCAAGTGTGCCTATGCCATTTGATTTTTGTTCTTGCTACCAAGCACTAAGCAATCAGTCCCAGTTGCCCCAGTGTAGACAACACTGGAGGCAGCTACAGCACTGCCTTAGCAGCAACTGCAGAAAGCAGAGCTCATGGAGACCTGCCTGAGGTGAGCAGGACAGAGGGCCATCGGTCTGACTCTGCTGAGGAAGTGAAACGCAGCCCCCCAAAAGGAGGCAAACCGCTGACGACCCCCCGGCTGGCCGTGTGTCCGGCTCACAGAGCATCTAGGAAGCTCTGGCTGCCGAGAAGGGGGCAGAAAGCTGGCCGTGGGGTCTTACAGCTTGAGAGAGCCAAGAAGGCAGCTGATGAAACTGAATTTTGCTCAAGGAAAGAAAGACCTTTGGTCCCTGCTCCCTGTTGTCTTCTAATGGTTTTTAAAAGCTCCAACAAAGCAATTCTTCCTCATTCCCCACCACCACCCCCAACAACAAAAAAGCACAGGTTTGCTGGACCCGAAGAGAAACAAATGTAAGCACCTCTTTGGAAAACACTCCCGAGGCCTGCGGCCATCCCACATTCCTGAGGAGGCTGCGAGCCTCCTCACCAGCGTGCCTGCCCAGCGGGCAGCCGGCCCCGGGCTCTGCGGGCCACGCCGCAGCGCTGGCCCTCTCGCTGCACCAGCACACCCACTCGGTGCCTGGTCAGGGGCTCGGGCCTCTCTCAAGCCTCTCTGCAGCCATCTTTTGTGCTGCTCGCGCTCGGGAGGTGACTGCTCCGGAGAACAGAAGCAGCATCTTTACCATGCGGCATTTTCTGCCGTATTCATTCAAAGGACGCTCTATGTCTGAAGTGTTGCCAGACTGATCTATGAACATTGCGAAGCAAACAGCTGCCACGTCCTCATCCTACTTCTTGTCACGGCATCGCCAGCAGAGCAGGAAGTTTTTCGCTAATGTAACTAGGTAAGGGGTATTTATTTAGATGAAAATGAAGGTAAAATCCCTATTTCCCAGTTGGTTTGACCCTTATGTACAAAGATCTAGTAATGCATGTATGTAGAAGAAATATCTACATGAGTGAAAATGTGCCCTGGTAATATTATAAGGCACAGTGTGGAATTTTGCCTAAGGATAAAATGTAATTTTAATTGAAAGCTGCTGTAACTTGATAGGGAATATCCATAACAGTCTTGAGGATCTACTTTAAAACATAGTTAAACACAGAGCCAACTCCCACCACTCTGTCTCTTAGAGCTAAATGTCCTCTTTGATCCACGCATGGTGCTTACGATTCCTAAGAGACACGCATACTGACAGTAGTCAGAGCTCATTAATATTTATATGGTACCTTCCATCGGAAGATGTGCACTTTGCAATTATTAATTAAAACAATTTCACAAAACCCTAAAATTTAGCTTGATTTCATAGCTTACAAAACTGAGACCCAGAAAGTTTGTGCATCCTTGCATGAGACAGAATGAGATGAGGAATGTGGAAGCTTGCCTGCATGGACTCCTATTATGCCGTATTTCTTTATCTTTCCTTCACCAGTAACTTTTGAAATGGCAGCACAGGTTTCCTTTGGCAGTAAGATGCACTGTGAGCCTGTAGTACCTAGGTAATACTGAGAAGATGAGTGAAGGGAGCCTGCTCCTTCATTGTGGCTCTTCATACAGTGTTTGCTTGATTTTCAGAGAGCCTCTTTAAAAATACAACCTGGAAACAGCTTGTCAGCCCTGCAGAAAAGACCCTGAACAGATCTCTACTTCAACGTGCTGAACCCTTCCCTAGCACACTGTATTTTAGTTCCCATGTGAGAGTAGATGGAAGGGATGGTGGCTTCTAGTCTATGCCAGACATGGAATGAAGGAGTTTGGCTCAGTGTGAGACTGATAACGGGAGGGAGGGCTTGCCATGCGATTAGACCATTTCACTGTAAACACCTAAGTTGCACAAGTGGCTCAAACTTTGATCTTTTTGTTGTGGAAAAGAAATCTGAGACTGTGAAACTTGCCCTCAGTCACAAACAAGGAGGTGGACATTACTCAAACCCAACTGTGGAAATGCAAATACAGATATATGTGATCAAAATGAAAAAAGCACTTCTTTCTTCCCCATCCCTTGCTCCCTGGTGTACAGAGCCTGCTTTCACCAGAGGCTCCTATTCTGACTTGCCTAGCTCTGTTTGTGAGTGCCGGCCCCAGTCCCACACCTGAAACGCCCAAATCCAAATGCTCCCCAGTGCTGTCTGGGATAAGGTTTAAGCCACAGGTGCAATTAAGCTTTTAAGTGGTAAGCCTGTTTGGTTAGGGGCACACCTAGAGCCTGCAACAAGCTAAGAGAAAAATGATCAGTCTTTCAAACTGACAGGCGGTTCCTGAAATACTGCTGGAAGGGTTAAGAAGAAGCTACAACATTCATAATTCTTCTGGTATTTATTGTAACAACTCTCTGAACGAGTTCTCTGTGGATGCATCTGGCTGCCCTAGTGAGGTGGGACTTGACTTTAATTACAAATCTGGTAATGGATTATCAAAATGATGGTGTTGCTAAGGCCCTGGGCACACTTTTCTTAGTCCTCTCTTCTTTTCTCCCCACCCCTCCTTCCCAAACCTGCCCAAGCAAACACTGGAGCAAAAGGAGAAGCTTCACAAGAGTGTAGGCTGTTACCCTGTGGTCTCTTTTCCTATTGTCATTTGGAGCTTTGATTAGATTTTTAGAGGAAAAATGTTATATCTGGTTGTC
>Ga0181612_170718_pt1 | contig 17469 bp, 8 predicted proteins | sample HoacroProtozoa21_FD_119630 | JGI IMG/M metagenome (GOLD analysis project Ga0181612, IMG submission 119630) | Hoatzin crop microbial communities from Cojedes, Venezuel. Combined Assembly of Gp0051906, Gp0051904, Gp0051908 | reverse complement strand
GACCTGCTCCAACAACTTCATGTCTGTCCTGTTCTGAGGGCTCCAGAGCTGGACACAGGACTCCAGGTGGGCTCTCACCAGAGCGGAGCAGAGGGGCAGAATCCCCTCCCTCGACCTGCTGGCCACGCTGCTTTTGATGCAGCCCCGATAATTTCAATTGGAGATGAATGCCCTAGTGCCTGACCTTTTTTTTGTCCAGAGACATCCAGCAAGTTGGGATACAAGTAAAATTAGTATAGATGAAATCATCAAATAACATTTATATGAAGACTTAAAGTAGAAGAATTTGTGAACTGGGCTAAAGAATGCTCTTTCTCACTGACACCATGTCCTGTAGAAACTGCTATCTCTGTGGCTGGGCTTAAATGGAGTTGAAACACGCCTGTGAATAATAAAACATAGCTACAAGCCCACATTAAGTCTTATGGAGATCCCGACAACTCCATGGGTCTAGGAGGTTAGACTTTGCGATGTCAAATAACCCTTCAGAAATGGAGGTAAGGAAGAAAAGTCAATTCTGACTTTATTACTGCAGCATCTCCTTTCAGGAACTGGATACTGACAGTAACCTCCAGAAACCAGCTGGGGGGAGCTGGAGATTTGATTCCTCATGGAAATTGTCTGTGTTTGTGGGCTAATATTTGTATAGTGAGGTGGACACCCACCATCCTGCTGCCATATAACATCTTTTTCTCACTCTTTTCCTATGAGCTTAGTGCATATGGTAAAAAATGTTAATAGTGGAAGGGCAAGCCCAGAAAGATTTAGGTGTCTAATTATCAATTCCACTGTTACCAGCCAAAATGTTTATCCAAAGTCTGGAGGTGGATAAACATCTTACTAGTTATTGCAAAGAAAGCTATGCCTAGCTTTCATTAACTTGAGGAGGATACAGGCCGTAGTTTCTTCCTAAGTATAGGGAGAGTGAAATCCCTACCAGTGTGATATGCGGAGACCAGCCACTTGAGCCAGACAGAAGAAAAGTCCAAAAAAAGCAGTGACTATATGCTGCCATAATAACAGGGAACTAATATTTTTTATCTGAATTATTTGTATCTTGTTTAACTCCAAGTGAGGCACTTAAATCAGCTGCAGAGTGTGGGTGGAAGAGCGGGTCCTTCTCAATAGTCCACTGATTGCCATTCTCAACCAAGACATGAAAGACCCATGATCACCCTCTTGCCTGCCTAACAGGAGGTAAATCATCAGTTTCAAGACCAGTAGTGTGTTTCTGCAGAAGGGTAAAGTAGGGCTGTGTGAACCTATGTATTGTATCAACAAGCATGACCTGATGGTCAGTGTCTTTAGATGGGAGAGCTGGATACCCACCTCTACCTTAAACAGAAGTAGCTTGTGCAAGAGAAATGTTTGAAAGTCCTATCTCAAAATATATATAACCTAAGGTTAGAGTTGATGTAAGCAAGACAGGTGAAGGAGAAACCTGATATTAGGTTTCACATATCCCTTGTAAACGGCCTAGCAGATACCCAGCAAGGCACAGAGCTGGTCAAGGGAAGATCTTCCAAGTTTCTGAGAGGACCTAATCTGACCCAAGCACTAAACTCCAAAAGCAGGATTTTTTTACTCTGAGTGTGGGTCAAATGGAGATGCCTGCCCAGTGGGAGGGGAACTTTGGTCTCCCATTCACGTCCTCTACTGATAGTTTAGACAGTTCTCTACTACTACTAACCAAGGCCAGGTTGGATGGGGCTTTGAGCAACCTGGTGAAGTGGAAGACGGCAGTAGGGTTGGAACTAGATGATCTTTCAAGGCCCTTCTAACCCAAATCATTCTATGATTCTATGATTCTACATCTGGCAGCTTCTGTAACCTTGTTCTCCAACTGCTAGCTCTCCCCATGCATTGCACAGAGGAGCCCCAGTTCCTGACATCGTAGAAAAGTGTCAAGGACCAAATATCAGCTCTGTGGATTTAACCCAAAAACACTTTTTCTCTGGTCCAGTGACTAAAGAGTTACCTACTTTCTTCCCAATTAGCTAGCCAATTAATGTTGGTGAAATGCTCTGGAATTAATTCTAAATGTTGATATGTTTATTCATAATGTAGCTCATTTTGCTGCCAAATATTGCTAGTGATATTTGGCAATGGTCTGAGTGTCTAGAAAAACTTGAATTTTTCACTAAAGAAAGCAAACACAGTATTTTCAAGTTTGGGTTTCTTGGGCTAGTGTTTCTAATGAAAACTCAGAACTAACACATAAAAGGAGTAGGGTTTTTTGCAACCAATTATATTACAATGGAAATAATTTTTTTTGAAAAGTTGGGGTTTTTTTTCAACCAGTCCTAATTAGTCTATGAAACAAGGATGAGCTAATTATCAGAAGTTATGTCATCTTACAAAAGTAGGATGAGAAAGTAAATTAGAAATGCCACTGAAACTAAAGTAGCAAGGGAATTTGACGGAGTGGAAACCTAAAAAGCAGGGAACATTTTCATATGTTGGTAAACCAGGACCCTTCATGTTATTAAAATTGTTTTGAGCCTTTATGTTAATATTTAACAACAAGATGAATATTTGTTACTTGTAATATACTGCAGTTAGACTTTTGCCAGATAATGAATCTGATCTCTCAGCTCAAGCTAAAATGTTACTTACCTGTCACAGCACATGATTTACCAGTAACTTATCACTGAATTAAAACAGAACTGCCATGCGAGCTATGTTCATAGATGGACACACTCAGATTGGATATGACATCTCTGTATGCTTAGTCCTTACATACATGATCTGCAAGTGTGAATTTTACAGAATTAGACATAATTATTTTCTCTCTACTTAATATTTGCTGTTTCCAATGCTACGCTGTCTATAGGACACTAATGGACTAATAGAGGATAACTCAACCTCAGATGAAATTTGTAGGAGAACATGGAGCAAAAATAAGTCTGATTATATGCTCAAATTATATTTGATAAGAATGAAACAACAGACAATTTATGCTGATCAGAGAATTGTCTGAAATGATATGCCATTAATTTGCATTTCAAAAGATTGTGGCTTCCAGAAAGACAAGGTCTGTGCTGCGGGGATCTAACTGTGACATGATGGAGCTTGAATCCTGAAGCTCTTCTGTCCAGGACCTTCAGCAACAGCTGGAGCCTCTAATTCTGGGATTCCTAACCCACAAAGCTTAGATTTTCCATCTGAGCGTTTGGACAGCTAGATGTTTTCAGGTATCTCCCGTGATTTTTAAGAAATGCCCAGATCCCATTCCAAAGTTGACTTCAGGGGGTCTAGACTCCTAGATCCTTTGAAAATCTGCTAGGTACCTAGGTATATTTAGGCATTTGTATGTATCCAAACTGTGTTCTTTACTGTCAATATATCTCAGCACTTGCTGAAGCCAAAGGCACTTTCCCTACTCACTTTCATAAAATTAGGCCATTTCTTTAAGTGTTCTGGAAAGATCAGACTTTTGGTTTTGTTCCAGTACATCACTAAGGATGGATAAGTACCCTGTGATGCAGTGACAAGTAGCAACACCTGAATTCAGCTCTGGTACTTGAGAATACAACTATATTCACCAAGACATAGTTGTATGGTTTTACCTATATTTCCAAGAAGGCACAGATTTGGGAAAAAAAAATTACTTCTTTCATTTCTTTCATTTTTAGAAAAGATAAGAAGTTAAACTTTTCAACTTGCAGCCCCCTCACATAGCAATAATTTACCAGATGAACAGAGATGAATGGCTTATCAGTATGCTATTTCTATAAAAATTCAAAAATGTGGGATAAACAAATGCTTAGTAGAAAGAGTGAAATGTTAATGAAAGAGCAAAAGAAGCATAAAGCTCAACAGATACAAAAAAGTGGAAGTACAATAATGTTCTTTTTTTAAAGGAACAAAAAATTAAGTTGTTTCATGCTGTATGAGGAGGTGATAACAAATTCTTTTGAGGTACCTGTAATCATGGGTCATATTCCTAGTTTATGTGGTTCATCCTTCGAATTCTATGCAGAGCTTCATCTAAATACCAGGTGTCTGAGAAATTGATAGGTGTTGGCTCTTTTTGACTGTGAGAGAGTATCTCCAAGGTGATATTTAATTAACACAGCAGCTACCACCATGATGTCCAAATGTTAACTGAGCCTTTCCTCATTTAATCTACAGGTAAAGCATGTTGTGGTAGAACTTGCCTTTGCTTTCTCCTTTATTCTAGAGCTTTTTATTGCTGGATGTGTTGTGTGTGAAAGTATTAGTAGTTTCAGCTCCTCTATACAATAAATGATGTGGTGAATGCCTAAGCAGTGGCAAAATGCCCATTGACTTTGACAGGGCCAGGATTTCACCCAGAAGTTCTGCCCTCAGCCCATTTTAGGAGAATGGTTTGTTTCCAGTAAAGAAATGCAAACTAGAAGTCATCTGTCCTTTTAAAATGAGCCTTTATTACCTCCTGATTCCAAATGTGTATTTGGTATTAGAGAAGCATCCTCCCCTGGTACATTTTTTCAAGCAATGAGCTCTCCCAACATCTGGAAGCTTAGTGGGATATATATCCGAGACATAGAAGCCATGGGAAAAAAAAAGGCAGGAGTAAAGGAAAGGTGTTCTGTTTGCACATGTCTGTGTATGGCAGCTGGCTGCCTGTCATCTTCACTAATGTGCCGTGTGTGGTTTTGGTAGTGCATCGGACCGCTGGCCTAGCAGAAGGTGAATGGCTGCTGTCCGGTGTGAGGTCTAATAGAAATGTGCAGGTGACCCCAGCGTGCCTAGGGAATTTAGTGTGAGGAAGCCAACTGGGTAGGTCTGTTTTCCTACAGATGTTAAATGGAGAAATGCCCTCAGGCTTTGGAGGCATGAATGGTAGGAAAGGCCCTCAACAGGTACCTGTGTCCTGTGATCCACTGTGGTCAGAAGGCACAGCAGCAGATTCCAGATACACGCCCCAACAGCACTGCTATCCAAATCCTAATCATGAGAGGAAGGTGGGCAAAGAGAGTCCCCCCAGGCAGAGTCGTCACCTGGGAGGTAAAATAGCACTGTGCATGCTGGTTCTTCCATCTGTACGTCCAGCGTGTCTGCAAAGCATTTGAGGAAATTAAGCCCTATTAAATGCAAACTAGGGTTGTGTTTCATTCCTAAGGATGTTTTTTTCATTTTTAACATTTTCTTTGCACTTTAAATATTTGTCCTTATTCTCTCTTATCATTATTCCCATTTTTTCTGTGAGACCTCTCTGATATTGTAGAGCAAGAAGAATCCATCTGAAATGTCAAAGTTAGGGTGCTCTGTTTTCTGTAGTGGAAGACACCCCCAGGTGTTGTATTTTTTAGGAAAAAAATTATATATTTCCTCTTAGAAAGGAGGAAATATATTCTGCTAGTCATTGGAGAGTCAATGTTGGAGCTTGTGCTGACAGGTGTTGGCTTTTGGAAGAGAGCAGATGGCAGAGAGACATCCAGCAGATCTAATTAAACCATGAGGCATCACAGTCACTGTGAAGGAAATGTATTCAAGTCCGTCCGTGTAACACGTTCTGTCAGGGTTGCTTGGAGCTTTGTGAAAAAATTGTGTGTTATTAGTATTTATTTTGATCAGTTCTGGGTCTTGTCAGCTGTATCGAAGAGGGGGTTAGTCACTGCAACGTACACTTCTCTGTGCCTTCTCCTCTTCAGAAAGGGAAGGTTTTCTTGCCAATAGCAGCTGGTAGGACTTCAGGAGAAACCAACGCGAAGAGTATGGGAGGCAGGAAAAGCAAGATACTGTACTGTTACATACGGGATAGGAGGATGCCTTCTGCAGTGACCCATGGTTTAGACTTCATCCTCTGCTGACTTGTTTTCTTTTTTTCCTGGCCTTTTGCTGCAACCATGTGTGGTCAAGAGGTCTCTGTTCTCCTTTCCCCACAATATAAATGTTTAAAAGTCTCATTTTCCAAGTAACACACCGTGAATGCTTGGAAAATGCTAATTATTGCATAATCAAAAGGGTTTGTATAAATTATACGACTTTCTTTTTCCTCCCAGAAAAATCTAGCTTTTGTTGAAATCTTCATTATTTTTCTCTGAAGCTGCAAACCATTAGGCACTCAACGTGGATAGCGCATAGCCAGATATTATGTTTATAACCAAAATATAATGATGAAAACACCACTTACTAAACAAAGCTTGAAGCTTTTTGTGTAAAAACCATTAGGATCATACACATGCACAAGTACCGATTCGCAACATGGTAGGATAATGAACAATCTAAGGAGCACACTAAAGTGCAGATAATGAGACTCCTACTTATTCACATTTCATTAGCAGTATAAAGGATCTAAATCAGCTCTGTTGCTACTCATTCCATAAACCATTGTCATCACTTTCATTTAAAAAAACTGATCTTGGTTTGCTATAATTACTGTATAAAAGCCCTAGTTATTGTTTCCAACAGATCAGGTTTACTTTCCTGAACGAAAAAGGGTATGGACATCATAATGAGCTACCTATCAACTAGTCAGGTTTATTCACCCCTACAATGGCTCATCTTACTCTGAAAATAAAGGGACTGCTGGCTGATCTCATGTTTCAGAGTTCATGGGCAGGGAGCCTCTTTTAAAACATATTTGATCTCTACCTAGGAGCTACCATAGCTGTTAGCTTCAGCCAAAATGCAGCCTTCAAGATAAAACTCTCCATGTGCAAATGTCTCAACAACTCCTGGGGACAGGAAGGTCCCATGAAGTGCTGAGGGTGTGAAGAACAGGAGATCTTCACCTCCCTGGGACCTTGCCGTAGGGCCGTGAGGCTGTCCCTGTGTTGCAACACGTGTAACCTGCAGTGCTTGTTGCTGCAGCCGTAGCAAGCAAATTTCTGCACCAGGATGTTCTGTGGGGCCCAGTCTGGAGCAGCTTTGTTGGTGTCTTAAATCTTTACAAGGCAGCTCAGTTACAGGCAGACAGAGAGAGATGGAGGATCTCTTGGTAGCACTAAAAATTCAGGAAAGGTTTAGTTTAGGGCTTTGGCTGCAGGTCCAGAAATGCTTAAGCCTGCTGTACTTCTCGGATGTGCAGACAATGGAGCATTTCTTCCCTCTGGGGTGTCCCCAGCCAGGTTGGGTTCTGCCTGTGCTCTGTCAGGATCCTCCCCAGACCCCTTGGCTGCCTTAGCCTCAGGCAAGGTTCAGGAAGAGTCGGTGTCAACAGCACAAGGTGTTATAGTGGGCAACAAGAATAACGCTGACTGGGATGCCCTGGGACTTGAATGACCAGAACTTGTGGTCTGCACATGGCCCATGTACCAGTAAAAGAGAGCAGGGAGCCATGTGTAAGGGAGTGATTATCATCTCACAGGCATTTTTAATTTATGAAGTACTGCACAGCTGAAGCACACAGCCATGGGCAGCATTGTGTGTTTAGTTCATGCTTTGTATATTTGAGCACGTATCCTGGGACAGTTTTGATCAGTATGTCCTGCCTATGCAGTATAGCAAGCATATTCTCTTCACTTGTATTAATTCCTTGGTGGATTATAAACATTTGCTGCTCCTTGGAACAATAAGCTGTTTCGTAGCCGTTCTTGCCACACTCCATACACCTACCTAAGATGCCTAGATTACAAAAAAAAAATTAGACATCTCAGTGTTGGGTCTGCAGAGCTAAAATAGATTTGCTCTGTCTTGGGCATTGCCGGGGCAAGTCATGTAGCCATCCTGGTTTTATCATCCCAAAGTAAAAAAGTGAAATAATCTGTAAGAAATTAATCTCTGTCAGCATTTTGAAGCTGAAACAGTTGCTGTACGAGATGCTGTGAGGTTCAGCACATCACTGAAGGAAAGCATGGCCTTTTGGTGAAGGCACCAAGTCAGAAACTAGGATGTCCATGTCCTGCATGTGTTCTCTTATGATGCCAAATGGGCCACGTAAGGTTCAAGTAGTTGTCGTACGGAGTCTCATAATATCTAATACAACCAATATCTGTACCTGTTACTGGACTATTACACTGGCCCTGTCCTGACTGTTTTCTACCATGAGTATCATTGTTTTGTCCCAATAACATGGTCTTGCTGGCTCGATTGCCTATCTCCACTATAAGACACTGTAATACTTCCAAAAAAGTAACCTTATTGTTTACATCCTTCACCAAACCAACAGTTCTCAAATCTTTTGAGTATAAAAATCTAGAGCAGACTCTTCTGAACACTGCCAGCCTGACATTTAATAAGTTTTGTACATTTTCCTACCTAAATGTGCTCTATTTAAAAGCAGGCTAGCTCTTGCTTATTTTCTTACAGCATGATGGTCAATTAATGTTTGGTTCACTGGTATCCTTCATCCTGAACCTGCAACTCATCATAGACATGAGTTATCAAGCTTCACTGTATTTATGCAAGAGACATACTTGAAGTGTAACAACTTTACTTTCACATGAAGGTCACGCTAAGTAAGGAGTGAAGGATTGAAATGCCCGCAGTCTTCCAGCAACTGTGGCTAAGACAGACAGAAGACAGTGTCCTGGGCTTTCAGTGGAGCTCTGTGTGACCTACTGCTCTGAAAATATAGTACATGCCTTTGCTTCAAAATTCGCTGAACCGATCAACAGAACATTGCATCAGAAAGATTAACTTTAGGTCACAGTCATTCTTGGAAAACATTCATCATGACTGAACAATTGCTTTACAGTACAACACAAAATGGAAAATTTTGGTTATTTAAACATATTCTTATTGTATAACAACCACTTTATTTAGTAATAGAGCACTCTTTTTAAAACCACATTAGTAAGAAATAGAGCACTTTGGGGTTTAGTAGCAAAATTTGAAAGCAGGAATGAGTTTTTCTTTACAGTACCACCAGCCCATTTCTTGATTAGGTTGATTTTTTTTTCTTGTTTTTAAGGTTTTATTTATGTGTTTACTCAGTTTGCATAGGATTAAGGAGGTTATACATTTGTGACATGATTTCATTCAAAGTTCATCCAGGTGTCACTGCACAGAGTAGAGCATTAAGAAAATACTTGGGTCGTGGTCCTTCGTAGGCTTCACTGACCCTACCACAGCTTATACCAGTTTGATAGTCTGGTAGCTTCAGTCAAAGAAGCTTTGTTAGAAATCCTGTTGATTCATCAAAATACGGCTGCTGTGCATGAAACTGATAGAGTCCTGCTTATTAAAGAAAACAGACAAAAGATCCTGTACATTTTTAGAGATGAGCCTCTAAAAGCATTTTAAAATCCTTTATGAGCCCACTTTTTGGATCTTGAAAAGCTAGATCTAAGTATTTCTGAATGCTTTTTCAAGTAGGAAAAGACAGGAGCTCTTCTTCCAGTGTTTTGCAATTTAACCCTTTAAATCTGTGTAAAAATAGGTACAAAATGCAGCTGGATCTGCATGGGAGGGGTTTTTCTCTCCTCCCACTTTGCATCAGTGGTAATGATCTCCCAAAATGCTGTAGTTAGTAGACTTGTCCTGATGTTCCTGTCTTCTATGCCAAATTTCAATCAAGAAACAAATGTTTGCCTCTAATTAAATAAGGAAAAAGGGGGTTGATTTTTGCCATGATGCTTCTCTTGAGCTTGTTACATCAATGTTCAGAGCAATCTCTGAGCAGTGTCCAAAGGCAGCATGCCAGGTAATGTTTTCTTTTCCAAACCAAAGGCTAATCAGGCTGGTAGGGATGTGGTAGGAGTTCTCGGGAGGGCAGATGCAACTGGTCACTGCCCAGATATCCACTGAGCTTTAACGCCCCTGGACTGCGTGCTACCAATGCGCGTTACACGGCACCTGCCAGGCTGGAATCCAACTGACTCGTTCGGTACTGGTGTGCCTTGACTTCAGGCAGGTTATATCTATGCTGAGAAGTGGTTTGAACAGACAGGAGCGGGTTATACTGCGAACGATGCTAGATGACCCGAGGTCCACTCTAAATGCATATTGGTGTGGTTTTTCCTAAACTGATCCAGTTTGGGCACTCAAGACCATGTTGTGATATGAACCCCAGCACAGTAAGTGGAGATGACTGGGAGACTCCTTTCAAAAGCACACTCATGATCCAAAACAAAATATTGCAGCTCAACGCACATTTACAGGCAGAAATGTCCAGAAGGAAAATCATGGCAAAACATCCTGGAGACTTCAGTGGCCCCAGAATTTCACTGAGGTTTGTCTTGAGAACAAAGAAAGGAATAACTCAAGCCCAGGGATGTACGAGAGAGTGGCTGGAAGGACAGTGAAATTTCTGAGAGGTAAATGGATAATGACAGCAAAATCCCAGGGAGAAGTTCCCAGGGATTTCATTTTTAGTTGTTATACTTTATTATAAAATAGATATAGAAGACAAATTCAAATTGGCAAACTAAGAAGCGAACTGTTTGGAAAGTTAAAATTCCCCATACTCTTGTGCTCAGCGAAAGCCCATCAAAAGGAGCAGAGATGAACCCCTTGCCTCTAAATGCAGACTGCATTTAGGCGGTGGATTTTATTAATACCATCTTCACATAAGCTATTTTAATGACTAATGTTTTGCATTATTTGCATGCTTCTTATATATATACTGCCCAAATTGTCTTTCCCTTTTCCTTCTTTATTAGGCAAAAATGACCTTCCTCCCTCCCGTGGTTTTCAAGTGTCCTACCAAGCAAGAAAATCTAACAAGTCATTGTCGTCTGTCTGGATGAAGAAAGGACATGGAATGAAAGCTACCCAGAGATGTGCCTCCAGGGAAGCAACCCAGTGCCAGTGAAATTCTGAATGAACCAAACCTACAGACTAAAAGGACTACAACAAAGCAAAGGAAGAAAAGGAACAGGCATTTAAGCAAATGTTCATTAAAGCACCTGAGCCCTTGGCCTGTTCAGAAACTTCTTGCTAAATATAACTTCTAATTTGCATAACAATATCAGCCTTAGATAGTATCTCTTCTACTTGATGTGAAGAATTACTATTAATTGCTGTCTGACTGCTCGTCTGTATGAAGCATTGTGGAGACGAAGAAATGCAGCATTCATGGACTTTCAGTCAATACATATCAACATGAGCCAAGTACTGTTGCAGGGAACTTCTATAGCTGGCATGGGAGTGCGTTTGATGTTTATTTGCTAGGAAGAGATTAGGTAATCATCCCTTCTTTTACTGTGCAAGATAGTGTTTGGGTCAGAATCTGTACTAAAATTACATGATTGTTGTTATTCTGACTGCTTCCACAGTTTGGTAGAGAATGAATTAAAAAAATGTAATTTCTATTTTTACAATTTAAAGATAGTGTCAATAGTTCTCCCACATTTAGCTTATTCTAGTTACTGCCTTCTAATCTCTGCTTTTCATAGTATATTGTAATTGCTCTTTGCAAATCCTTTCCTTCTTATCTGCTAGTTTTTAAAGGTGAGTTATTCTGGCAGATAGATTCCAGCAAATTCTTTACTCTGAGCTGTTTTCAGTTCTGCTTGTTTTTTATGATAGATTGATTGTTATGCTTGCATGCATAGTGAAATCTCCAAAGCCTACTGTTTTTTTCTGAAAGAAGATACAAAAAGAAGTACCCCAAACAATAAAGAAAATATTTCCTTCCTATCCTATGTCTCTGACTTCACTTGATTTTTCTCGCTTATGCTAAATTAAGCTTTTTCTACCAAGGAGTAGGAAAATTAGGGTTTTATTTTTCTCCAGGTCTGAATGCATTCTTTACTAGTCACCTGATGACTCCACTTCTCTGAAAATCTTTAAATTCATCTTAATCTGAAAAGGTACACTGATTAGAGTGCTCCTTCTCCTGTTTGCAATCAGTCTGTGTTTTGTTCCTTGAACTTCAAAGAGCTGATTATACTGTGTCCTGGCTTCTTTTGGGTCTGGATTTTGATCTTGCTGATAATGGTATAAATAGGAAAAACTTGCTTGGAATTTCTGTGTCCTGTCAACACAAATAAGATCTGACTTGTATCTTATTAAGGCAGAAATCTATTTGTTCCATGTCTCACACTCCAGTTCTCCACTGCTTTTCTGTTTATCTCCAGATCCTCATGGTGGAGTATCCGTCTATCGTACAAATTCCTTGCCAGCCCCAAACCTTAGCTCTAAGTCTTCTGTTTTTCACTCTTCTAATTCTTGTTTCTGGTGCTCCTGCCCTGGGCTTGCTGTGACTAATCAGGACATTATCTGCTGCATGAAATGATGGCTTGCAATATTTGCTTCCCTGTGGGTGACAACAGCAGACAAACAATATTCCAGAAGCAGCATTAGGCTTTTCTCATTTGCTCCATTTTCATTTTTTTCACACCCTGTGGGGAGAATTGGCATGGGGGTTTTGTGAATACAAGATGATCCTTGCCGTAGTTCACAGGCAACACCAAGTGAGATAATCTAGATTTCAAAGCCTTTATCTTGATATGACTTTGTGTATGTGAATTTTATGCCCATAAACACCATGAGACCAGATTATATCATGGGACTTGGATGTTTAAGCAAATTTGTTTTCCTGACCTGCTTCACGGGCTGTTCCAACCTGCAATGCAAACAGATCTCTGATGTGTTTGATGTGGCCTTGGCTTTGGTCATTTACTGACGTGAGATTTTTTTAACCCTCTGGGGAAAAATGTTTCTCCTATGAATCTTCACTGATCATGACAGTAACCAAGTGATCATTCCCTAGGCAGAGCTGCACGACACTTCTCTACCTCTCTTTTCCAAGAACACAGGTCTCAAAATTCTGCTTAAGTAGGTTGTAGCTACCATCACCTCATCACACAGCCCACCTGGTCACCACCTTCTAACACAGGTGACTTTCTTCTGACCAGTCACTGCAATTGTTGGTGTGGAAAGATTGCACCAAGAAGCATGCATATTTTTTGTTGCTTCTTCATGTCATTTAGCAACTGAAAGTGAGAAGGAGTAGCTAGTACCATGACATTTACAAGCAAGAGGAAGAGACCAGTGGAGTAACCTCAGAGAACTTCAGCATAGAGCAGTGTGGGAAAAAGGGTGTCTATTTATTTCCTGGAGACACTTCTTTAAAGGAAAAGCATTATGAGAAAAAATCCATTCTCTACCGAGAATCAGAAATCATTCAGAGAAAATGGAGTAATGCAATTTACCTATGATTCCTTAAAAGAAACATCGAATTGTTAAGGTTGGAAAAGACCTCTAAGATCATGAAGTCCAACCGTCAACCCAACACCACCATGCCTACTAAACCATGTCCTGAAGTGCCATGTCTACAAGTGAAGTGCACAGTGGAGGTATTTTCTTAGCTCTGTGAGAGATTCAAATGTATGCATGTATGTTGCTGGAATAATGGCATTTCGTGGCACACATCCCATGCCTGGCAATGCAGTGGAGACTTTCCATTATCCAAGCACAAGGAATAAGTTTGTCAGACGTATAAGTGTGCTATAGAAATAAGAGTTTCACTGGCTGTTGATAAGAATTGGCCTCTAAGACTGCAGCAACTGTAATTTAAGAGGAGTACAATGTAAATGTTCATGTCTGGACACTTAATCATCTGAGTTCGCTCCACTGAAATGGAAAGGAAAAGGGTTTTTTAGCACGAAAATCAGCTGACCTATTTGAGGGCATTCCTTTCTGAAAGAAATCATCTGAAATGTATGATTTCTGTTGCTGATTATATACCCTCACGGCAGATAACAGGGTCATAGAGATCTACATTTGGTCATATCCAGATGACAGACTCCTGAATATGTTTGACTTTTCGGAAAATGTTGACTAACTCACTGAAGTGCCATAGGAAAGTTTGGGAGATTGGAGAGGAAAAGGGAAAGACTTTCCCACAACTGTTCCTAACCATATCTATCCTATGAGTTAAATAATGTCCTTCCCCCAACCCCTTCCATTTTTTTTTTTTGTGGTAGACAATTTATTTCAGCATTGAGGTACTAATATTGAAAATTGTGGAAGACAAATGTAGTGGGATTCTTTCTTTAAATGTTATGTGGATTTTTTATAGATGAAAAAAACTGAAATGGAGACTGAGTTAATGCCACACATATCAGTCCAAAAGTGTTTGTTGAATTTGGAAAAGATGAGCATCTTGCCTGGTGTCTCCTCACTTTACTGGAGTTGACATTGGTGCAATATGGAGCCTGGACGTGGATCACAGCTCTCCCATTTGTCTGGCAGGGTGGCAGTGAGAGTAGGAGCAGCCCACAGAGCAGGCTCAGGCTTCCTCAGCAGTAGTAACAGAATTCAGAGAAGAACGGAGTGGTGAGAATGAAATCTGTGATAGCGGTTAACTTCTCCTCTAGCATAACATCTGGGAATGCTTGTGAAATTTTGGGGGTGTTTGACTGAAAGAGGTGTCAGAGGACTTTGTGGGCCGTCTCTCCAGGGGCGACCTACTAAGGCTCCGGGGAGACCTTATTGTGGACTTTCAGTGCTTAAAGGGGGCTTATAAGAAAGGTGAGGACAGGTTTTTTAGCAGGGCCTGTTGTGATAGGACAAGGGGTAATGGTTTTAAACTAAAAGAGGGTAGATTTAGGCAGCATATAAGTAAGAAATCACTATGAGGGTGGAGAGGCACTGGAACAGGTTTCCCAGAGAGGTGGCAGATGCCCCACGCCTGGAAATATTCCAGGTTAGGTTGGATGGGGCTCTGAGCAACCTGATCTAGTGGGAGGTGTTCCTGCTCCATGCAGAGGGGTTGGACTAGATGACCTTTAAAGGTGCCTTCCAACCCCAACTATTCTATGATTCTATAATTCTATGGTACAAGGGATCAATTGGTTTTAGGGATTTTGGTTCCACTCCTCGCTTTCTTTCTGCTCTAGAAAATGGGCCATGACCTCCCAGTCTGTCCCACAGCCCTAGAGGGAGGTTCCCTACTAACATATTGTTCATCAAGAACTGTCGATCTCCATCTGCTCAGACATACACAACACAGGCAGTCTGAGAGTGGAGCAAAATTCGTCACGGAAGTTTTGTCTCCCAGTAGATTTCTGAGAATGTAGATTGAATAGTCTGTAACAAACAACTGGAAAGGAGATCAGTTGGCCACAATAATATAATATTAGTGACCTCTTTAATGGGATAATTCTGCTCAGATTGCACATAATTCCCTTTGTGCTTTCAAATAAACAAGTTTTCCTCCATCCCGTCCCAAAATTTGCCACATAGTATTTTTCCTTCTGGCAGCTCTGTCCTTCCGAGTTGGCTGAATTTCAGTAGTGGATGAACAAAGTAGTCCCTCAACAGGTGATCTCCTAGCATCAGCCAAAGCAGCTCTGCTTCTTATAATGGAGTTTTTCTTGCATTAGCAGATGATTTCACCCAGCTTCCCTACAAGAACCTGGGATGCAGGTGATGAGAACACAGTATTACCTCAGCGCTCGCTGATGCTTGGGAAGATCCCCAACAGAGCCTTCCAGATAGTTTTTACGAGCAGCGAGCCTCTTGGCAAGGCTCTGCCCTCAGGACAGATCGGTTACCATAACCTCCAGCCACAGGCTTGATGTTGGTCCTGGGCCAGCTGCTGGAGTACGACAGAGCTGCCTGCACAGGTTCCCTTAGATTGAAAGGTAATTATTGCTGCTACTCTAAACTGTCTCTGAGCATACAGCCTTAATGTTTATTTGTATTGTAGTAGTGCCTTCAGGTTCACAAAGCCGTTAAGGGCCTCACTCTGTTATGCCCTGTTCATACAGCTACCAGGAGACCATCACTGCACCAAGAGCTGCCACAATAAAGACAAATCGATTCTGTGAGCTGTGCAGTTAATGGAGCCTAGATTCATGCATATTTGAAGCCTATATGTCTATCCTTTTCCAAAATGCTCCCTCCGCTGCCCAAATCCTTACAGTCCCTCCTGTTCTTGCTACAGGAACACCATTTTGTCTCTACAGTGACCTTCTCTCCCTTCCTTGACCCCAGCCACAGGTCAAACCAGAGGCAGAGCCTACCATCGCTGTGTTGGAGATGGAGGCAGCATGTACCCTGCATGTTCCAGAGCTGCATGTGTGACTTGGTCAAGCAAAAAGCCATACCAAAGATGGACCTTCAAATCTTGTCTCTGGTGGGGGCACTAGTTTGGCTTTCTTTCCTTAAGCTTACAGAAACTTGATGCATGACCCCTTTCTGCCAGGTAGGGGGTTTAATGGCATTAAAAATGATCAGGTTCAATATAGCATGATACCAATTCAAACCATCTTGAGGCCTACACTCAACTTTTGTAGCAAACAATCCCTCTGTGTGTCTGACGTTCTGATTTGTGAGTACTCCAGGACTGTATTAGGAACTCTTTACTAGGGGAAATGGAACTCTACTAAGCTGTGGAAAACACAACAACAAAGTATGTGCAATTAGTATGTGTAACAATATCCCTCCCAAGTGCCTTTATCATCATGTACCTAATCACCTTCTCTGGTTCAGAAGTACTGTAGTCTCTTAAAAATGTAAATTAAATAATCCACTGATGAATCTGTTGTACAGATGTGGCAAGTTGATGAAGCAGACTTCAGGTGCATCACAGAAACATTTTTCTCAGAGTGTGCCTCTGGTCCATTACAGAGTCTTGGTGAGAAAAGCCTCTATGGTGGGATGTCTTCGGTCATCATGAACACAAGCTCCATCTCAGAGGTTTTGACTGCATTCAACAGAGTTGTTTTCGAAACTTCAACCATTGTGCCCAGCCCTAATAGAGACACCTGAGGTCTACGCACATGTGCATTAGAACTAGTTGTCTGTGGTCTCTGAAGAGCTGAGGCAGCATAGTCTAACACAGAAAGAGGAGGTTAAGAGTCATTTGATCTTCGATTCCTATTGGATCATCTCTGACTTCAGTCAGTATCTCTCAGTTTTGATATTTTTCTGCCTGTCTGTAGGTGCTGCCTTGTAAGAAGTGAATTTCCTAATCTTCATAGATAGTTACTGGAGTAAGAAAGACTTGACTCTCCTGAAATCGCTTGTCTCTCCTCTGTCTTTGTTGTGAGCCTACAGCAATTGCAATCCTAGCGTAGGTACCTAAATATCACACTGGCTGCATTTAGGCAGGACTTTCATTCTCTCTTTGGTTACAACATCTCACCTCTAAGGAACAAAAGATTTTGCTGTGCTACAGTGCTAATTCTGTAGCACATCCTTCAGGAGATGAAAGGCAGAGGAGAACAACAGTGGTCAGAGAATGAAAAGGGAAAGCATAGTTGCTAACAGCAGAAAAATAGCTTCCTCCCCCCATTCGGGGTTGTCAGCATGCCACCAGACCTCCCTACCCACTCACTCCTGCCTCCCTGGCTGGGCAGCAGCTGCCCTCCTTTTTTCAGTAGGGTTATACAAATCAATCCAAGTGAGAAAAGGAAGAGAGCCAACAAAACGGTGAAGAGACATTGGTGACAGTTAGGGGGTGGAAGAGAAAGTGTGGGTGTGAATGCTAGAAAGAGAAAAAGAGAAAGATTGCCCTTTAAAAACAGGAAAGAGCTGATGAATAACCCTGAGTGGGGCCATGAGTAGTGTAGAGCTCACAGTTCAAATGAAGAAGAAAATAAATGCAAATGAAGAATTAATAAGAAGAGTTAGAAAACTGAGTTT
>Ga0181612_142786_pt1 | contig 17472 bp, 10 predicted proteins | sample HoacroProtozoa21_FD_119630 | JGI IMG/M metagenome (GOLD analysis project Ga0181612, IMG submission 119630) | Hoatzin crop microbial communities from Cojedes, Venezuel. Combined Assembly of Gp0051906, Gp0051904, Gp0051908 | reverse complement strand
GGAGGAAGGGAGGAAGGGAGGAAGGGAGAAGCATTTGGTCCTAAGGACACACAAAGCCAGCACCAGCATATGGTCCCGCACAGCCTGAGAACAGAGTATTGCTGGTGTGGGAAATGGGCTGTGGAAGTCATTGTTCCAAGCGGAGGGTACAGCTCCTACGTCTCACCAGCACCCTGCAAAGCAGTGACCACCTGCCAACAATCACCGTGTCTTAAAATGGTTTCAAACTGGATGTTTATAAACAGGTATAAATAGATTTTTTAATGCTCTCTCCAACTCTTTCCCTCCCTGAGGTGCCCCTAAGAAGACAGTGGAGACAATGTCTCCTAGGAAGAAGTGGGGCCATATTTTGGTCCTGCCTCTAGTTGTACCCTCATTTGGGGAGAAATGCAGATAGGGGAAGGGAGGATGAGGATGAGGATGGGGGGTTGTTATCTACAACCACAACATCCATTCCGCACAGTATCTGCAAAATGCAGATGCCTCTGTCCATCCTTGAAACACTAAAACAGCCATTCCTCCTTGTGAAGTACAAGTGACCACCCTCTGGTACTTCCAGCAGACACATCCTATCATCCTAAATGGCCTCCAGCTGAAATATAGCTCTGTCTCCGAAAAAAGGCCCAGAGCTGCACAGCTCTGTGCACTAAACCCTGACACATTGCTGGAAAGGTCCCCCTCACAGCTCTTCCAAGAATAACAAACCTTTGCAATATGCTCTCTTATATCATCAACAATTAAGGACAGTAACAATCCAAACAGCTGTCTCTCCAGGGATGGAAGGAGGGAGGGAAGGAAGACTTATTAGACCCTTGAAGAAATGTAAACCCAGCACTGTGCTGGCCTTGGAGTTTCTGCCTGGCTTTGAGAGGCTCCGTGCGACTAGGATGCCTGGTCTCTTCAGCTGCAGCATGGCTCTTGAGGGGAATCGATGGTGCACCCTGAAGCTGCCAAGAACATAGCCTCCTTGGAGAGAGATGCTGGGATCAGAGTTTGCGGCATCTCATGCTTCCTCTTTTTGTATTTTTTTGGACCTGGGATGGCATTGATCTCCATCCAGCCCATGCTGTGGAGAAGGTGCATTCTGTTCATTAGACAGCAGCATGGGGCTCTTTGGTCCACCCACCTATTGGGTTGCTCTTCCCAAAGCCCACAAGCCTGGTTCAGGGTACAAGCAGGGCCATGTCATTTGCAATTATTTAGAAGCAGCTAATTCTGCCCCAGGACAGCTGAATGGGTGCAACAATTGCTTTCCCGGGCCTTGCCAGCCCTGCTCTCCTGTGATGTGGTTTGACGGGAACAAGGAGCCTGCTGGGAATGGCTCCGTGGTGTTGGCTCATGGGAACTCCAAGAATGGAGCAGACAAACAGACTCTGGTTTTCAGCTGCGCCTGAAGATCTGTCGGCTGCAAACAGGGCTGGCTGGCTGGTTTCTTTAGTGGAATTGCTCCCATGATTCTCCTGGAACAAGTGTTTCACCCCCATGAGAGGGGCTGCAGCTTGCTCTCCTCCCTGTCCTAAGGACAGCTTGCCTGCTGCCTTGTGTGAAGACATGGGACATCAGAGCCATAGCCTGCGGGGTGTGAGAACAATGTCACACCTCCCCAGCCAAACAAGCCCTTCCATGTGGAAATAAGAAGAAAATGTTCATAGAAATGGCTTGTCCCATCCTCTGCCCCTGTTCCTGCCCCCTTCCCAAGCACCTCGGGAACTGCGGGAAACCTGTCTGATCTACTTGTACGTCATCAGAGGAAGGACGAAGGCTGGAAGTGGTTGCTCTGCCATTTCAGGTCGCTGTTAACCTACCCGGGCTCATGCACTGGCAAAGGTTTTGCAACCCATTCTGAAACTCCAAAGGAAAATATTGGATTTAGGCCTCGAAGATGTGGGATACAGCTCTGCTAAAGGCATCCACCATTTCAAGCAGCCCCCCAGACCAACTCTTTACCCACCCACCCTAACATTGCACAGAGGTATTATTTTGCTCATTACTGCACAAACCCTGCCCCAGCTGGTGTCATTGTGTGCCATGGGACAATGCCCATCATGAGCACATTCATCGGGTAGTTCCTTGTTAACCACAGCTTCACAGCTCTGCTCCATGACGAACACATGCGAAGAGCAGCCTCTGTTAACTTTGTACTTTTTGGCACGGTTTGGCTGACCAAGTGGTTCAATATTAATCACACTTTCTTCTTAGGTCCCCGTTGGACCTCCACGTGAAGCCAGGATCAGACCCCAGGTTTCTCAAACCTGGCTCCTCGCCTACCTGCACTGCTGGGCCAAGGCACGTTCTGAGCAGGGCTGGCGGAAAATTTTGTATGGGACAATTTTCCATTGGCAAACGCTGCATCAATGAAACCCAAATATTTGGTGGGTGTAGCTCAATTTCCATTAAATTCTTGACAGAAATTGTCCAAAAAACTCCCCTCATCACTGCAACTTTGAATTTGCCATTTCGACTTTCTCCTTTTCCTTAGGATTGCAAATGTATTTTATCTGATAAGGCAAAGCCCACTGTGTGTAGACCTTGCTGCTTTGTACAGTTTTATTTTGACCTTCAAAAATTGCATTCAGTAACAGCTTTGACATTACATAGCATGGTGCTATTTTGATGTAAAGCATTTCTGTCTTGTTGGAATGAAATCTTCATCATTGTCAAAAAGAAGCAGCCATATACTATCATATAGAAATGATCCTACAATGTTGAAACACAACAAGTCGATGCTATTGACAAGAAATATTTGAGTATTTCCAACCAGCATTTTTTTGGAAATGCCATTTTACATTAACTTTCAGATTTTCACTTCTGTGTTCCAATTTGGAATGAAAACAGAAATACAAATGCTGGCATTTCCCCTGGGAAGGGAATTTAGTTTTCCAAAAAGTTTTAGCAATAATCTGAGTTAGAGGGAGATGTTTTAAAACTTGTTATTAAAAATTATTGTTCTTCCAGTAAAAATGGTGTGAAAGGCATGGATTCAAATATATATTTACAGTTTTTTATGTTTCCCCTCCATAAGTAACATATCTTTTTACAGATATATTTCACCTTCCTCGCACTCCTTTTTCATTACGAATAACAGACATTTTCATTCTTAGATGATCAACCTGATCAACCAAACCGCGAGCATTTGTTCTTAAACTTTCATCTAGATGAGACGATTGCTGCTTTTATTTCAAAACTGAAAAAGAACTTGTGTGTAAAAGCTAGTCTGTTGGTGTTTTTTTTTTCAAAATACGCCGTTAGATTCAACAAAAGCAGTACCTCTTCCTCCAAGCCTTGCATAATGGTTAATCTAAAACAACTGATGCAAGAAAAATGCCTGGTTTTCTCAGTGCGTGCAGCAGTTATGCTGAGGTTGCGTCGCATACAGCCACAGTACTGGTTTGAGACCATGACAACAGCCGCAATGAGTCAAGCTAAAGGTCTTACCCCAGCTCTGACAGTGACCAGCACCAGATACCTAGGAAAAGTGCCTAAAGAGAGTGAGATTAGAGCAGTCCTCCGGGATTGTACTACCCCAGGCTCTAGGACTCAACAGTTTCGGAATTTACTAAGATTAAATTCACATCTGGACTATCATTCTTAATTACCATGAATGGATTTATCCTCCCTAATTTATTTAAATTCTTTTAAATTCAGTGGGCTGAGACATGTTAAAATAATTCAATCTGAATTATAATTCATAGTTCTTTTTACTTTAGAAATACATGGGGGAAAATATTGCTTGCAGGGGAAAAATAGTCTCATCTTAACTTTTTCATATTTAAAATTACCTTCCTTTTATCCCTTCTATCACAGCCTAGTGAACTGCATTTTAACCAAACAAGAATGTCTGTATATTCAATTTGGATGAATAACCAGTATTTGGATGCTTCTTTTAACTACATAATGCTTCATAACTGAGCTGGAAACATCTCTTACAGGCAGACCTTTTTTGGTCAAAATACTGTTGTCTCTATCTCCTGTCAAAACAGTAGAATTTCTTCATTGTGCACATCAGAAATGTGTGCATGTATTTGTGGGGGAACCCATTTTGGAAGAACAGTTTTACGTGACACTGATGCAGTGCACCTGTTGCATCCTCTCTCATCAAGACAGATAAGGATGCAGGGAAGACAGCACAGAAAATAGCATGATATTTTGTGGATAAATTGCTCTTTTTGTGTTTGCAGTCATAGGTAGGGCTGAAGATTTAGGTTCCTAATCCTAAAGCAGTCACTTAATGGAGAAGAGGCCTATCAGAAAGGAGAGATGCTATGACCAGGAAGAAATTTCAATGAAGTGACGAAGATAAGGAGCTGGTGGGGGGGATTCTTGGTGAGGAAGTGATGTCTAATTCATCATCCCATGAAATCTAAAGCAAAAAAGAACCATGAACTGTAATTCATATTAAATTATTTTAGCGTGTTCCAGGCAACCTCTGACGTTTTTCTCTCCTGTTCATAAAATCAAGAGCAGTTACCATAAAATATGTGGACGGCTCTTTACTAACTATACATGAAAACGAGCACATATAAAGGATCTCTAAGGAAAACTCCTGGGTCCAGGCTAGCAGTCAAGCCTGGACCCTTAAATCTTAATAAACTAAGACACGACTTCTTCTGGACAGGGATCAGGAGGAATCAAAGCCAATCATTTTCCTGGCTTGGATCTTAAATGCAGAACCAGCCTTCGCTTGGGATTAGCAAGCTGATCTTCTAGCCTTAAATAAAATAACCCATAAAGTTAACCTTGCAACACATACTCCTTTTTGGCGGGGAGCAGGGTTAATTGGCATGTTTGTTTGTTTGCTTATTTTTAATACAGACAGGTCCAGTGAGCCAAATTCATCCCACACGTTACTCAGCTGACCTCAGCGGGGTTATTTTGCATTGACTTTGACAGAGTTGTGCTGGGGCGAATTCATTTGCAGACCTGCCACCTTCCATGAAATGGTTACCAACCTTCCTTGCTTCAGGGAAAGTTCCCTGCCTAGCAGGGCTGCCAGGCCCTTTCCACTGCTGCCTCTCCCCGCAAAGGCAAGTTCTTCAAAAGTTCCCTAAGCCCGTGCCCTCACGCAGTGTCTCTACACCAACATGGCCCATGGGCTGCACCCTTTCCCATGTCCATGTTCCTTTGGCTTCTGCACGGCTCACACTCAAGGTCATACTCGAGTCTGGAGCAAGTCCAAGCTCTCGGGAGAGGCAGAGACTGACCATGCTCATAATAAAACAGTGACTCTGAGTCCTCCTGTACCTGGACAGATTATTCCTGAGCATCTCCTCTTCTTTTGCACAGAGGGTAAACTGCCTGGTTATGTCTATACTAGTAAGCAAGGTGTAAGGAAGATAAGGTCTTTTGTACCAGCACACAAGCCTCCACATAATCTTTTTTCATGCACTCTGTCCACCAGCCCTTTTCCAGGCGTTCCCACGCACAGCTGAGAGAATAGTAAAGATAGTTCCTGACACACAGAATCACAGAATCACTTAGGTTGGAAAAGACCCTTAAGATCATCAAGTCCAACCATAAATCTAACACTGCCAAGTCCACCACTAAACCAAGTCCATAAGTGCCACTTCCACAGGTCTTTTAAATACTTCCAGGGATAGTGACTCAGCCACTTCCCTGGGCAGCCCATTCCAATGTTTGATGGGATGGATGAGGCCACCATCTTGGGAGGAACAAGAGTTTAGCCATGACGACATAATCCTGGCTAAGCATCATGGCATTGGAACCAAAGGAGAGCTATTAATCTATTTTATTTATTAGATGCTTAGCTTTGGGACTGTGGTATAACCAAGCTAATGGCCTGAACAGACATTTTTTGGATTGGAGGCTCAGCACAGTCAGGTCTGACCTTGAACTTGCTCTTTCGCCTGCAGCACTAAAATCTCCAGCAACTCTTTGGATGAGGAGTCGGTCTGGAAGCCGTTCTCACAGAATAAGAGAATACTAGATCTGTAAGGGACCTAAGAAGGTCTTTCAAAAATGGGCAGCTATTCCACTTCTTTTGGTGTTGGGTGTAGTTGTGTCCAGTCTGGGTTCGGATCCAGTTCAAAACATCACAAAAACCCCAAAGGTTTGGTTACCAGAATAAACCAGTCAGAACCAACACCCATCAAACTCCAGTCTTAGTCGAAAACAGTGTTGAAACTCAGAATTAAAACTATTGTTTTTTGACCATCCATTTATTTTCTGACTTTAACAACAAAAGTTTTCTGAGTACTTTTTTGTGTTGTCAAATAAACAAAGTTTTTTAAGAGCATTTTGTTTTAGTGAAATAAAACAACATGTAACATATCCGCTGTCATACTGTGTGTCTGCAACGGAATGATAAATCTGAGGACTGAAACCATTCTTTCAGCACACACTTGTGTTGCTGGAACTGCCAGAATAACTCTTGCTAGTTGACACAGCTCAGGCATGACATTTTTGTGATATTCCCAGGAGATTAATACATATTTTTTTTGTTTGTTTCTCATTGAGACATGGCTAATCTGCAAATGAATCAAAACTTGGCCCAGTCTTTTTGGGAGCTTTCCTTCTTTCATATATCTCTTCTTATTTAGCGATCTCATGAGCTCTACAAGGAAGACATTCCAGACCTTCATCTGATCTTTCAACTCTACACACAGTTAACACTGATTCTGTAACACTCTCTTCTGCTTCTGGGTGGAATATTTCCATCTGCCTATTGATATTAATGAAGAAGATAGATTAAAAAGAGATTTCTTTTTCCTATGTTTCTCCTTTGATGCACACAATTTTTCAAAATGACGTAAAAAATTTCATGTTTCCCACTGATACAATAAAAAAAAGAAAAGCCAGCATATAAGTCAGTTTTCAGCAAACTTCAGCTACCGAAAAATGTTTGTTTTCATCTGAGTCTTTCCAAGCAATTATAGGACATTTACCACATCTTTGTCCTCTTTCTTTTGCAGACAAAGTAGATGGTTTGGGATGTTCAGCAGCAGCAAAAGCTCCTGAGGTCCAGGGGTCGTGCAAACGTGTCATTAGTAGAGTGTCGGCTCTATCAGAAATAAAGTAAATACCATTAGCAGGGAGGGAAACTGCAGCACAGAAGGGAGGATGCATCATAGCCACATGAATCAAAATGAGTTAGTGGTGGGGACAAAGACAGGCACAAGTATTTCTTAATGCTCTGTCGATGGAGAGGAGTAGGAGGCAGAGGACAAGTTGAGTAGGCAGGTGCCAGCTTCTGGATTTTGCTATGCTGCCTGGAGGTCTCCAAGTAAAAATCTTAGTCCTGTGTTAAGAGGGCTCTTTCCTGTAACTCCAATGGGAAAAGCTTGTGTGTTTTAGGTACAGAAGAAAGAAAAAATTATGTACTCCTCTCGACATCGGTGCTCGGGCTTAAGTGAGCCAATATAAATGCATTTGGGCAACAGAGGGTTTATTGTTCCCACGGCCCCACTATTTTCTTAAGTGAGTGAATGTATGTTTTGGAGGGAAAGGTTTTGACAGTGCTGGTTAAAGACGTCATATGTTAAAGAGAGTTTGGATGTTACCTCCTTAGTCACCCCACCTGTCACTAGGTCACCCTGCTATTTGTCAAGAGGAAAAATCTTTGTGTGCTAGGAAGCAGTCATGAGCTGGAGAAAAATCCTTCAAAACCGCTGTTTCATTTTAGTAGGGGGAAAAAAGAGCCATAGTTGTTATGTCATCAACTGGACCCTTCTGTCTCACAAAATCTCCTGGAACTTGCTCAGGACATACAATCCCAGTTAGGCTTTCAAGAAGTGATCATCTGGTAAAATTCAGGGCAGCTTCCAGTGGTCTGGTTTCAGAGGAAGTGCTGTCTGGCACAAATAGAGAAGAGTGTGGCTGTATGACTGTACAGACAGAAAGAGCTCCCAAATATTCCTTCCTGGGAGACGCAGGACTAGCTACAGCCTCTTTCTTCACTATCTCTCATTATAAACCTGGAGGCTTCATACTCTATAAAACATCTCAAGATGCTGCAAGCATATGGCAGGAGGACCATTGGTCAGACAGGGTGAAAATTGCCTTGCAAAAGAGAGACAAGCCAAAACTCAGACCACACAAGAATGGGATTCCCATCGTCCTTCGTATTTTTGCCAGTTCCCTTTGAATTCCTCTCAATGGCGGCTGGGTGTGCTGGGATGCGGACAAGTTTCCTGCAGGCATGGCAGCCTGCCAGATGTGCACCACTGCAGATACTGGCTGCTCTTCATGTTAACATACCACTTGAGACCTACAGATCCTCTGCGAAGAAGGAGGACAGGAGTGCAGAAGGAATGGCGCCGCAGTCAGGCCTTCCTCTCCCCTTTGGCAGATGTGCAGCTGCTTCTCCTCCATCGCAAATGCTTCCCTTCGTTCCTGCAGGAAAGAAGAAATATTTTAGCCTATTTCAAGGTGTCAGCCAAGGAAAATAACATATGACCTGGCTCCTAATTCTACTGCACGTGAAAGTGAATGGGCTGCTCTACCCTATCTGGACTACGGTGCACTGCGTACTGTAAAGATGTAAAATATAAACCTGATCTGTCCAGGCCTGAGTCAGAACTGGTGCTCAGTTAGTTGTGAAGGAACATTTGTTATCCCTGGAAACAGGAGGAATTCATGTAAATAAATCGTAAAAATTATGTGCTTTTGTAGGGTTTGAATGAAAACCAGTGTCCTGTGTATCTAGGAATTCATTGTAATCTGTTAGGTATGTCCATCTATTAGAATAATTCACTTCTCTGCCACAATAAAGTAAGGACACCCTGGAGAAGGGATGTTTACCAGCCTGTGAGCACTTCAGAGACTGAAGGTAGCACCTGTGTCCCAGCATCCTTCTATCCATCTAACTTGTAGAGTTATAGATCTGCCACTTTCCTTGTTCCTATGTGCTTGTCTCGTTGTACACATCAGAGTGATCTCACCTTTTTATTTTCTTCTTCAGCTGAAAGCCAGGGATGGTATCAGCCTGTAGACTGAGACAATGAAGTTTATAACATGCAAGTGTCTACAAGTGAGCAGGATATTTGACCTTCCTTTTTGGCCAATGAAAATGAACAGCATGATTTTGTTTGCCTGAATGCAGATGTCTTAGTGTTGAGATTTTCTGGTGTATCCAAGACATCTGTACAGGTTTGTCAGATGCAACGCAGGACCAGTAAGAGATTAGGACATTTCTGCAGTGACTGTTACAGGCAAGGAAGAACTTCCTAGGGTATCTCAAACGGCAATAAATATTTCTTTTTAGCCTCAGATTAGTGTTTGTGGTCTGAACTGATGAGATCACCACTGACTGCAGCAGGTCTTTGGACAATTTCCTTACTTGAAGACTCTTAAATTTTGTTCTCTTAATCATGCAGAATCATACCTTGACATTTAATCTTAACTAGCCATTTAAATGGAGAGGGTGTAGAGCCATCTACATGCAGACAACCTCCTCCACCTCTCTGACACACCTACCTCCAGGTGGGATGAAGCACCTTCTCGAAGTACCAACCTCTTTCTATCAACCAGAGGCAGACCCAAGGTGATTAGCTCAGACAAGAAACCTGGCTGAAATTAGATTAATTTATATCCAGCTTGATTAAACTTAGATGAAACTTCATTCTCCATCTGCATGTCAGCATCTCCAGGTCAGGAAAGGCAGCAACAAGTGAATTGTTTTCAGCTTTTGCTTTGGGATTTGGTGTGAAGAAAATGTCCCTTTTGGAGCAGAATTGGCACAAGACCTTTCCAGGAAAAAAGGCATGCAATACCTTTGGGACTGATAAGTGTCAGAAATCCCCATCAGTAACATGACATCAGGAGAAAAGGCCGTGACTAAATCCTGATAGTGATATTTCTGAGAGGCAGGGTGTGTAACTTAAAAGGATAGGAAAGTAGCCAAGCAACACAGAACAACAGTATTAGCTTAGAAATATCTCCAGAAAGGGATGTTTTGGGCAGAATCCAAGGTGAATGCATACAACTCCCATAAAACTGCCAGATTAGAAAAGGCTATTTCACATCTAAGGTCTTGATGAGAACACAGACAGAAAACAGCAAGGTATCCTGGGACTGCTGTCTGGATAGGACATTTGAAAACGGACAAGACTGCACGGCCCTCGAATCAAAACCAAAATGTGGGATGGGAAATAGAGACAGCGCCGCGAGGAGATGCTCAGTGTGCAGAATGAGCAAGAGCAAAGTCACAAAGCAAAGCTTATACGGATATACGGGTAGTAGATCAGTGTATAGATGAGTGCACAGAGGAGCTAGGCTTCTGCCCAGGCAGTGGGGTCTGCTCATGGTGGAAAGAAATCACTGGCCTTTGCCGCAGGATGCCAGAAATTTCATCATAATGCAGCAATGGCTGCACTGCAGCAACTGAAACTCTTCCCAAATTCACACCTCTGGTGTCTGCTTTGAGACTTCAGTGCTTGACCTGACACCTCCTTAGGGAAAATCGGCAGGGAAAAGACAAGGAAAATCTCCCCAACAATTCCTCTCCTATGCAGTGCCAAGATGCAAAGCCACGGGAAGATCCACAGGAATGTGCTGCACTATCGCTCTTACCAGCATTGAGAAGCACGTTATCAGAAATAGGGAAATTAGCTCAGTGATGATACAGCCAGTCTTTTTTTCTTTTTTTTCTTTTTTTCAAAGAAACAACAAAGTCACAATGGTCTGCATAAAACCACAAGTTCCGCTGGCACTTGGAGAAGTCTGGAAGGGAACGAATACCAGAGTTACTGTACAGTATCAGCTGTGCTAAAAGGGGACTGAGCAGAAAGTCCAAGGAATGTGCAACCAGAAATTCTGAGAAAGAGTCAGGAGGGACACGATGTACTGTGCGAAAGATGGGAGGAAGCACATTTTATCAGCTTGAGTAAATGTGCAGGTTGAAGAAACGGTCTGCATTGTTGCATCTGAGAGTCCGAGATGGTAAAGCAAGGAGACTTTCTTTATTCCTGCCATACCCTTCACTACGTAGGCACACATTGCTTTGAACAGCTAGCCAAGCTAGATGCACTATTAGATGTTATCAATGTTCAGATTTGGGGTTTTGCTTCTCCTGAAGTGGTTCCACCAAACTCTACTCCCCTCTTCCTGCAAGGAAACTGCCCCAGATGTGACTGCTGCCCAAGACCTTCATTCAGGTCACGGACTGCAGTGTACTCCTGGGAAAACGTTAAGAACTGATAGTAATTGGTATTTCGTGTGCATACCAACTTCCTTCCTTACCCAGGGACCAGGAGAATAGCCCCAAAAATGCATAAAACTTGCTAATCAGGTACTGTCCAAGCCAGAAATACATAGAACTTGCTAATCAGGTACTGTCCAAGGTGAATAAAGTCAGCCAAGATTTCTATCTCAAGGTACAGAACTTCCTACACAGAAACACATCCGCAGACAGCGTTGGAGAGCGACGAAGAGACTGGCTGGGCCCACTGGGGTCAGTTTTACCCAAGAGGTAAGACCCACACGCTCCAAAGTACAAGGCATGCTCTGAGGACAGGTAAGGGCTCCACTCAGTGTGGCAGGTGCCAGCCTGGTATCTCATCCTAGAAAGTGATTTTCACCTCTTCTGTAGCAAATGCTGCAGAAAAAAATGCTTCCTATGTTCTCTGCCCCCTGCCAGATTGGCAAAGAAGGTCTCTTCTCTCCATCAGAACAATAAATATAAAACCCCACAGGTAGGTTGGCGGGCTGCAAGGCACCCAAACCCCCTGAGATTTCATGCCAACATGCAGGAATCATGCCCACGAAATGCCAACATGAGGTATCTGGAGCTGCAAGCTCCAAAACAGTGGAAAACTCCCAGGAGGTGTAACACAGAACGGCCACTACTTATGGGAAATTATGGGTACCTCAGGACCTCTCCTTGAAGAGGTTGTGTCCACTCTTGGTGACAATGCACACGTAATTAGATGAAGCAGCCAGCACTCCAGATGGGCCGCAGACATGAAACCTGGATAAACCTTACCAATGTTGTTTGAAAACATTTTTTTCTTGCCGTTTCCTTATCACCTTTTACCATATGAGGGCTTGCAGAGACATAGACTCTCGGACACATGCAACCAGCATCAGTCCCGCCTGTCCCAGCACTGAGGCCCTCATGCCACCACTCGGCATCTGATTGCTGATGGGGAGAAGCCACCATGCAGAGCTGCACGGCAGCACAGAGACCCTGGTCTCAAGCAATAACCACACTGAAAGGGAAAGTTAACCCTAGCAGGCAGCGTGACAGCCCTTCTTCCATTTCCAGGCTATCGCCACGCTCAAGCGAAGGTGTTTTTATGTTTTATGTGTTCCCTTTCCTTTCCCTTTCTTCTTTTTTTTTTTTAAGTGAGGTCACCAGCTGCTCCCCTCCAGTCTGACTCTTCCTGCCCTGCACAGACATTGATGTGGTTGAGGAAATTGAAGGCGTGATAGATGACTGAGTTGAAAGAAAACACAGAGGGTGCTGGGCTTGCCTATTTATAGCGGACAGTTCAGAGCCTGCCACTTAAATATACATTCCTGATAAGTGAATAATCTCTGGCAGGGCATAAAAATAGCTCTGTGGCTCCAACCATAATTACACGGTCATGGTTCAGTAACCTGGCCTGTATCAAATAGACTACAACTGTCACTGATGGGAAAGGACAGAAGCAGAGAGAAGGAGCACAATATAAAGTTCAGGCTAAAATATAGTATTTTAAATCCTAAATATATGTCTATAAAGCTGCAGGGACTGGGCTTAGGAATGCTGCAAGAAGTCGTCTTGATTTGGGGGCTGAGGAGGGACAGAGAGAGGCTGCACGCTTGATGTCTTGCTCTGAGGAAGATAACTTCTTTCTCTCCCCACAGAATATCTTGAACCTTCTTGATCTCCGGTTGGCCAGATGCTTTAGGGACAGTTAGTGGAGGAATCAAGTGCATCTCCTTATAGCCCCTGACTGGAAAGAACTGAAGGAGATGTCAAGGTTGGTCAGTCCCAAGCTCCAATCTGCCCAATATCCTGCCTCTGGCAGCAGTAAAACCCTAGTGTTTTTTGAGGACGATGCAGGATATCCACAGAAGAGAGATGTGGGGGTATCAGTCCCTATACTTAGAAATTGGTTTAAACTCTGAAACTTGCAATGTCTTTTTTTTTCCCTATTCTTTGCAGATTTTTTTTTCAACTATAAAAACTTTTGCAAAACTCTTGTCCTCATCAACATCACACAGTGATGAGACTGATTATAATCTGCTTCTGAACTAGGTTCACCTGTATGCAAAGAGGGGTATCTTCCGCTGCTACCAAGGTGCTCACATCTCTGCATTCCTGAGGAGAGGAACCATAACTTTTCACCAGCATCACAGCAGACTTGGGATGAGATCAGCCACCCCCCAGCACGGCTGCTGAACCCTGCAGGGGAAAAAGGGTGGAAGAAGGATGGACTTGCTCATGACCTCCAGTTTCTCCCTCCAGGGAGGACCTCCAGGCACAGAAGATATGTTGTGCCTCTTCCCTTTGCAGAAGCTACAGAACATCCTTGCACGTATTACATCACCTTTCCGTGCCCTAAACATCTGTAAGGAACTGAAGAGAGCTGACCTTGCCATATGGCAGAGAGATGTCCAAGGTGAACTCTTTTTCTCCAAGGCACTATAATCCAGAAACCAAGAACAAGTTCTGGTAACTAACATCAGAAACAGAGGCAGGACTCCTGTGTTCTGGTTAAAGTTGACTAACTGTGGGATTTTTAGTATGGTGTGGGAACAATCTTACGAACTGTTGCTGTCCAACTGTTAGGTGTTGGTCTGGCCTAGCTATCTAAATCTCTCTGTCATTACAGGTGGAGGATAATTCATCTCTCCTGCCCCAGACCTCAGACTTCAGGTGGATGGATGGATGGATGGACATCCCATGGAGTTGCCTCTTCCTCTTTGAAGGAGCCTAGATGTCTTAGAATCATAGAATCATTAAGCTTGGAAAAGACTTGAAAGATCATCCCAAAAAAATGAAAAATTCCGTTTCGGTAGATACCAGCAAAGGAACTCACAGCCAAAGATGGGAGGTGACTTGCTCTAAGAAGAACTGGGATCGGAGAGGAGGTTACCAAGTACGTAGGCAGATCTTGTCACATTTTGGGCACGCTGCTTCTCCATGGCCATAGCTCCTTTCTTCCTGGGGGGTTCTGAGGAGAAATGCTTTATTAATTCATTGAGGAGCTCAGGTACTGTGGCAGTAAATATCATGTAGGAATAAGAAAAAATGAAACGGATTTCAAAGGTCCTTTTATTTCTAATGCCCAAGCCAACTGGCAGGTGAGCAGCAGCCTTCCTGACAATGAATGGAGAGGAATGAGGAAAGCCTTTTTTTTTTTTTTTAATTTCACTGGGTAACTGCCACAGGAGCTGAATGAGCCATGCACACACTGCTTGTTATTACAATATCTCCCAGCTTCTCATCCATCACTGCTAGCACAGCACAAACCCACTGAAATATGTTACCAGCGAAACTCTATAAACTTTCGACAGGGGAGAGCCGAGCTCTGCTTGGTGCACTTTCAAACAACAGCATCTGAAGTGGCACAGGGCAACATCTTAGATGTCAGATCATTAGACCACATGGTTTTTATTAATCACTTAATTACATAGAAAAGCCTCTTCGCCTGCTTCCAAACTGTGCTTTAACACAGAGCTTTGCAAAGTCTAGGTTTGGGGAGATGTCTGGTAAAAGGCAGCTTCTCTTTTCCTTCCCTAAAGAGCTCCAGATCCAAATCAAATCTTTTACATGAGCCTTGGTTACAATGTTTATTATTCTTAGGATTAATTGTGTGACTTACTGTGATCACCAAGACCCTAAATGGCACAGCAGATGGGTAAAGCGCTGCTCACTCCCTGTGACTGACTGCTAAGCGAGTTTATTCCTTGTTCTGCAATGAAGGGTGAATCTTAAATGTCTCCTTCTCATCCCTTCTCAGCATTTTGGTTTACAACACAGACATCCACGGCTGAGTTCCCATGAAACATGGCACTTCAGTGGGCTGTTGCTCCACCGCCCAGCCTCTCCTGGAGGCTGTAACGCAGACCATGAATATCGCAGCTTGGGTCCATTCATCGGTGTCTGGAGATGAATTATCCAAATGATTCCAAAGGCTGTTTGTGCCCCTGTCCTCACCCCACATCTTAGGAGAATAAAGATGCTCTAAAGCAACAATTGCCCAATGGTCCTAACTGATATCTGACCAAACCTCAACAACTCTGAGCTCTCCTGGAGGGTCTCTGTCATTTTTCCCCTATGGACCAGGTATCCAAAGTTTATGGGACCCTTCTCTGAGCAGCATGAAGGAATGGTTCCCAACCTTTGTTTCCACCACTGTGCAACAGGGTAGGTGTTACCACTCATTTACCACTGCAAAACACTTGATTGAAAAGCACTGTAGGAAAATTACATATTCAAGGAGTTTAAAAATCCTGAGACCTCAGCTGGTGCTAGGAATCACTGTCAGAGCCAATGCTTGACCAGCTACCGAGTTTATTAAAGGAAAAGACTTCATACTCTACTCCATCCTGTTTTCAATAAGTACTGCTCCGGTTGTGCCACACTACAAAATCTTTACTCACATCCTTGTGCCTCGCCCCAAAGACACCACCGGCGCTGTGCATGGACACACGTAGGCATTTGGCATAGACACCTGCCTATCCAGGCGACGGAGCTCCAGCACTGCCACCTCTTGGCAAAGCCTGCAAGATCTGGCTACCACCGAACTCGCCTGGCAAAAAGCTATTTCAAGGGAAGAGGAAAACAAAAGCCCCAATGTTGCAATTGGAATGAAGCCGCTAAAGCAATTTTCTTCACAAGTTGACGGTGCAAGCCCCCTGCCCCAGCAACTCAAAGAAAAGCCACCATTTCCCCTTCTGCTTTCCTGGCCATCCTCCATGTCCCCTCAACACACTGAAACAAAAATCTCTCCTTGTTGTTAACTCTGGTTGGACGGTTCCTCTTCAGGGTTGCGTAGACGTCGGCACTGGGGAATGTGTTTGTGTTTGTTTTGACTTTTGTCCTGAGCCACCGCAGATCCTCAGGGCCAGATTTCAACTCGACACTCCGTTCTGGGGAAGGCAGCCTGTCATCAAGGCTTTTATTTTGTGGGAGGGGAAGGTTGTACTTAGCGTCGGCCTGGGAGAAGAAGGGAGAGGGGAGCAGAGAGAGACGGCTGTTCATTTTTGCCTTCCCAATTGGGGCCCTTTGCTCTGTCCTTGGCCTCCTTCCATCCAGGTTCCTCCTGGATGCGTCTCCTCTCTGCCCTCCCTCTGGAGTCAGCTTACAGCTGTTGGAAGCTGTGCCCAACTCCCCCACCTACAGAGGAAACCACAACGCCGTGCCCTACCCACCTTCCACGGACAGCAGCATCCCAAGGTCACGTCTCTCCTCTAACTTCTCTTGCTGTGCCCAGCCCAGAAGCAACCATCATGAGCACCGGTTTGGTCTGTTTCACATTAAACAGGATTTTGTCTCAGTTATTTAGCTTGATTTCTTTTTTTAAGATGATAAATTTTCTTCTCTTACTGCCAAAGCCACTGGAAGACGTTTCAACCCGCCAGCCTTCGCGCCAGGTGGGAAGCATGATGTCCATGCAGCCTGACCCCAAGCACGGCCTGCGTATTCCCACTCTGGGACCGAAGTGTCCAACGCAACACAATGAATCTAAAGCATGGGTCGGCTCTGCAAAACAAACACATGCTGCAGTGCCAAGCATTTCTTGTCTTCCTCTGAGCTTGCTTAGTCTGCGGCAAATAAAAGGTGGGTGGGGGATGAAGGCTTGTTTGCTTTTCCTCCTCCGTTAGATCCGATGGCACTGTCTTGACCTGCCAGCAAAAAACTGGAGAGACCTCACCGTTGGCATTGCCGAGAGGAGATGGCAAAGGAGAGTGATCTTAGCGACCAAGCTCAGCACCCCGCAACCCCGAGCATTGCACTCCTCCTTTTAGCGGGACTGTGCAAGTCTAACAAAGAACAGAGCTTGGCCTTGGACCTTCTTGTTTCTAGATTGCCAATTTGTCTGTATTCAGCAGAGGGCTCTTTAATCTAGCAGACAACAGCTTAACAAGATCCAATGGCTGGAAACTGAAGCCAGACAAATTCAATCTGGAATAAAGCACACTTCTTTTCTCTTTCAATATGAGAATTAACTACAGGAACAACTTACCTAAGGCTGGTGTGGGTTCTCCCTTTGAAATCAAGACGGGATGTCTTTGTAAAACACATGCGTGAACTCCCTTGTGAGTTACAGCGCAGGAACTCCGGGACAGGCAGGGGGGATTTATGTGGGAGGTCAGAGATCTTTTCTTGTCTTACATTCGATGAATCTACCATTTGCTACAGGAGTTGGATCCTTTTCCCCTCCAAAAAGCTGCATTTCAAGTGATTAATGTCTAGCAGGAACCCTTTAGTCTATCAGTTCATTTCAGATATTTTTTTATTTTTCCTGAGCATTTTCCTGGTAGGTAGAGGACACCATCACTGATGGCAGTGCCTGTTTGACG
>Ga0181612_125060_pt1 | contig 17472 bp, 15 predicted proteins | sample HoacroProtozoa21_FD_119630 | JGI IMG/M metagenome (GOLD analysis project Ga0181612, IMG submission 119630) | Hoatzin crop microbial communities from Cojedes, Venezuel. Combined Assembly of Gp0051906, Gp0051904, Gp0051908 | reverse complement strand
TTAGTGGTGCAGAGCCTCTTCCCAGCAGGCGTGGGACACACAGCACATCTTGCCTGAGCAGTGCGGGCTCACCAGGCTAAGGGGTCTGCGAAGGCACCGCCAGCACTGGCCAGGTTTCGGGCGAGGATGGCTGCCTCTCCGGAGCCCTGCGCAGACGGTGTGTGCACACAGCAGAAGTGCTCCTGCCGGGTCACCCACAGCTGGGTTGCAGCAGAGCTTAGGGAGGAGCAAGGTGCCCTCACGCCCCTGGAAGGTCTCTCTTTGGATTCTCTGTTGTCCCAATGGTGGGAGCTGAATGAATTCAGGCACTTACTAGTTTTTTTTCCCCAAGCGGGGGAATTTCCCATGTATGGGTTTGGATGCAGGTATCTAAATTCCACCCAGACCCCACTTTTTGGTATCTATCCTGTCTCGGTCTTTCCCAGCAGTTCAGAGAGCAGCCTCTCCTTTTTCAGAGCTGGTGGTAGCAGAAAGAAGGCTGAACATCCCTGGAAAGCCCAGCTCCGCAGGAGCCACTGGGGCAGGGGGATGTTGAGCCTCACGATGACAACGTGCTTGTTCTCCCCTAGTGATGCCCACATTGGATGGGTCTTACCTGCCAGCCCAGAGACTCAGCTCAGTTTGCGTTATGTATCACCAGCCAAGCAAGGAGCATCTCAACAGCGCAAAGAATTGCAGGGAACAGCCCCAGTCCATGTGCCCATTACTGGTACCAACATAACCTGCAGGAATAATTCAAGTAGGTTAGACCTCCAAGGACCATCCCTGGGTGACATCTCACTGCGAGGAGATCTAGGGCAGAGGGAAACCACAGGGCAAACCTCCGGGCAGGTCGAGCATACTCACCTCCTGATACCTCGTACGCCCGCTGCGGGCACAGAGCTGGCTGCAGGGCTGCGGCAGAGGCTGCTCCCCTCCATGGCATGCAGTGGCCATTCCTCCGGGGTAGCTCAGCTCCAGCGAAGCTCCCCTCCATAGGGAGGCCTTGGTGTCAAAGGGGACGGGGAGAGGTGGAACAGACCCTCGGCAGAGGAGCAGCTTTCACTTGGCTCCATGGACCAGCAGAACACACCCCGGATCCACAGATGGAGGACAGAGGAAAAAATGAGTCAAGACCTTGTGTTTTGACCAGGTGTCGAAAGGCGAGAGGGATGGGCCAGGATGGCTGCAGGGACAGCAAAGCCAGCGATTCCACCCGAGCCACAGCACCTGCAGCAGAGCCAAGCCCAGCAGCTAAACACAGCAATGAAAAGATGCCGTTCTTTCCACAGCCGACTCCTCACAAAACCCAGGATGTTTTTCATTGCTTTGGCCAGGGTCATTGAAAGAGGAGCTCCAAACGTGACAACTCTCATTTCATGCCTAACATTAGCCCTGGAACAGAAACGGTAGAGTGTGATTATCTCAGCAATCCCATTTAAGCCACACAGACTCCTCACAAAGAAGAGAAAACTCTACAGTGAGTATTTCTAAATATTAGCCTAAACCTGAACAACCACCATTTCAAAGGCACCTTTCAGAATCAGGAAAAAGTGTCTGAATCTACGAGTTTCGTTATTTCTTTCAGAGAAGTCCTCCTGCTCTCAACATGCCAGCTAAAATGCCTGCTGAAATGATTTTTAAAATAATTTAGCACAATGCAGTTTATTACTTTAAGATACCGATATCGTTTTCCCACTGTATTATGCAGCTAAGTCTTGACATTTTAGTCCTATCCCCAGTTTATGTCTGAGAGCTGTGTAATTCAGAGCTGCACTCCTCATCCCTGCTAGGAAGTACAGAGATCTCTAAATATTCAGTAGTTTCGTTGGTCATAAAAATGCTGAACAAATGGATAAAACCAATTGCCAATAAACACAATGCAAATGTGTACATTAAAATGCAATGAAATTGGATTAATTAAATCCACATTGCATCTGGATTTACATGTAATACAAAACAAAATTAAATGCAACTCAGGAGCTTCCTATTACTTTAAAAGGGGTCTGATTGAAAGCGTGTTCGCTTACCTGCGTGGGCTCTGGGTCAGGAACTGTGCTAGTAAATAAAAACATCCACAGTCTAGATAAGCTAGATTTGACCCACAAATCAAGGTTATGGATTTGGCATTTTGTGTCATTTAAAATCTAATGTAAAATTGCATCTCTCTGCTAACAAAACAGATGGTATTAGGCCTTCTTTTTGGCATTGGGTTTTGGTATCTGTCCAAAAAATCTTCTTGACATCCTTCAAATGCAGCTATTTAACCACCTGTCACTTTGCTTTAGATGCCCATTGAATTTCTGACAGGAAAAACATTATTTTGTCTACACATTATTTCATGACACAAGAAACGTAGCACATATACAGCAAAGTTTACACATTGTGTGAAAATCCATTGAAAAAAAGAGGAGAGTTGTTACATGCTACTAAGGCAATTACTCCGTAATTAATGTCACTGATAGGATAAAACATTCCAGAAACCCAAATATAACAAAACAAAACAAGCTCAAACATGACAGAGGAGCATGAAGGGTGCTCACACATTAACTCACATTGTTCTTCTTCCCAAGTGGAAGGATCTGCTCCTCTTTGGCCGAGTACCAAACCAGCTGATGCTTCTGAGTGAATTATTTTCCCTAGAAAATCTCCATTAATGTGACAAAATTGAAGATAAAAGGTCTCAATACTGTAAAACACACCAGCGAGTTTCTTCCCGTGTTCGGGGTGATACAAGCGCTTGGACACCTTGGTACGTCCAACGCGGGCTCTGTGCTGCCTGCTAACCTTGAGGGTATTGCCCAAATGGAGCTGGGGGCAGGCGGAACCTGCCAGAGCCTCCCCCGACTTTCTTTTTATGAAATGAAAATATAACAAAGCTCAGGTTTTATGTGGGCTAAAGGTGGCAAACGCGGCTGCACCGATTACCTGGCTGTTTAACTCTGCGAAGAGTTTTGGCAGCGAGTACCCGAACCCTCAGAGGTGCAGCTCAGGTCTCTGTGAGCTGAAGATGGCACACGCTGGCAGAGCGCCGGGTGGCCGGCTTGGCATCACGGGGAGAGGGCAACGGTGCTCAGAGGCAAGAGTTCACACGAGGCCTCTTCTTCCTGAGTTTTCTCAATAAACTGTTCTTTGGGGCAACGTCAACACGTTGGCTTGAGAATGATGGCTGACAGTTTGCAGAGCCAGCTCAGGACTGCATCAACAGCCGCTGCTTCAGAGTGGCACGGCAAGCTAGTCTCAGCGTAGAAGGGTATTTTATGCTTTGTTAGCAGACCTGTCCTCTCAAAGGTCATACATATTGTTTCTGCTGGACAGAAGTTTCAATGCTTTCAGTGAAATCCTTCCACTAATACAGGCACGGAGAGCCTTGTCCTTAACCTCACCTCCTTAAACCCACGCCAGAAGACACTCCTGATTTTTCAAAGCGTCAAGCGACCAGCAGACCCCCTCCTCCAAGACGTGGGGCAGCACTGTAGAAAATGAATTTATTTGCCAGATGCAGGCCGAGGAGGCCAGCTGTAGGCTGCTTGGCTGACAAGCCCTGACCATGGCATCTGTACTCAGATCTGCCCTAGGTTTGCATCTGCCTTTGGACATTATTCAACTGTTTGGGTGCCTGGTATCCTTGCTTCACAGGGAACTGTAGCAGCTTGCCCTCCTCCCCAGTGCCGCTACGTGGGAGGAGAAGAATGTCTGAACGTTCTGGAGTCTCCTTCTCTGGAGACATTCAGGACCCGCCTGGACGCGGTGCTGTGCAGCCTGCTCTGGGTGACCCTACTTCGTCAGGAGGTTGGGCTGGGTGATCCACAGAGGTCCCTTCCAACCCCTGCCATGCTGGGATTCTGTGATAAGTGCTTGCTTAAACCTGACCTGGCCAGCGATGCTCCTGCAAATGTGGGGCAGTGAGATAAGGGTGGCTACGTAAGGGAGAGGAACGTGCACTCCGGAGGGAGGAGGGAGGGTCTGGGCTTGTCTGGGGTCAAGGACCAGACCCATCTCAGGGGGGTGTGGGCCAGTGCTGCCCCAGCTCTCACCTTGGCACAGCAAGCATCGGCATGCCACGCTGACATTTATAATTCCCCAGGAAAACGTAAGCTTTCTGCAGGCAAACTGTAAGCAAAGCAGCAGGCTACGTCCAGGAGGGTAAATACAGGCGTTGTCTTGCACAGATTGAGGTTACAAGCTTTACCCTAAAGAAAAAGAGGTGAGCTGGCTCTGCTGCCGTCTGGGGAAGGAGTCACAGGACGACCCGGGAGTTTGGGGAGGTGATGCTCAACCCCACCAGCATTACGCTGGTCAAGAGCAGCGAGCCAATAATCCAGCCTCCGGATCCAGACAAAGACCTGCCCCTTCACCACGGCAGGCACGCCAAGATCCACCTTCCCTCCTCGATCACGAATCACCCAATGGAGGTATTTTTTCCACATGAGAAATCAGTAAATTCTAGCAGCTTCCCACCTTGCACCCAGGTGAGAAGGGTGGGCTCATCCCCACGGGCTGCCTTTAGCCCGGTATCCCGTCCTCATCGAGGCGGAGCTCGGAGACTTAGTGAACCAGGTTTCTGTAACTAAATGTTACAAAAAACATTCAAAACAATTTGTCAGGGTCTTGTGCCACTCGTATAATAGAGGAAATTAATCCCAGGTGCCTCCCCAGCCACTGGCAGGAGTGTTACACCAGAGATGAATTTGGCTTCACATCTTTAATTTTACTGTGCAGTTGCTGAGAAGATGTATTGCTTTTGATTTCAAGGATGTCACATACTGTGACCAAGCTTAACAGTTTCCTCCGTATTCTTCCTCCGAAAGTAAAGGAGTCATTTCTTACAACGATGCTTTGAATGAAGGTCTCATGCTCTGAAAGCGATGCGATTGAATCATCTCGTCTGTTCATTTTGAGGGGGGAAGCCGGCACTCCCCTGCTCTATCCAGAAAATTAATCTTTCCAAGAGCACCTCTCAGGCTCTTCAATGCAGCAGAGAGTGATTTTTGTTTTATAAATGATGTCCTGAGCTTGCCATAGTTGGCTTCTTTCTCTAAACTTACTCAGTATTTTGGCGGTGGGAGGGAGCTCCTGTACTCACCCGCAGCCCAGTGAGAAGACTGGCGGCTGATCTGAGAAATTAATTTTTTTTCCCCTCCAAACCAGTTTCATGTGGCTCTGCTTTGCCAGGGCAACAAGAAAAAATTATCTATTGTGAGATTTTCCAATTGATCTAGGATTAAATGTCAAAATTCATTTTAGCTCAGTTTCATCGTTGCGATTTTTTCTAATGTTTCCAGTGCTCTGCTTTTGCTTTCACCCAACATATCATTGCTGGGCATTTCATGGCAGGGTGGGAATTTCCCAAGGTAGCCTCTGATCTGAAGCTAGGTGCACGTACTACACTTTGAAAACATCTTTGCACGTATTCCCATGCATGAGGACACGCTGCACCACTACTTGACAGCCCAAAATATTATTGCCTTAAGAATCAAGGCTAAAATTATATCCCAGCTTCCACTTGCTATATATATTATACTTTGCTAGTGACAGAAAGCTACCTTTTTTAAAAACAAAAAATGTTAATGAACCTGGAGATTATCAGTGGCTTCTAGCTATTTCAGCCTGACCTGGGATGACTCCTGCTTCTTCAGATGGTTCCTCGTCGTCCTTGCAGGGCTAATGGAGTGAGGGAGAAGGGAGGTTTGACACAAGCCTAACATCAGGCACTTGTAATGGCATCGCTAAAGCATTTGAGAGCCTGAAGCTTTGAAGACGAAGAGGAACTCTGACTCCCTGGGCTTTTGGCAGCCTTCCTACAGGGTTTCTGCTGCCCATGGAAATGCCGGTCGGTGTTATTAGCTGAGCCGGACAAATAATGGATTTTCATTTCAACAGCAGAACTAAAGACGCCAGCAATGCCAGGGAGGGTGCGGGGAATTATCATGTGTTAACCCCCCAAATGTCCTCTGTCTGAAACCAAACTTCCAGCGAAGTGTCAGGTTGCTTCCTGCCCTCTGTATCTCCAGATAGTTACCATAGCCGGGAAACAGAGCCTGCTTTCCACGTGAAAACTGAAAATGCCTCATTTTTTAAAATCTTGAAATGAGACATTTCGAATTTCTTCTCTTTCTTTTCCAGAAAGAAGTTGCAAAATTAATACAAATCACAAATTGTTTAACCCTAATAAATTCAGTTTTCACTAAAAAAATACCTCTTCCCACCAACGTCCAAGGCCAAGCCCTGTCGTCTTCAGGCCCGGCTGCAGAGACCTTGGTTCTCAGCTCTGGACAGCTTGGTAAAATACTCCAAACCCCAACCCACACTCTTCCTCCTTTCAGTTTCTGCCCCTGTTCCTCCTTCCCTACCCACTGTTGCTGCCTCGATGCCCTTTCTGCCCTGACAGTCCCTCAGTGCCCTTTCCTCCATCGTGCCTTTTACTTCTGCCTCTTCTCCCTGGTCTTCTGGGCTTGAGTTTCACCTTGGCCAGCTTCTCTCCATGGCCATACAAGACCTCCCCCTGCAAATAACTGCTTTTTCTTAGTTTCCCAACTTTTGCAGGCTTACTAAGGAACTTGTACAACGTGGATGTTGTACAGCTTCTTCCATGCTAGCTTTTTGCTTTGACTCTTAATAAACTTCATCCCAGATTCTGCCATGTTACCACTATTTTCCTCTACACGGTTAAAGTCAGAAACCCAGTCCCTGGAGCAAGGCAAACAACGTGAAATCAGCATGGACTGTGCAGGCTGAGCCACTCAGCACATGCTCTGGATCAAACAAAAATACAACTTTAAAAAAGCCAAACCCACTGCTCCACAGCTCATGTTCTGACTGCTTCGACTTCCAGAAGAGTTTGCTCGAGATGCAGCACGGGAAGTGTCTGGAGAGATGTCTTCTGGGGGAAGTTAGACTGTGGATGATGAAAATCAGACTTTTAGAGGGAAGTCAAGATAAATTTAAATGAGCAATGGCTCCCATTCAGCAGCACACATGTTTTCTTTGGCCCATAGGCACGCACCCAGACTTGCTCCATACTGAGCATCTGAAACAACCAGTTGCTCCTTGTCCAACGGGTGCTAGAGGACTTTGCACGTGAATGCAGCAGAGGAAAGAAGTATTTACCCCATCCTGATATTCCACATCTCACCGACACAACAGCCATTCTCTGTCCCACCAGGCAAGGGAACAAGGCTCCGGGGCATGGCCGCAGGGAGAAGTGCCCTGGGAACGCAGTCTGTGGCAGTAGGATCACCTTGATAAAATGCCAGTGAAACACAATGCTTCATTATGGTCAGGAGCTGGGGACAGGGATTCTCTACAAAACAAGTTTTAATGTTTTGTGGGTTTTTTAAAGCAGATAAAATAGTTTCAGCAAGTTAAATACAAAGAAAAAAAAAAAAAACAGAGCATTTTTCTCCTGCAGATGCATTGCAGCCTTCGCTGACAGGCCCGGGGCTGGCTGAGCTGTCACGGCGTGCCCCGGCCCCGGCAGCCCAAGCACTGTGATGCAGAGCAGAGCCCACATCTCCCGGAAATCCATCTTTTCCCCTGAAAGGGGAGAGCCTCGAGATTTCAAACAAACCTTTGCCAGCTGACTGTGCAACTAAAGAAAACACTGATGTAATTCAATGAACAATGAGGAACCCAAACTTAGCACAATGATCATTCTGGCTTTGTTTTCGATTTCAGCGGCTCTGCACAACGTTGATTACATTCACAGGGGCCGCGTTTGCAGAAACCGAGGTCTGCAAGGGAGCGCATTCTTTGCTTGTGTGAAGAATACGCCCCTGCTCCACGTGAACGCAGGCACCAGCAGACTTTCACATGGGGAAACCCACTCGCACAGCACAATCAAACCACATTTGAGTGCGTGTGACAGCTCTGCTTATTCCCCTTGCTTCAGGAATGCAGCCCCAAATGATGTCCAGGGGTGCTTGGTTTGGAGGCAGAGCTGTGGGAAGGCATGGAGAAGCTTGCTCTATCCACTGCTGGAGAATGAAATTATGATGGCAAAACCGTTCACGGCCTGGGTTTCCAGAGCACCCACTTCACCCAGCTCTGGGCCTCACTCAGTCTGGTTAGTAACATGCATTTCAGTATTTCTGCAAGCAGCACCCTGCAGCAAAAAGGTCCCCGCATTCCTCAGAGGCAGGGAGTGAGCAGCTCCGTGCCACACAAGTGCATCCCTGAGGCATTCGTAGGCGTAAACTGCTTTGTCTCCATGCTGCTGAGCGTGGCTGCAAACACCGGCCACTAAACCCATATTAAAAACAAGTAAATGATGAAAACCTGGCAAACTCAGTCTTCTCTGACTCATGGAATTTAATATGCATATATATATATTTTTTTTTTTTTTTTGCAAGGAAATGTTTATCCCTTTCAGATTTTAGATGGGGGCCAAGACGAGCTGACAGCATATCTTTAAATAACAATGTAAGCCCTGTGTGAGTTTCTTTTCCCCGGCTGGTAAGACAGGGCTCCCAGTCTGGCCAGCTGTGAAGTGTGCTATTTGAGGTGCTTGTATCAGTACCAGCCTTTCAACATACTGAAGACATGGCAAGAGAGGACATGAGAATGAAGGAAAAAACATCTGTAAATTATTTTTGAATATTTAATTCCAGCAAGATTGTTTTATCCTGGTAATCTTTCCCTGTCTTTCAGCTGAATGCAAGTTTGAGATCACTGGGAGAGGCAAACACACACTTACACTGCGGGCTCCTAGCCAGCATCATGGGTTGGAAGGAGGTTGCCTCGTAGAGCTAGATAATTAGTTTTGAGATTGAAAGAGAGGACAGGAACAAATGGGCGGTCTCACCTGCGCAGGGAGGCTGCCAGTGGAGCCCCACGGGGAGGTGGGCTGGGACCTGGGCAGTTCGGCGCGTTCATCAGCGATCTGGAAAAGAGAGCAATCAACACGGTGAAGACATTTGCAGATAATGCAAAGTATTCAGTTAATTTCTTAGGCCAGCTTTGCTGCTGGAGGAAAGGTGTTGTGCAACAACATGAGCAAGATGCTCAGGAACAACCATTTATTATCTCTTGTAATGGAAAAAACAGTGGGACCCATATTAAATTAACCAAAAAAAAGTAGTTGTCTACCCCATAAATTAAATTGTGGATCTCATTGTCATAGGGCAGTGTGGGACCAAAGGCATAGGTGGGGTCAAAAGACACAAGTTCTTTAAAGCAATTTGTTGTGAAGACCTGAATTTATAACATCATTAACTCTCCACATTCATATTTTCCTAAATCTGAGCTAATACCCCAGGGAAGTGTCATTCAATACAGGCTTGGTTTCTTTTACACTTCCCTTAAGCAGCCACTGTTAGAGATAGGATGCTAGGTTATATGGATACTTAGGAAGCGTTTATGGCTTTAAAATCATGGAATTGGAGCAAGACTTTTGCCGATATGGGCCCTGACCACAAGTGAATATGAAGAGATGGGCTTCAGCAAGTTCTGGCTTTGATTTGGCAAGAAAACAGGAGGCAAGCGTTGAATGTGAGAAAGTGCTATAAAACCTACGGATTTTATTGTTACGGATGAATGTGATGGTTGTTTGCCAATAGCACGTTTGAGGAGTATTTGCATTAGCCTAGTGACAGAACTGACCCAATAGCATATAAAAATTATTTATGCTCCGATTTATTTACTAAGTGGCAACAAGATCCCATAACTAATTCATGCAGCAATGTTCCGGCCACACAGATCAGGCAAAGCCCCAAGAACAGCGTTTTCCCTACACAATCCGCTTTTGCAAATACTGGGCCAAAGGTCCCTCCTGTGCAGGCGTTTGCATCTGTTGGTTTAGCCAGGAGCAGAGTCTGCATGGCTTTGCGGGGTCATGCCTCGCGCCTCTCCTTTTGCCAAGTGTCCCCGTAGTGGGAGACTCGGCCAGAGACCGATGGATGGTACCCAGGGTCAGGTCATGTCCTGAACTGAGCACCACGGCTGCGGGAAGCCTGTCCTCTCTACATCAGCCTGTTTGGGACATCTGTTCTAATACATCAATCGTATCTTCATTAGAAACCTGCAAACAAGATCATTCCCCCTTATTTATTGAGTGACAACTTCAAGACTTGAGTTGAAAGTGTCGAAGCAGGCACGGCTCCAGGTGTACATTCTTTGTTCGGAGCTGCGCAGCGTTTACTCGGTGTTAATCCTGACACGCTGTCCTGAGCAACGACTGCTTGCCTCAGCAGAGAAGTGCTTGGAACGCTCAGGCAAGACCTCAAAGTTAAACCATTAATAAATCTACAGGTAATTTCCTTGACTGTGAGAGTTCACTGTCATAAAAAAATAAATAATAATGACATCTAAATTATAACTCTGATATTAAAAACAGTTCAGTGTTGCTTACGGTCTTCGAGTCACAGAATAAACAGGGAGTAAACCAGAAGCCGTGCAAACCGCACCGGTTTTGCATTTACAGAGCTGCAGATCTGAGACGAGACTTAAGCTGGGCATGTGGAGAGATACAGAAATCTTTAGATTTGCATATACAATATCGAGATCATGAGAATGTCACATTTAAATGAAAAACTCACGTGTCTCATGAATAAATCATGAATGGTGGCAAGACTAATTTATTCTTTTTTTTTGCCTCCCTCCAATTGTCATCTCCCCCTCTTCCCCACCCGCTGAATAGACGCTGATCTGCAAAGCAGACAATTCCTCCTTCCCTTCCCGAGGAAATGGATTGATAGATGACAGTCGATAAGAAGCTGAAAGCTCTGCCAAAACAAAAACATGTGCGTGTGTTTCTTGTTTATACTTGGTGAGGAAGTAAAGAAGCATCATTTCCTCTCTCCCTCTCTTTTTTTCTTCTTTCTCAAGAGATACCTTAACACCATGGCAACAGCCTTCAACCCTTTTCTTGTATGACACAACCAGATTTGGAAAAGGTTAGCTGTGTGTTGTAATCAAATCCAGGCAGGTCAATCATGTAAAGAGATGACTTCCCATGCACTGTGGAATAATGAATGAATAGATCACACGGGTCTGTCTTCCTTCCTTCCTTCCTTCCCCCCTCACCATTTGAAGTGCCAGGGTATTAGCATCTTGTCTCTGGTGAATAAAATTGAAGCGAACAATTTCCAAAGGTTACTAGAAAATACAGAGCTGCAGAGATGGAGAAGAACTGGTGGTTATAACGCCTAAGAACAAAAAAGTCTCCAATGTGAACGTGTGCCTCATTGTGCCATTAATGAGCAGCTACATGTGCGAAACAACAAGTAAGATGTGTCAATGCTGCGAAACATGCCCTCTCTCACAAACTAAACAGGTCCCACTTCCTCTTGCTGCCTGTGTATCGTTTGCAGGCTGAAGATATCACTGCCAATTTCACGCCTTGAAAACAGCGATTCGGAGCTCATTAACATCAGGCTGGGATTGCGGGGTGGCATTTCTTCTTTTTTTTTTTTTGATGACACTTTCTAAAACTCAGACATTTAGGATTCATCCAGATGACGGGAATGTACTGATTCTGACAAATTTTGCTTGAGAAAAAACATCTCTGGTCAGCAAAGAGATTTCTGATCAAAGCTGAGAGCTGGGCAAAGACAGCTGCTTCAGTATGGGACACAGGAGCCCAATGGGTGCTGCTCCCCATATCTCCTGTTGGGGCACCTCTACGTGGTAAATATAAAGCCTCCTTTGACTTGGTGACTGTAAGGTTCCTTTTCCACACCAAAGGCTGGAAGTCCTGACTGCTGACCTTCACCCCATTGATGCACCTCCACTGAACGCAGAGCACTGCAGGAGAAGCTGCGCTCAGCAGCCCCACAGTCGGTCACACAGCTGCTTTGTGCACCCCTTGGGTTCAAGTCCCTGGCCAGCTGGTCAGAAACACACTGGACCAAAGATGTCACAGAGCTTAGAAGTGAATATCTGCTTTTTCAGGTGCTGGAGTGTTAGTCTCTATCTTGCTTAGTGTTACTAAACCCCAAAATGCTAGTCAAGCCCTCTTACTTGTCCCATTGCAGGAACATTCTGGAGCTATGGAAGGTTTTGTGGGACAGTGACATTCCATGCCGGGCTATACAATATTCTTACTGCACAGTATTCACTGGAGCAACTTTCAGCAACACAGGACTTTGGAAGCATTGTACATGCCTAGCATTTGTTATGGCTGTAGTTTGATTCAACAAGAAGAGCTTTCGGTCTGGGTTTAGTTTCCAGGACTATTTGCTGCTTCTGTTTGCAACGTGGGGTTGCTAACACACTGCAGCTTGTAGCTGGAGGTTTGCTGATGGAAGTGATTTCATGGTTGTAGCCATGAATGCTGCAGCAAGCAGGCAGGATCCTACAGCCGTGATCCCCGGTGGTATTAATGGACAGGTAATGGTTGGCATAGTCCTACTGCAATCCAAAGTGGGCCATGGAGGACGCTGGCTGCTGCCATGGCTGTTTCCCTATTGCGCAAGAAGCAAGCAGTCCAAAGGCAGTGGCTTTATCCACTGATTATTTGCAGACACTAATTCCAGATTAGTGTCCGGCAAGAAATGGAAACACACGGGTAGGGAAAGCTGAACCCCCAGAACACCCCCTGAACCACCACTCTCGGCTTGGGTTCATTCTCCCCTGTTGATATTAAAGAAGCAGTGAACTCAGTATTTTGTATTAACCAACGTGCACAGGTCATGGCTGGGGGGTGGGGTGTGTGTACACACCATCGTGGATGCTTTGGTTCACCCTAGCAATGAACTGAAACAGCCAGAGCATAAACAGCAGACCTTCCTCCCTCTGGTTCCCTTCAAAACACACATATTTCAATTAAATCCGTGTTATGCACATACAGTTTCTCATGATTTTGATCTGGGAATCTCCAGCTGGTGACGCTGACTCAGCCATTCACTCCATAAAACCCTTCCAGCTCATACCCACCAAAAAATTACACTAGGCCAGTTCATTGCAGTAGACAAGACAGTTTCCTTCAAACCCTCAGACAGACCTTTCCAGATCATAGCAGTGAACAGACACATCCATTACTCCAATGCAAATTGCACTGAAAGACTGTTGAATTTGCAAAGACGGTGTTCAAGGCCACTCGTGCATCCTCAATTCAATCTTCCTGTGAGTATGCCTGACAAAGTCTGAATTCTAGCTCTTAAGGCAGGCAAACTTTTAAGCATCTTAAAATAGCCTTACAATAAAAACATCTAGCAATCTTAGCTGTAGGTGAACTTGGGTTTTTCCTCACCTACTGGAAATTTCCAAGACCTAGCTTTGATTAAATTTTAATTATAAAGATGTTTTTGATCTCTGGATGTTAGCTACTACAGAAATACAATACTTAGAAGTGAAAGCTTAGAATGGGGAAGGAGTTCTAGAAAAGTATGAGCTACTATTTCACGAGAAGGCCTTTTAGCTAATATGCTTTGTTCAATCTGCACTAGGAAAGTATCTATAAAAATGGCAATATTAACCAATGCTTGAAAATGAAATTCATCATTTTATTTTGAAACAGCTTATCTTTCAGCGCTGGATCCGAGTTCTGTGTCAGAAAAATTTTTATCATTTCCCCTCAGCAAAGGATAAGAATGGAAAGCATAAGAGGGATTAGGATGAAACCATCACAGGCTTGATAATGGCAGAGAGGTTTTTAAAGATTGACTTTGAAGTGCAAAATTAAGCAAACCTTGAGAAAAAGACTTCTTCTTGATCAGAAACAGCGTATTTATAAGAGGCATCAAATGTAAACAACTGCAATAGCTGAATGCCAGACTGAATGAATATCATCTTATCTCCAGTAACCTGGAAGCCAAGTTCATTTCTCTTAATTTATATCCTGAAATTAATGGAGGCAAAGCAGAGTGACTTGGTATTGAGCAAGGCTGGGTGCTAAGTAACCCAGTACCCATGCTCCTGTCCCATCCCATCGCTGTACCATCCCTAGCAGCCAGCTGCAGCATCTCCTGAGCATCCTTTTCAAAGAGGCTGCTGTGGGAAAACCTGATCTTCATCTAGTTTCCACAGGGTGCCCAGAGTGGCAACCAAGCCCAGGTCACAGGACAAAGAACTTTCCACCACTGAGCAACACTTCAAACCTGGTTGGTGTCAGCTGGACATTAGCTACATGCGGCTCTCCCTGAAGTCACATCTGTTAACACGGTATGGACCAAGGCCAGAAGCCATTTGGACAGCCAGACTGTCAGGCCCATGAACCAAGCTGTAGGGCTTGGCTGGACAGCCAGCCAGCCTCAGTAGGTAGTGCTTTTCTGAATGTTTTAAGAGCCTTGTACCTGAACAGCTCAACGACATAGAATTTGTTTTACTCTCTAATTAGATGCCCAAAATTCCTTAATCAGAAGGACTGTTCCCACTCATAAATTACCTACAAACAGCCCTAATTGTTCAATATTAATCTATTGTATGACTAACAATAGTAGCAGAGAGAACTTTGCATACTCACTGGTAGATTTCTTCCAATCCAGACACTTCAGGGAATAAATATTCCTGATAATCTCCAGACACCTCTTCCCTTCCATGAGATTTGGCTTCTTTTATTAGATAAGTTATCCCCTTAGCTCTCCACTCTCAAACTCACCATTCCACACCACTTTTTGTTTAAGCTACGTATGCCAGCCTCACCTTCCCTTCTCTGTACTAGGCATCATCTGACCTTGAACCTAGAAAGCATAAAATAATCCCAGTACAACAGAAAATCAGTAACTTGCACCTACCTGGTATCAGAGAGAAAGAATTACACACACTTAACAAAACCAGAGGATTAGCCCCTTAATCTTGGTATATTTTTTCCCCTCCCTCTTTCTTTCAGGTGAGGAAGCCCCTTTCAAAACACTGTTCAATAAAACACCTTACCCTACCATATGAGCTCCCCACAGTAAACCTCATTCACACAATCTCTTCAGTACTTATAACTTCACCCAGGGCTGGCTGCCCATGGCTGTTAAATAGCAGCCCAGTGCTCCCAGCGTCAGGCGAGCCAGGGCTCACAGGTGAAGGTAATACAGTGATACCAGCTACTAAAACCCCCCTTTTGCTGTTTGCTTCCTATTCTCTCCTGTGCTCAATCATCCATTAGCTTTTTACTTCAGTTGGGTACTTTTTGGGATCTACTGTATGTGATGAACAGTGTAGTCCCTTGTACCTAATCAAAAAGATTTTGTCATTTTTGCTGTATTGCTTTCTCCTTTTTATCCCCACTTAGCACCAACAATTGCTTCCTTTGGCTGGAGGGAGTGGTACTGGGTATGGGCAAATTCAAAGCGAGTAGGCGTAGGAAAGCACTTAAGCACACTTAATTTTAAGGTTGCGTTTAAATCGTGACAATTAGATTCCATATAGGATTGTTACCCTGAATATGAGATCTAATATGTGTGATACGGGAGAAGTTTTGTTTCTAGTAGTATTTTGAGAACAAACATCACTCCCATTTACATATCAGATACCCCCTGAATTGATGCGGCCATGGTCCTGGGCACAGTGTAGGAGTCCTTTCCCAATGCAGTTTGGCCTTTCCCATAGCTGAAGCTAGTTTTAATTTATTTTCCTGAATTTTAACACACCAAATCCCTATTCAGCTTTAGAAGTAATTATTATGTCAAAGCATAAGGTATTTTGAGACCTACCAGCAGATGCTCTGCTGTTATTTCATATCCACCTACAGCCCTGAAGCCTCTTAGGCATTAATGAGTATCGTCTCTGAAGGGGGCTTACAAGCAGCCATGTGGGAAGGAAACAATTTCCTAGTCTTGATCTCTCAATAAATGCAGAAATCATCCCTGATATCTCCTCCTCCCCTTTGGGTTGCCTTCATTCGCTTCTCATTTCCAAAGGATCACTATATCAAAGATGTAAGAGAAGGTCCAAACTAGAAGTAACCATTTCAAATCGAGTCTAGGACAGATGTGCAGGATTTCCAGCAGAGCTAATGGCAGCAGTAACCACAGACACCAAAGGTGCCGCTGAGCCTCATGCTCCAGTGAGCTCTGAGTCTGTTTGCATCCACTGCAGCAGGGTGGATAGAGATATTTATGTGATCCTGTTTATGCTCTCCCAGTTCTTTGATTTGTTTAGCAAACTCTGGTTTCCCCATGGTTCCTCAAACCAAAGATATCCGCTGATTGCGAGGTGCCCTTGTGGGACCAGCACTGACGTCACGACTTGTGGGCGCTGGAGGGTTAGACCACCTTTACTCCCAGCTGAGATCACAAAATGGTGTAATTCCCTCCTGTGGTTACTTCAGTGCACGTCTCTGTGCAGTCACTGGCGAGGAATCTGGGTCCCTTCTCAGGATACAACAACTGCATTTTAATGGAATTAAGCTATTCCAAAGTAATCCAGCCGTCATATAATCACACTCCAGCCCTGCTCACGGAGTGATTTACAACTCGTGCTCCCAAGTAGAAAGGACAAAAATTAATTTCTCCCTCATTTACAGGCTGAAAAGTTTTGATACTTGAATTTTTCAGAAGTGATTTTCTACATTCAAGTGTTACTGACGGTGAATTGTCAGGTGAAGAGTGGGACATGGAAATTCGCACTGATCACAGGCCCTCTTAACCTCCTTCAACACTTTTTGCTTCCTAATGCTCTGAGAAGGTCACGGCTTGAGCTTATTATTTCCTTTCATTTGCACTTTCTACATTGATCTTCTTAATTTTCCATGTGTCTGCGATCACAGAGAGTGATGCTTTGCTGCGCTCCTGCAAATGTAGATCATTTTGCCTACAGGCCACGTGACTGGCACTAATTTATTTGGGAGCAGAGGGGGAGACGAAGGCAGATGAAGCATCCCTGTTTGCTTTTGATTGCTCTCCGAGCATCTGCTGGATCTTCTGCAATGTGGCACATTTCTGTTCCCTGCTGAAGGATGCAGATCTGTGCCCTTTACAAGTAACTCCTCTGACCCCAGCTTCTCACCCACCCACGGTGATCTCCAAAACTCACTCCTTGGGGACACAGCACTCGTGCCCACAGCGTTTCACCCATCCAAGCTGTGATCTAGCAGCCAGCTCCCCTTGGCGAACGGGCTCAAGGAGCAGGAGAGGAGCCAGGATGCTTCTGACCTGACGGCACAGTGTCCCCTCCGTATCCCAGTGCTACCCGAACCCTGCGCGTGGTGTCACCGCACTCACCTGCCGAAAGGCTGAGAGGTCTGAACAGGAGCTGCAGTGAATCCTGGGGAAACACGGGCTCAGCTCCCCGCATTTCTGAGCAATTGCATGGTGGGCATCAGGTAGGACGGGGAACTGTTAAATTTACTTGAAAATCCTGCTTCCTGTCAATTTAAAAACACACCTCTGGGTTTCATTTCCATACGTGCATTTACAAGAGAAGTTCATGCCAAAAGTAACTAAATCCCTGCACATCAACTGCTGCCAGGCAGATGGGGCTGACCTAAGATCACACCTGAAGTGAGCCAGGGTCACTCTGCTCATCTCCCTCGAGTGTCTCCTCACTGCTGAATGATTGTCACCCCGAGGGGTTCACAGACACGGTGGTGTGGAAGAGTGCTGGGGAGGGACCAGAAGGCTTTCT
>Ga0181612_123492_pt1 | contig 17472 bp, 12 predicted proteins | sample HoacroProtozoa21_FD_119630 | JGI IMG/M metagenome (GOLD analysis project Ga0181612, IMG submission 119630) | Hoatzin crop microbial communities from Cojedes, Venezuel. Combined Assembly of Gp0051906, Gp0051904, Gp0051908 | reverse complement strand
TGCCGCCGCTGGGACTGGATGGGGACGGTCGGCTGGCGTCACACACACGCCTTGGCGGGCACGAGTACAGGTCCTGCCCGGCTGGTGAGCCGTGTGCTTTCAGACCGTCCTTGGGAAGGCACAAGCCTGCCTTGGTCAGGGAGCAGGTCTCTTTTTTTTGCAAAGAAAGGCACCTCTTAAGGAAAAAAAAACCCAGATCTGGGGAGAAATGGCTATTTTGACAAATAGCAGTAGGTGGCTGGAAAATCAGCAGGGGCTGGAAGACATCTCGAGGAGGTGGATCCCACAGGCCTCACCCCGGGCTGTGCACGGTGAGCCAGCCCGTGGCAGACGGCGTAGACGTCTTTCTGCGCAGAGCGTGCTAAATGCAGTCACTCACAGAAGCAACATCTTGGTGGTGTTTGGGGTAGCCGAGAGGAATCGCTGCCAAACATCTAGGTGCTTAAAACAGTACCAGGCATCTGCTGCGAGTCAGATAATTCACACCCTTCATGCCCACTGCAGTTTAAAATGTTTCAGTCGAAATATTGCTTTCTGCTGAGCCAACTCATGCGGGAAGCAGCTTGTGCTCAGATGGTTTGTGTGGATCTCCCCCCGCTTCTCCCCCGGCTCTCCAGGACCTCCTTGTGAGGTACGAGCTCACTTTGAAACGGTTGAAGTGGTGAAAAATGTGGCCACTTCCCCTGGTCCTTGTTCTGCCCATCGACCAGCCCTGCTAGACACAGGGGCAGTGGGAGCACGCCCAAATCCGCTGCAGGCAAAGCGAGTTAACGCGTTTCATTCTGCCGTCAGAGCGGCAGTGGAAGGGGCAAACGGGGAACAGCAAGTGGCTGGGGGTGGCAGGTTCTTCACTTGGAGGGGCTTGGTTTCTTCTGCAGAAACAGGGCATGTACTGCTCGAGAGGTCTCATGACAACAGCCAGTGCTTGAAGTTTAGCACCTGGACTTCGGATTTTGCAATGCTATGGTAGATGTCCACGCTGCAGAGCCCCAGAGCTGTGACTGGCAGGAGCGAATTGGCTGAGCACTGGGATGCCTCGTTCAATGGGAATGCCAAAGAGCAAAACATACCTTAGACATCACTCCCTTCCCCAGGACAGCAGACAGGCACTTTGGTGGGACAGGCTCTAGACTGTGCTGAGACCCAAACCTCCCGTGGTTTCATCTTAAAACCAGAGGAGCAGTGACAGTGCCCACCTTCTGGCCTCAAGATTGAGAGGTAAAATGCTGTAACATAGCACAGGTCAAAACCCACAGGGTTCCCCAGATTCTCATTAGCCAGGATATTTATGCTGCCTTGAGTTAAAAGAGCAGCTGGGAAAGCGCAGGACAGCCTGTCCCTGCTGGCATCATGGCACAGTGCAGCAGCAGGGAGGTATTTGAGAAAGCTCATCACAAAGAGATAATCTTGCAAAATCAACAGCCATTTGCCTGACTCTACTGAGGAGGCCACTGTTGACTCGCACATGGTCATCAGTACAGCTGTAAGCAAAACACCTTACGCAGCGGGGCATGGCTCACCTCAGGACGTCTGAGATGAGCCCAGTGGTGACACCTCGGACCCCACTGAAGCGCGGAGCCAGCTCTCCATCGACTGTCACGCAGCAGAAGGCAACAAGCTCAGACGGAGGCACACCTCCGAGAAGTTAGAAATCCCACCAGTTGGCACACGTGCTGTATCCAGCTGGCAGAGGCAAGAGCACAGAGCCCCGACGAGGTGCAGACGGCTGGGGAAAGCCAGGCACCATGTCACCCTGGCAGGTCTGGCAGTGTTTGTGCTAGCACGAGGACTCAGCTCCGTGCTTTCCTGGTGGATGGAAGGAACTCTGAAGCATCAGCTGCAGAACTGTAAGCAGTGTTTACTGACAACTGGGAATAAACATGTATTACCATTAGTTATCCGTTAATCAGTGAATGAATAACCAGTTAAGCCAGCTTGTTATTTAGTCGTTGAGTCTTCCCTGTCAACCTGGATTATAATAATAATAACAATTACTATGCATGGTCCTGCATAGCACCACCAGTCACAGTGTCATCTAGAATGGAGTATAGTATATCCTGCAACTACCCTACCTCGCTGAAAACCTGGTCCTGCCGAGCATGGTGGCAAAATACCATAAACTGCCATGAAACCAAAAGGTAGCTGTATGTCAGGTTGTCAGGTCCAGAAATCTTCTAGTTCAGTAGCTGTCACAGTCTTGGGGCAGACCTTCACACCACCTTGCACTGAGGGTGAACCCCGCTGCGAGATGCGGCAGAGGCTTGCAGCAAAGAGCTTCGAGCAGGTGAAGCAAACCCAGCCAAACAACCCGAACTGTGGCACGCAGCCAACTAATTTTTCTGACCACAAGGAGCACTTTAGCCTGATAAAATCCCCTTTGGGATATTCTATGGGCCTGTCACTGCAAGAAAACAGGCTCTTTCCTCCACGATTGTTGACGTAGCTTATTACTGAATACTCATCTGTTTGCAGATGTTCTATATTTTCCTGACATGAAGTTTCTTAACATCCCTTTTAAATTGTCTTTATGCTCACAATGTTGATGCATAATCTCTTTTTTCCTTGAGAAGTTACTGTAAGTGCCTCGTGCAATGATGAGATGAAAGCCTTCTTTGTGTTCCTGCCAATCCAGTTTGTATGCCTCTGTTTGTCACCTGCAGATAAAAGCTCAGGGATGTTGTTCAGAGCTAGTCTATGAAGTCGAGACTCAACTGGAGGCAAGGACAGGAGGAAAATATTAGCAAAGCAACCACCTAATTCTTGACAATCCCAGCACCAGCCATTGTGAAGCTTTGCCCAGACAAGAATCCCTACCTAAAGCCTCTTAGGGTGCTGGATGTGAGTACATTACACTTCAAAGAGGGCACATACAAGGCCAGTTCCTGTAGCTCAGCTGAAGAGTGGTAACTCACTAAGCTGCAGTAATTTGGCAGGTCTGTGTTTAAGTATATCTCAGCTGGAGCATCACATTTTGTGAACCATTTTTTCCCAAACAGTTCATGTACCAGAAGGTTTTGAACTGTGTCAAGCTGATGAAACCCAGTCATATAGACCATTGCGTGGCTTAAAACCGACATCTTTAAATGATGAAAGTCTGCTTGTAGATCCTTTATTAAACGTGGGACCACCTTTCCTTCATTTATTTTTAGCCAATTGGAAACTGTTTAAGCTAAAGCAAAATCATACCTTTTTTTGTGATGGACACAAAGATGAGCTAGACGGACACTGCCGTGTAGGCACGCCAACATTAGTTTACGTCCCAAGTCACCCATGTCGTGACTGGGGACAGCTGAAGCTTTGTCCCCTTGGTGGTTCCTCTGAATCTCTCTCCACCTCCACACACCACAGCACCCTTTCCATCATCATCTGCCTGTGCTTGCTTGCCAGGAAACACCATCATTGCTTAACTGTAGACCAGGACAGTCCCTCCGTACCTTCCGTAACAGCATCTCCTGTGGCCACTGATGGAGTGGCCAGTAAACCCCCAATGAAGAAGATGATGTCCATAGGAACAAACCATTTGAAAAGAGGAGAGACCAGAGGAAGACTGTCTTGTCAAAAGCCTTAGTCTTACGATGGCTACACAGACAGGACCTTCACCCTCTCCGGAAGGTAAACCTTTAAAAAGCCCCTGGAAGACACTGCTGTTTGCAGCTGTTTGCCCACCAGCCAGAAAGTCATATCTAGAGGCTTTCAGCCTACTCTCTCCCTGTGGCACACTGTCTGTTTGCCAACCTTTGAAACTATTCTGTAAGAGATGCTGCCCGAACAAACTGGAGCTATTTTCTCTCTGTCTGGAGAGTGGTGAACTGTTCCACCAACAAACTGTGCAGCTCAATATGAGCAGATGTGTAGAGTGAAACGGCTGGCACAGAGCAGTCAGCATCCATACTGTGTGTGCTCTGGTGGGGTTATTTTGGACTATCTCTGGCACGGTCCTGTGACACACGAGTGGACGGAGAGCATCAGGTGTTGCTGGGGCACATTTTGTGGTTTAATTTCATTTGACAGGACACCACTCTGTGTGCTCGCAGTCTTCTCCGTGTGCTTGAAGTCCACTCTGCGAGGTGAGCTAAGTATTTGACTTTGGTTGCAGCAATTTGGGATTTGTCAGAAAGAAAATTAAGCTGACTCACAGTGTGTCCAGACTTTCTGTATTGATGTGTGCATGTGGGGAATATCAGGTACTAGAGAGATTTTTAGCTTAGTAGAGAAGTGCATGAAAAGAACGATCACCAACAGCTGAGGTCAGTTAAATTTGTATTAGAAACCAGGCACAAATTGTAGCAATGAGGGCAATTAATCATTGTAATAAACTGTTTAAGAAAGAGATTGAGCTCTCTCTTTCTTGGTCCTTTTCGCTCAGGACTTGCTCATTTCTGGAGAAGTTAGTCAACAACTCACTGGTCCCATCCCAATGGAAGCAGGGTGGAACTGGGATGTGCAGGACTTAAGACAGAAACTCCTTTCTGGTTGTGATTCCAGTGCCGAGCACAGCATCCTTTGCCAGTGGAAGATCTCATACAGGCCAAGGGATTGTCAACCAGGTTGGTCCCATCCAAGAGGGTTCTACCACAGCTCCCACGTATCCAGGTCTTCCTTCGTTTCCCATTCAGATCTAATTGTGTCAGCAAAACACCAACAGCCAATATACACAGTACCATCCTAGAAAGATAATTAGGTATGTACACTGACGATGTAACTGTAGAAACCATGGAACTGGAAGGAAAGAACTCTACCTGGGCCTATAAAGATTTCTTTATCTGTTCAACAATTTCTCATTTTCTTCTTTTATTTTCCTGATTTATCACATTGCTGGCCGACAAACAACATCAGAACGCTGAGCCCATCCTCCTCTACATCTCTGCCCCTTTGCTGTCCTCCTGGTGGCACCCCCAGCTGCCATGAGTTAGGCAGAATGCAGACTTGCAGGATTTTAGAGCTGTTGCACTGTATGAAAAATGCACACAGTGGTTGGGGTTTTTTTCTCCAAGGTAGGAAAATAGTATGCTTTTCCCCTTCTCTCCTAGATGCAAATGTGGCCAGATTGATTTCCCTCCAACTTTCCATGAAACAGATTCATTCCAACAGGACAATTTTGGGCAAAGGTACGAGTTTGTGAAGACAGTGTTCTCCTGAAGGCTGATAGAGCTACTTCAGCTAGAACATTTGTGGCACGTGGCCTGTGAAAGGCAGGCATTGAAATTAGGGTAGGGAACATCGCTGAGTGGGATCACAGAAGAAAGAGGGTGGTAATCAAGTTAGAGGATTTACGAGGTGGATCAGCACCTTGTAATGCAGCCTGAGGTGGAGATCTCAGCCACGCAGCGACAAGTGGAAAGACGGGTGTGGGCCGAAGTGTAAGAGCAAGCGAGGCTCCCGGCAGAGTTTCTAGCCAGACGCTTTTCCAGGCCTGTTTCTGTGCCCAGAAAGGCTCATTGCTCTGCACCATGCTCCCCAGTCTGGGCTTCGCGGTGGGGAGCGGTATGCGGTGTCCCTGCACCCACAGAGCAGATGGGACTTCTGCAGTAGTAGACACAAGGGAAACAATAATTGAAGTTGGGTGCAAACACAGGCTGAAGTTCACTCCAGGTGGTGGGATGGGTAACGCTCACTGTTTGGCTGATCCTTGTTCCAGATCTTCTAGTGAGAGTCGAACGTTTTTCTTTTCTTCAAGCTGCTTTATGCAGCAAGGTCAATAAAGCACCACTGCAAATCAATTCAAACAAAGGTGCAGGAGCAGATAACTCTGAACTCCAGATACTTGAAAGAGCTGCCACATCTGTAGCGAAGAACAGAGACAGAGTTATTTAGCTCATCTTTGTCAACTAATGAAACAGCCATCACATGGAAATGTGCTTCTCGCATACATTTCTGCTGAGAACTAGTTGAGATTAATATAGGCCAACTCTCTCTCATTTCACTTTCCATTTGTATTACCCCAAAGATTTGTTTGTTTACAACTGTCTAAGCGTTTGAATATAGTCACTCAGTTGACAGCGCTGCAAACTAGACGGAGTCGGACTCTGCAGTGACAGACCTGTGAAAAGGAGTGTGGAGTGCCGTGGGCTGGGGCACCAAGAGGGGACCACAGGGATGAGTTGCCCAAGCTGTAAGGAAGCCCTAGCTGGGCGAGCAGGAGATATTACAGTTCCCGAAGGTCTACCTATCTGCAGCAGAACATCTTTGGGAGTGATTGCTGCTAATTTATCCCCAGAGTTCATGTGGCAGGAGCAACTGCAGGATCAGTCACTGGAAGGCATTGGCTGGGCACCATCCTCCTGTCTCCTTCCTACTGGGAGCACAGAGCTAGCCAGGACTTCAGTCCTGGAGCGCACAGGAGCTCTGGATGCTGCTTGAGGCCCACCTGCCTGCTGGGCTGGGCATTGGCAGAGAGCGAGTGTGGAAATGCCATGGATGAGTGCGAGCAGGAGGCTGCCCCAGTGTGGGCAGGGTGCCCGCTGGGTGAGAGAGCAGAGCAGACTCTCCACGGTACCACTGCATGGGCAGGTCCACAAGTTTTTTTTCAGATAACCTGTTATATGGGATTTCCCAACGTGTGTTGGGATTTTCCAGTGGGGTGGAGTTCACTTCTGCTGCTAAATTGTTCCCCCAAGGAAGAAGGTGCATGTGAAACCCTGGAGATTTCAAGCTGTCAAATGCTCAGCTTCTCCGTTGGAGGGAATGGCATGCTCAGACCAACCTGGCCAAAAGCAGGAGTGCTGTACCAGTGCACAGAGTGCTATGTGGAGAGCTGGTGTCTACCTCCAGACCAGCCACAAACCCTCTGTGCCTTGAATCTAGACAAGCTCAGGTTGATGCCACACAGTTTTTGTGAGACCTCCTTGAGTCCAAGGTCAAGTTTCATGTGCTGAGGGACGTGTTGATTGTGGCCACGCTGTCCACGGAGCTTAACAGAGGGTCACAGAATCACAGAATCAGAGAATGTTCGGGGTTGGAAGGACCATTCTCCTCCACGCTTGCAAGGTCGGCTGGGACCAGAGCATGAGACGTCATTCAGCTGACATGGGGTTTAGCCCCGGTCTTGGACTGTGAGCTCGTGTAGACATGGGCTGAGCATTTGGCTCCTCTTCCAGGCTCATCTCAGGAGGTGTACGCAGCTGCAGCCCACGAGCATGGTCCTTCCCTGGGAGTTTGTACTTTGCACTGGGCTGGGAGGTGCAAACCCTCCTGCAAGACAAGAAGACTTCTCTGGCTTTGCTGGAGATATCAACGTGAGGATGTGTCCTGTGGGTGGCTTAGCTGTTTCTGTCCTGCATTTTGCACTAATGCTCTCCCTGACCATCTAACAAACAATAAAGAAATCCTTGCTAAAAGTACAATGAGCATCATGGCTTCTGGTTCTGTTCAGCACTGCAGTTGTGATATGGAAATCTGGGGTGGTACCCTGCAGTGAAGTGGCAGCCCCAGGCCCCTGGAGCACCCGGGTGGTGTCATGTTGCTCCTCAGAGTGCCCAAAAACAGAGACCAGGGGGTGAACTGCATCTGACAGAGAGCTCAAAGACTGCATTTCCTAGCAGTGCCAGTCACGCCGGTGCAGCAGGAACCGGTTGCTGTCACTGGAAGAACTGATGCTGAGATTTTGACCCTCACAGCAGAAGCGTGGTCCCAGATCAATACAGTGCAGCGTTTCCCAGACCTGGCGGCAGGCTGCTCTGCGCAGGAGCCTCAGTGCTCACGGGTGGCTCTGGGAGGGATACGGCTGCTCTGGCGTGCGAGCATCAGTAAGAGCTCTGAGCAGCACTCACATGCAGAGTGAATCACCACGTTTTCTCTCGTTTGATGGAGAATTTAACAAATTTGATTTCTTAAAATTGCATCTAGCATGAAATGTGAGTGCTCCAGTGTATAGGGAAGCATGGTAACTAGAACAGGACAGAGAAGAAAAGCTCCCCTCCAGTGTGCCTTTTGGTATTTTAAAAGTGCAAAAATGTCTGACAATAAGAAATTAAGCACATTTCTTGAGTATTGTTACTTTGACTTTTCATTTAGTCTACGCTTTCTTTCATAAGATGTATTTTATGAATGAATACTACGTCACAACTTGTATAAAATAAGCCTCTAAACGAGTAGTCCTTCTAAAAAGACAATGAAAAAGGAACTTGCAAGTAGATGAAAAATGTTGTTGTGCAGTAATTATTAGTAGTAAATTTGAACAGAAAAATTATGACTTTCTTCAAGTATTTCAACAAATTAAACTCAAAATATCTATTGACAAATATATAGCTCTGTGACACTTTTGGATCTTCACAAATCTACTTTTTAGGACACAAATTTCAATCAGTTCTAACATTAACAAGAAAAGCCATCACTCTGCTTAAGGGTACTTTCAGGGAAGCGCCTTTCCCTAGTCCAAGCACAGGGAATTCCAGACTCGGCACACACACGGAGGTGTGGTTCCACTGTTGAAGCTTGCAAAGATCTTCACAGCGTTGCTTGGATGCTCAGAAGATCTGGGAAGAGAGGAATCTTCAAATACTTGAGTCCGCTATGAGCGGGTCTGCTAGACACTGCAGAGAAGCCAGCGCACCTCTGGTGATCGCAGCTGTTGCAGAATAAGCGATCTCTCTAGCAAAGCAGTCAAAGAGACCAGCAAAGCTGCTCCACTGGGCCGCGAGACCAGTGTGCTGACCATCACCAGGTGCTGCTGCTTGGCGCGGGTCCCTTCTTGATTCGTGTGAAAGCCTTCCCAAGATGCCATCAGAAGAGACTGCAGGGAAAGGTCTGACCTAAAGCAGGTGATGGAGAAGTGCCGGGCAGAGAACCTGGCACGCAGGAGCTGATGGCGCCTGTGCAGAGATGGTGATGTTAAAGGCTGTCAAGGAGACCCTGCAACGGGGCAGAAGTGCCTTTCCAGAGCAGCGTCAGCAGGATTCGCCACTGCTGCTGCACGTGCTCAGGGCACGGGGGACTGGAAACCGTGCGGACATTTATGGAGGAAAGCCCAATTCATCCACCCCTGGAAACCGGACCTGCTGACACTGGTGGAGCCAGGGCCTCTCGCTGCCTGGTCAGGGCAACCAGCACATGCATGGGTGGCCAAACAGCCGTGATTCCACCACGCGCTCCCAGCAGGCTGAGCAGATTTGCACTACAGACACAGCCCTTATCGGCCAGGACTTTTTGCTTGGCTTTGTATGACAGATGACCATGACACCAAGCAAAAGTTGTAAAGTGCAGCTTGCCCAGCTCCAGAGACTCAGGTCTGATCAGCTGGGGTCCTTTATGGGGCCCTTCTGGCACCCTGACCCCATCCACAGCTCAGCATGCCCTAGCCCAGCTGAGAGCTGAAATCACAGCAGAATGACCAGTTTCTATGCTTTCTCTCGCCAAACTTGTCTCATTGGTGTGGGGTGCCGTTCGTTGAGCTCATCGAGGTGTGCCATGTCCCCTTCCTCTCTTTGCCACATAAATGAGCTGCTGAGTACGGCATGTGATGGAGAAGAGAGGAGACATTCACCAGGCGAGAAAGGATGTTGCCTGAAGTGTCCCCATCTCTGCAAAGCCTCTGGGATGCACGGAGGAAGGAGTGAGCTCCATTTCATGGCGTGGTACCAAGATGGCTCTGGCTCAGCTAGGCCGCTGTTGGAGCGCAGGGGCTGCCTTTTCATCTTGGTGGGGACAAAACCAGGTTTCCCTGCAGACCTAGAGGGTATCCTCACGGTCACAAAACCATCCGGCATGAACCTTGATAATGCGGCTTCCACACACTGTGAGCCTGCTCTGAAGGGATGAACTTGCTTGCAGTTTTCTGTGCACTTTACTGTGCTGGGCAGTTCCCACCTTGTGTGAAGGGGCACGAGCCAAAGCATTTCTCTGTGCTGCAAGCAAGGAAATAAATACAGAAGCCTGAAATGTGAAAGGTTTTGATTGGAAGGTTCTGCCAGTCTAAATAAAACTGTTTTTCAAGCTTCATGCCTTATCATCTGGATTTGCGGCTGGCAAGAACAGAAGCTGCTGCCAGCCAGCCAGCGCTCTGCAGATCTACCCAGGTGGGCCTTCTGCATCTCCTGTTTGTGTTTCATCAAGGGAGGCTCAGTGCACCGTATCAATCCCTTCCCATCAGATAAGAGTGTAAAGTACTCAGCTAATGCAAGTGTATAGTAAATCAATAACATGCCACTACTAATACACTTTAATTAAAGCACAACAGACTGCAGCTTCTCTGCGATTACAGGGAAGGAGAACTGGCTGATATGGCATCAGGAAAAGGCAGCTCATAGATTTGAGGATAAAAGAAAACCTGTCCTAGAAGTGGACTGGGGAGTGGGAGGGATCAGAGCAAGGAACGGTGGAGTTCAGAGGGAGAAGGCAGGGGCTGGAAAACAACAGCACAAGCTGCGCTGCCATTGCACGTGCGGAGAATACAAATATCCCGTGGGCCGATGGAACGGGAGAAGGACATCAGGGAAAGCAGTACCTGTGGAAGAAAGATGAAATGTGTGGTGACTCACAGCTGCTGGAGCTGAGACCCTGAGTGACTTCATAAAATCTCTCTTCGCAAAGGGACTTTCAGTAAAACAAATACCAATGATGAGTGAGGCACTCATGAGACAAAACCAAAGGGAAGTCAGGAGCTAAAGGGCTGTATTGGAAAACATGGACCAAGGCTCACCGCCCACACGGGGCTCTCCTCCTGGGTGGGAGGGCAGGACTGTGCCGAGCTGCAACAGCTGTACCGTGCCGTATGGGCAGCATCACCCAACACGATGGCCCAGGACTTCTGTGAGCCAGGAGGTCCCTGGTGGGATGGTGACTCCTTTCAGTTCCCACTAACTCTGCCCTCGCAAGCCTGCTGTCGAGCCTGCGGCCGCTGGGAACAGCCACCCCTTTTAGAGCAAAGTGAGGTTTTTCATACGGCCGCACAGTCCCAGAAGCGAGTGCCTCAGGGGTGAGCTGCTTGTGTTTGCACTTTAATCCACCTCTCCTGGCGACTTCGTAGCATATAACATTTTGCTCAAATATGTTAATTGAAATTTAATTGAAACTGGTTGGCTGGGGGCTCTCAAAGGGCTTAAGGGCTGGAGAAATGACAGTCAACCACGGAAAGCATTGCACTGCACGGCAACAATTTGGGCTCATTAGGGCCTGGGCTTGGTCTTAAAATAGTTATCAATTCTCTGAAAGCAAGCATGGCAAAAATATTGTGGATTACACTTCATTTGGAAGAGAAACATGTATGAACGGACAGCGACGTGATTTGAAAGGGTCGCGACAGGTAAAGAGAGAGGGTTTGTCTTGAGTTTTTCTCAGTGTTTTGGAGGGAACGATGTGAAAGCGACGCGCTACCTGGGTGAGAAACCAGGAGTCAAAGTTGTGGAAAGGTCTGAAGGCACGGAGAGAGCTGATGGGAAGGTGAAGATGGGTTTGCAGGGTGCATGGGTTTGCAGAAAAGGCTGGAACAATTTGGGAATGCATCCCAAAGAGCTAGAAGAGAGCAGTGACTGTCCATCTAGGGAATCAGCTCCACCAGCTATATCCTGCTGGTTGGGAATTTTTGGGGACGTATACCGATCGAGACTGTCGGTGTTGGAACCATCAGACCTAAAGCCCATGACAAATTTTCTTTGGCTCTCCATGGGCTGGCGATTCAGACTTGGAGGTGACGTCTCTCACCATCCAGCCCTGGCTGCATCCCTCCCCACCAGCATCCTCCCTTCCTTCATGTGGGACTCGCTTCTCAGGACGTATCGGACCTCTGGAAATCTCCAGGAGGTACCAGCTAGCTAAATGTTGGGGGAAGGTTACCTGTTATTGATATGCTATTCCTGATGTGTCTGAATTAAGTACCCTTGTCCCTGGCTGCTTGCATAAATAATACACAGTATTACAGCCCCTGCATGAAATTTGAAGTAAATAACTAGAGTAGTTATGGAGCAGGATTACCCTGAAATTTGTTTCCATCCTATCATTGTGATTTGGTTGTCTATGGGCATTAGCGCCGCAATATAATAAGCAAAGTCTCTGAAATACCTTCGTGAGAATTAGGGTTCTATAAATTAACTGATTACTGATAAAGCCTAATTATAAATTAGGTCTTATTATCAGAAGCTTCTGAACTACACTGAATGAATTAAAGCTGAAGGAGCAGACATATTTCCGTTAACCATATGAACTCTCATAAAACATCTGAAGAGAGACTGCTCTGCACTGCTCCCTGGCTGAGCCCAGGGCATTAGTGTGAGCTTTTACAAAACCGGGCAGGACTACACCGAGACAGCCCCCCTGCACCCACGAGTCTGGTACATTCAGCTACAAACTCTTCTTCACTCCTTTCCTTGCTGTTTGCCCAGGGAACAAGGTGATCCCTTCGCTAGAGGTGAGATCATTTCTCACCTGGTTGCTGGGACACCCAGCTGGCCCAGTGCAGGCAGTGAAGACGCCCAAGGGAAGCAGCATGGGGCTGCGGAGGCAGTGCATCGGAGGGCTCAGAAATCGCGTTCCTCTCACTTTCCTTGGAAAAAATCCAAATTCTCACAAGACACTTGCTAACCTTTGTCCTGCAAATCCTCGCTGTGACCTTGGTGGCACTGTGCACGCAGGCACAGGGGCTGTAGAATTGGAGATGAAAAGAGGTTTCTTCAGTGATTTTGTCCCAGCCTAACACTTTTTTTTTTTTTCTTACTCACTGCTGGAAAAACAGCATTTCTCTGCCTGCTTCCAGCTGATGTCTGTCAATAAACCACATAATTTTTCAGGAAGTGGTCTGTCTTGAAGACACGTCAAAATATGCTAAGCTTTTCTTGGTAAAACCAGTAAAACTGGCTACTCTGAAGATGTTGGAATGCGTGTCCTATCATAATCTCCTTGACAACATTTCCCATGTGCCTCTGCGGGTGTGTACAGGAAACAGAGAGAGAACTGGGCTGGTGACATCGAACAAATGAGTAGCATCAGCACCGGGTCCCTGGGTTCAGGGTGCAAGGGGACCTTTGCTGCAGGGCGACCATGCTGGAAGGCTGGGTTGGCGACAACCCTGCCAGCAGCAGGTACCTCCTTGATCTGGCTGTGATGGTGCACACTAGGTGTTTTTTTCTGGCAGAAGTGTTGAAATACCTGGCTTCAGGACCAGTGTCTTCTTTCTTATTTTTTTTTCCCAACTCCGACACCCTTTCGGAGTCAGAGCTGTGTCTAGATTCTCCTTTGCCGGTGGACCTGCTCTGCTATTGCACTGTATTAAAGTAGGAAATCCTTGGCTTCGTGGGAGATTTCTCTCTGTTGATGGGGACTGGGAAATTTAGGAGCGCAGAACATAAAATGCAAGGATATTGAGCATGCGTCCCTCAGTATGAGGGCTGTACCATGTTTGTGACAGTCGTGCTTATAAATGTTTTCCTTGCCATCCAGAAATCAGTTTATTTTCTGTTCCATCCAAACTCCAGTTCTCTGGGAGCTTGGATCCCTCTAGGTTACAGCCTCCATTTACCTATGGCCAGTGAATCTATTCTTGTGCCACCATGGACTCGCAGTTCGACGAGCTCCTCTCCCTCCCTGATGTCCCCCAGGCAGATTTACAAACAGTAAACTTTCTTTTGCTAGCCTGCTCAGACCCAGGTTTTTAGCTTACTCCTCTAAGAAAGGCTCCCCATTCCCTGGCAGCTGTGAGTTCAGGCTCTTGAACACGACGAGCAAGGAGAACTCATAGTCCAGTTCAACAAACTACAGCCCAACAGCTGGATCTGCCATCATTCAAGACCTTTTTTTCTGTCACTTTCTCTCCTGTTCCTCATTCCCTATTCATGATTTTTAAGCAATATCTCCACTCCCCTGAGTGTTGGCCCCACCGTAGCAGGAGGATGAAGGCAGCTCGTGCCCCATCCCATGCCCAAGCCGCACCCAGGGTGTGTGTATTCTCTTTTGCAGGTGGAGACTGGAGCTCGCTGTAGCACAATCAGGGACATGTTTCTGAAGAAATCCAGGCTGAAGTGCCCTCCTGAACTCCAGCTGAGTTACTCTGGGTGTGTAAATCCTTCAGTTCAGCTACTTCCAATCCTAATTATTATCAGAGCAATTCAGGACAGTGCTTGAGAAGTTTAGCTTCTCTTAGATGTATGATTCAAAAGATGTGAGTATTCTCATCACTGGACTGAAAAATCTGCTGAAAGGCAGGGATTCATGGACTTCAGGCCATAAAGGACCATCGCAGCTGCTGGACAGATCTTCTGCTTAACACAGGCCAAAAACTCTTGCCAATAATTTACAGTTCAAACCCATAACTTCTCTTTAATGCCTCTGAAAAGATGGAAAGATTTGATTAAAGGCCTCTAAGTGAAGAAAAATCCACTGTGTCCCCAGGCATGCTATTTCCATGATCAGTTGCCTCACTATTAAAAATTGCACTTTATTTCTGGCCTGAATATGTCTACCTTCAGTTTCTAACTGTGGGCTGTCAGTCTGCCTTTTTCTACTGTGTCCAAGAATTATCCACCATTTTGAATTCCTTTCCCCATGGAAGAGCTTGAAATCTATGAGTTACATCTTTTGGACTGATAAAAAAAGGTCGAGTGGTTATTTTTAATTGTAATAGTATTTTCCAGCCTTTGAATCATTATCCTTCTCTCCCACCTGTCCAACGTGTCAACAACTTTTTGATAGAGGAGCACCCCAATGGGATATGATTTCCAGTTGTGGACTCACCAGTCGCAGGTGGGTCATCATGTTCCAAGACCAGTATCTCTGGGAACAGTCCACTTCTCTCACTCTGGAGTGGTGGTTTCCTAAAGGAAAAGAAATTCTGACTACGAGTGAAGGTAGAATCATAGATCTGAGTGAAACTAAATTTCTTAAGCACTGACCTGAATTGCTGTGCAGTTATGCACCTGAGCAATGATCCCAATGGGAATCCTACAAAATATTATGGTCTCCTAGGAAAAAGGCAATGACTGTGAATCAGACTATTCTCAATGTATTTTGTGGTCACCTGGGCAGCTTTGTTGCTTAGAGAAGGCAGTCACCTGCCTGTGGGAAGTGTGGTATGTGTGGTGGCTCATACCCTTCTCCCGTGGGACGCACAAAACCAGTGTGTTCTGGTGTCCCTGTGCAGCTGTACAGAGCAGGGCGTTGCTTGATCCCCGTGACCACCACTCTGCTTCTCACTCACCACCTGCTTACAGCTCTAGTCTAACTTCAGGGTGGCAGTTCCCTGGGGGTATCTGGCCACTCTTGGTGCTGTAGCAGACCTCTATCCAGCAGTGCAGGAAAACATGCAATTACCTTGGAAAGTGCATGTTCTCAAGCAGGTGATTGCCGGATACCAGCTGGGAAGCAGCATCCAATGCCTGCGAGTTGACAAAGTGACACAAATCTGCTCGTCCGGTAGGTAAAAATAATCATTTGGCTTTTTAAGCAGAAGTTCTGTGTAAAGCTGTTTTCAGTCCTCCCCAGCAGAGCACACAGATGGGAGAGGATTGTTTTCATGATGACAAGGATTTGCTTCCTTTATTTGCCAGTGCAACCAAACATTTAATTATAAAAGCTCCTGAAATTAAGTAGATGCGAAAATTAAGATGAATATGCTCATTTTTGTCAGTACTGTGAAATGCTTTTACTCTGAAAGACTCATTTCATTACAATATACTGTAACGGAACGTTAACAGTCACATAATGACCTTAAAACCTGTTTAGAATGCAGAAACAGGTCATTGCTGTTCACTCTCTTAAGAGAAGTTATAAACCCCTAAACACTGAGTTGACATTGGGAACACCTTAATTATAGGAGCACAACATCTATGGCTCAGGATACAGTCTCCTCTAGATTACAGTCTACTTGCGGGACATACGTGTCAGAAGGTCACTGAGGTGTGTTGCTTTCCTTATTTTTCTCTTCTCTGGAACATCTGGAGAAACAAAAAATCTCATGTAGCAGGATGCAGGTTGCTTCTACCATGTAGAATTAAACCGGTCCAGTTAAATCAAATCAACCAGCACAAAGGCATTTTTAGTGTGGTTGCAGTGGTCTGTTTCAAATGAGCTGAAGCTTCTTCCTCATTATCTTAGGCAAGCTGAAAGAGGCCTGGCTGATGTGGAAGAGAACGTACAGGCTGCACCTTTCCTCAGGTTGAACTGAATCACGTTGTCATGACACCTTATGGTAAGTGGACACAAGTCCAAGCACAAACAAGCCCCAAAGGGGGGCATTCACCTGACGTACCATGGAGAAGAGGGTAGAGCAGCCAAGAGCATCTCCTGTGGTGCGAGGAAACTTGCTCCCCAGATGTGACTGTTCTGGTTCCCCAAATCCCACAGAGAGACCTGGGGTTAAGGGCCTGGCCTCAGAAGGCTGTGCACCTCCGTTGACAGCCCACTTCACAACACAGTTAGACATACTATGGGCCGATTACTCCCCAGATCAGCAGTCTAGGGCTAAGGAAAACTGCCTGGAACAGCTCAGCTGCAATTACCTCATCTTTCTGGAGGGAAAAGTTGCAAAGAAACACGTTAGAAAGAATCAAACAGCTGTCCTTTTGATCCAGATGTTAGTCTGAGGTGGAGTCTCCTTGGTCTCCCAGAACTATGATGCCATGGCTTGATAGGGAGACATGAAAGGCCGTGCTGGAGATGGTGGTATTGTGTAGCGGAAAAGGTATGGGAGTCATGAAACAAGCGGGGCTCAGCAAGCTCACAAAACCTGCTGGGGCACATCTGGACTATCGGTCAGGATGCCCCAGGGGTGCTTGGCCACCTCGATAGCTCATGCGTGCCCCGGGGATGTGCCAGTTTCTCTTGCACTGCCTGTTGACACACATGCAGACCTAATCTCCCCCCAGCATGGCAAAATGAGTCAGTGGGTGCACCCTGAAATAGAGACCTGAGTTTGCAACAGCAGCAGGTGGCACTGATCAACAAGGACTCTGGGACATCCCTCAAACGTAACAGCCGATGTGCACACCCATTGTCTAATGGCAATAGCAATAGAAGTAGTGTTCAATGTGTCATGTCCTCTCCTCCTGCCTGGTACCTATAGCCATGTTGAGGAGCTCTAGACCACTGAGTAGGTACATATGAGCTGCCTTTGCTCAACATTTATGCTTAGCATATGCAGAGGTCACCAGGCTCCAGGTGAGAGAAATGGCAAAGGAACTGCAGTGCTCATCTGTGTCAGCCTGAAGGATGGATGTCTGCAAGGTCAGCATGGAGCACCTCCATTCTTCAGTCCTCCCTGGATCTGGAAACCTGGAGCAGGTTGTGGCAGTTCAGACAGCCCGTGCCAGGAAAGCTGCCTGGTGTTTTTACCTTTGCAGCTCTTCTCAGCCAAGCTGCAGGAGCAAAATATCACCAGATGGCTGGAAAATGTGTCAGAGGCTGCGGCACAGGGAACCCCAGACCTTGCTTTGAAACTCCCTTGTTAAATAGTGAATTTCCTGGCAGCAGTGTCTCAGGATGAAGGCTTAACAGAAGGGCGCCAAAGGAGTAACCCTGTGTGACAACGCAGAAGAATTTGATCAATCAATC